>Ga0187871_10002338_pt1 | contig 15568 bp, 17 predicted proteins | sample June2016WEW_16_1_FD_132988 | JGI IMG/M metagenome (GOLD analysis project Ga0187871, IMG submission 132988) | Peatland microbial communities from SPRUCE experiment site at the Marcell Experimental Forest, Minnesota, USA - June2016WEW_16_10 | ecosystem: Environmental > Terrestrial > Soil >... | reverse complement strand
TTATTTCACCTTTCCGTATTACGGCGCGCCGCAGACCTTCTACAACGCCGGGCAGTTGAATGTTTCCGCCGGGTCGGGGAACACCGGCTACATCGCGGACGCCCTGACCAATTCCGGCACGGTCACAATAAACAGCGGGACGTTGTCTTTGAGCCAGACTCCAAACCTGGCCAACGGAACCCTGAACTTCGGAATCAGCAATCTCGCCAACTTTGGGTCCATAGCTGTCAGCGGCCCGGCGAATTTGGGCGGCACCTTGACCGCCACGTTTAACGACCCGACGTTTGCTCCGGCAGCGAACGACACGTGGCAGGTGATGACCTACGGCTCGCTCAATGGGGTTTTCTCGAAGATCAATCTCCCGGTCATCGCGGTGTGGCAGACCATCGCCGGTTCTACCAGTTACACGATCAAGATTGTGCAACTCGGGTCGGGATACCAGCCCGTGATCGTGCAAGACCTGGCGCAGACCAATTACGCGTTGGTGGGCGCCCCGGCCTTTTTGTCCGTGCAAGTGGAAGGCAGCCCGCCCTTCACCAATCAATGGTATAGCGAAGCCGGGGGGATCACCAATGCCCTGAACAACGGTGACCGGGGCGGTCGCATTGCCATCTCCACCACCAGCCTGAACCCTTCCAACGCGGTGTTGAGCTTGGACATTTCCAATGCGCAGACCAGCGATGCCGGGCCTTATCAGGTATTTGTGACCAATGGATTCGCCCCGTACTCGACCGCCAGCAGCGTGGGGGGGTTGGTGGTGGAATTGGAACCACTCTTCAACGTCAATGGCGCGCTCTGGACCCTGAATGGCGGTGCAACCATACAGAACAACGTGCTGACGCTCACTGATGGTCAACCCGGTGGCGAAGCGCGCAGTGCGTTCTTTAACTTCCCCATGTATTGCCAGGCCTTCCGCGTTGCCTTTACCTATCAATCAGGGCAGGGCACGACCACAACCAGGGCCGATGGCGTCACGTTCTGCCTGCAGAACACATCAGCCGGGACGGTGGCGGTTGGGACAGGCGGCGGTTCCCTGGGTTACACCGGCATCACCAACAGCCTGGCCATTGCCATCGACCAGTTCAACGCCCAAGGCTATGAATACCTCACCAATGGCCAGGACCCGGCTACGTTGGGCCATTACGTCCAAACAACGCCGGCGATTGATCCCACCAACGGTAATCCCATTAACGTCAGCATCGTCTATCAAACCAATGTCATTTCTCTGAGCCTGACCGATGCGGTCACGCTCGCAACCTTTGTAACCAACTTTACCGTGGGCCCGCTGCCGATTACCGGTGGCCCGGCGTTCGTCGGGTTTACGGGTGGCAGTGGTGATCTTGACTCCGTACAAACGATCAGCAACTTCAATTTTATCCCGATTCCGGCCATGTCTGCGACACACAACGGCGCCAACGTGCTCTTGTCTTGGCCGACCGGGATAGGCGGATACCAACTGCAAAGTTCGACGAATCTTGACACGGCGAATTGGCTCCTGCAGCCGGGCCCGTACAACGCGGTGGGCCAGCAGTATCAGCTCCCTCTTGCACCCACGGGTAGCATGTTTTATCGCCTTGCACTGCCTTAATTGTTACGAACTTTTTGGTGTGGAACTGCGCTGATTATTCATATCCGCGCAAACAATCAAAAAGATTAGTGGTTTGTGCCGAAAATAGCTGTTTTCGTGATGCCGTGAGTGAAAAGGCGAGGGTCGGTTTTGGACTATGAAGAGGCCGAATTCATTGATATAATGCCTGATTTTACAGGCTAGTCAAGCACTAGGACACCATTAGGATGCCACTAGGCTTTGACTATTTTTATACACAGTTTTATACACAGTTCGACCTGGGTTTCATTGCTCGTTTCGTGATGTGGACTCGTCGTTCCTTTTCTGGTTCCGCTTTCGCCAATGGTGCATGATTTCTTTTGATGCACGGAATTGCCAATGGGCATCTTGTTTCAATTCGCAAAGTGTAATCGTGGCAAAGTATTTGACTGCATTTTGGACCGGCTGACCAAGTGGTTTGAGTAATCCGGTTGCAATGAGAATGGGAATATCATGAGGGTTAAACCCCAGAAGCCACGAGGTTTCTTCTGCCGTCAAACGTGCCGGCAAATTTCGGAGGTTTAGAAATTGCAGTTTTTGTGGATTCATCAAACTTTTCCATTTGCGTTTTCCCACGCCAGAATTACCCGTTTACGAACCTGTCCCCACCGGTAATCGCCAAGCACACCTGTCTCACGAATGACGCGATGGCACGGGATGAGATACGCCAGCGGGTTTTGTCCAACGGCTGATCCAACAGCGCGAGCCGCAGTTGGTCTGCCCACTGCGGCAGCCAGTCCTCCATAGCTCACCAGCGTGCCACGTTGAACTTGCAACAGTGCCCGCCATACACGCACCTGAAACGGAGTGCCGCGGACGAAAGCACGTAAGGGAGCAGGCGATTTTCCAACGTGGGTTCGCGCGAAAATACGATTGGCAAGTTGGCTGACAGCGGTGTCGTCCCGCTGCAAGTACGCTCGCGGCCATTGAGATTTGACCCCTGCCAGTGCGGCAGACTTATGGTTAGAATCCACAAATGAAAGATGGCAGAGGCCCCGATGACCTTCCCCAATCAGGCATTTGCCAAACGGGCTATCAGCGAAACCGACGGTGATTGTCCACCCTTCCCCTCCTGATTTGACTTCGCCGGGTGAAGCGGCTTCCAAACTGATGCACAAATCATGCAGACGGCTTGGGCTGGAAAGCCCGGTGCCCAAAGTCGCATCCAGAACGCTTCTTCCTTGGCGGAGTAATTCTTTAGCGTGAGTCACCGTGAGGCATTGCAAAAAATCCTTCGGTGTGATTCCCGCCCAAGACGTGAACAACCGATGAAAATGATATTGGCTCAAACCAACGTGCCGGGCGAGGGTCGCCAAGTCCGGTTGGTCGGTGTGGTTTTCGTCCAAATACCGAAGAACGCGTGCAATCCGCTCATAATCGTTCATGTGGAAACTTTACCACGAGGAAATAACACAACCACCCGCTTCTTGCTGTTAAAATTCAAGCCGCTGGCTTCGATTTCGGTTTTAATTTTCTCGGATGTGCCGGTTTGCGACTCACGGGCGGACTGTATGCCGCCAGTAAAGGCTGCTCTTGATTTTTCTTGTGCAATCGGTCACTCAACCACTGGCGTTGCCAATGATTCATTCCAGAATGAAAAGGGCTCATATGTTTAATGTCCTTTAGATTTTGCCGATGGCAAGGTGGACAATTTTATTCGCTGATAAGCGCCGCGCTTTTGATCCTCCGGGTGCGGCTCAATGGCCAGCACCGTGATGTCCCGCTTGTCCGGCCCGTAAGCCCAAAACATCCGTCCGGCTGACGGCGTGTTGTTTTCGAGATACGACTGGAAAATCTTGAATCCGTATTTGCGGGTCAGGTCGTCAATCTCGTGTGAAACCAAACTGTTGTGCCGGGGATTTTCAGCGAGATAGCCGAGGGATTTAACCAGCTTCTTAAAAAACTTTTCTTCGTCCCTGTCCAATTTGCCTTGTTGCTTGCGAGTCGAAAGATCGTTCCACAATGCTTCCATCTCCGGCAATCCCATGCGGATATTGAAAGCCATTGGAATCCTTCAAGCTTTGGCAAATACGGACAAATCAATCGGCGCAGATGCCAGCCCCTTTTTCAGATTGGCCACGGATTTGTCCAGCATCTTTAAGGAACGGGCTGAAATGGCTTGGGGCGATACTAGCACGCGCGGCTCCAGATAAAAGCCGCCGTTCGACAGCGCTTTGACGTGGAAATACTTTGTCTTGGCGTTACGCAGGCTGATGCGCTTTTTGGCGTCGGCGGCAACGTCGTAATCTTCCACGACTGTCGGGCGTTTTTGTGTCAATGTCGGCATGACTTTACTATGGTGGGATTTCCCACCACTGTCAACTTGTATTTGAAGCTGGCTGTACAGATACAGCCGGATTAGACAACTGTAAGTCAACTCACTAGACAACCGGGTTTTATTGCTCATTATGGCGATAATGCGGATGAAGGTGGCGCGCCTTTGGCACCGGATGCGGGCGTGGTGGGCGTGGCGCCGGCTGTCGGTGGCGGGTTGGGGTTCGCCCAAAAGATAAAGGATGCCTTGCAGCGGAATCCGGAGTTGGCCGGCTGGGTTTTTTAATTCGCGGCCCAGCTCATTGACGATCTGGTTCAATAGATAGGCCTGGAGCATTGCCCGCAAGTCATCCTCCTTGCCAGGCAGGAGGCCGTTCGGGCCGAGGCGGTGCAGGTAGGCACGCAGGAAGGCCACGCTCACCCACAAATTCCAATGCCGTAATTGGAGCCGTCATCGTCGGAGTGGGTCTACCGCAGCTGTGTTTCGAACGAAATCTGATCCGCAACTATTTCCAGCAGCAGAACGCTACGGGATTCGATTATGCCTACACTTTTCCAGGCATGAACCGCGTGCTCCAGGCCATTGGACGGGTCATCCGGTCGGAAACGGATCTTCACCCCATAAAGAAAGTGAGGCGGCATTACAGTTGCAAACCAGTTGCGCACGGCTGGCTTTGCCAGTTTGAAGACGACGCAATTTCCCCACGGACAATGGCGGTCTCGTAAAGAACATTTTTCACAGTTCCCAGCAATCTCTCGAAGGTATAAGGCTTGCGCAGAATGGTGGCGGGTTGGAGCCAGGGAAGCTGACTGAATTTCCGTGTGGGCAATGTTTTGGTGGCCATGATGACCGGCAGGGCCATGCGAGCGGCATGAATCTTCTTGAGCAACTCAACGCCTGACACCTTCGGGATTTTTTGGTCGGCGATCAGAAGATTGTAGCTGTTGGTTTGAAGCTCCTCCCAGGCGGTTGCGCCATCTTCGGCAGCGTTCACTTCGTAGCCATGCCGAATCAGAACTTCAGCATTGAGATGGCAAATGTAAGGGTCGCGATCCACTACGAGTATGCGATGAATCGGACTTGTTTGAATTTGAAGCGCTGCTCCAGCCGTCGCCCCAGCTTGCAAGATTTCGTTTTTTTTCATAGCGCGATTGTATAAATAAATAGAAAAGCTTTGCGTCTGCTATGGGGTGTTCACCCCATGTGTGACTTTCATGGATGGTCGAGGCGTTTTCCGCTTGAGCCAAGTCTTCCAATATAATTTACTATACATCCAATGAGAAAATTGGAGCATTTTGAACAGGAAAAGGAGTATGCGGTGTTTCGTCCTGTTGGAGAGTTTTCGTTTGACGAAATGGCTCACTTGATAAGCTGCGCGGTCGTTCGTTGCCGCAGGCAAAAGATCGGAAAACTACTGATTGTTTCAACGGGAGCGTCCGGTTTTCACTCGGCCGGAATTGCTGAACAATATAATTACGTCGAACAAATTGCGGCTGATGCAGCATCGTTGGTCAAGCTTGCACATGTGGCCAATCCAGAGTGGGTTCATTCGCGGGACTTTAGAGTCATGGTGGCCGAGAATCGAGGACTTGAATTAGAAAACTTTCAGTCGGAGTCAGCCGCTCTGGAATGGCTGTTGCGACCGGTGAAAACGAGTCGTTCCGCCGACAAATCGACATCATCGCGAATAAATCCGATCTAATCTGATTCAGCCCTGCATTGTGTCCTGCATTGTGTGTATATAAGGTGATTTTGATGCCAAGGTGGGCTTATTTCGTCAGTGTGAGTAGAATATCGGCATTTCAGGCGCAGTTCAGCCCCAGCGTCTCATCAAGTTGCAGGTCGCGACCGCCCATGTCCATGTGCGCCGAATACACACCGAGCGGTTTCCACGGCAGATGCGCATCGGTGGATGGGCTGTGCATCACCGAACCGCAGGCCGAAGCCACGAGCTGATGAATTGATGATCAATTAAGCTGACTCGGTTCGGCACCGGGCTTGATTTCCGTGACCACAATGTCCCGAATCTTCGGCTGGCCGTCGGGCACCAGCGGGTGATATTTCGCCGGCAACGTGGTGATGAATGACAATTCCAGCCGGTGCAATGCGGTTTCAATCCGGCGGAGCGTTTCAGCACATCGTGTGTTGGTTCCATGACTTATAATTTCTTGATCGGCTCGAACAAGCCCGGCTCATCCAACGCCAACTTCGCACCGAATATCAGGACCAGGCCAGCAAATATGCCGTTTTCTTCGAAAGGCTCACGTGTCCCTCCGGAAGTCGTCGTCCATTTTTTGATGAAATTCATAAGCTTGGTTTAATTGCAGAATTGTTCGCAGGTAGAGTGCCAATTTGGGGTATCAGCTTCCTCCCTTCCCGGCTTGGCGCACGCTTGAAGCATGGAGACCAGTTGGGGTGAACACCCCATACTGCGCACTCAGCCAGTCAGGTATCATTTTAGCGCAACGGGTGTAAAAATATTAGCCCGGAAGTCACTTATGAATAAGTCCGAGCCACAGCCTCAAGCCAAAGCTGATCTTCAACCTGAAGGCAAGGCCACGCCATCGTCTGATCCGACGCCGCAGATCGCCAAGCGAGCATATGAAATCCACGAGGAGCGAGGCCACCAGAGTGATCCGGCAGTTCAGGACTGGGAGCAGGCAAAGCGAGAGATTCAAAAAGATGATGCCAAAGCCACTCCTCAACCCGAAGCCAAAGCCGAGCCCAAGCCTGAAACCAAAACCCCGCCATCTTCAATGAAGAAGAAAGCCCTAGTTGCGGGAGTGATTCTACTGTCAGTTTTGGCGGTCCTTGCGATTGGCTTCGGGCTCGGGCGGTGGTGGGTAAACTCGAAAAAAGACCAGAACCGGTTGATACTTTATGGGAATGTAGATCTGCGCCAAGTCGATCTCGCATTCAACGATAACGAGCGCATCACTGAGGTGCTGGTCCAGGAAGGGGACAGGGTCAAGCGCGGACAGATTCTAGCCCGGCTGGACACGAGCCGGCTCAAACCTGAAGCAGCGGAGGCCCAAGCAGACTTGGTCAATGCCAAACAGCAATGGAATCGGTTGACGGCGTTGGCAGAGCTAACCACCGGCCGGGCCGTCAGCCAGCAAGACCTCGATAGCGCCAAAGCCGCCTTGGACATGGCGCAGGCGCGGTTGACGGTGTCGGACCGGAAATTGGCCGACTCCGAACTCGTTTCCCCGTGCGATGGTGTGGTGCGCTCCAGACTCTTGGAACCCGGCGAGATGGTGTCCCCTCAAAGACCGGTTTTCAATCTGGCCATCACCGATCCAAAGTGGATCAGAGCCTATGTGTCCGAATCCGATCTGGGAAAGGTTCATGAGGGAATGAAAGCGTCGATCAGCACGGATAGTTTTCCTAATCGGACGATCCCCGGTTGGGTCGGTTTCATTTCTTCCGTCGCCGAATTCACGCCCAAGGCTGTCGAGACCAAAGATCTGCGCCCAAACCTAGTTTATGAAATTCGCATTTTCGTCCAGGACCCCCAAGACGAAATGCGTCTGGGTATGCCGGCGACCGTGTCCTTGGAATTAAGTCCGCCCGCCCGAAGTCAACCATAGGAAAAGTGCCAAGCATATGTCGTGGACAAAAATCCTGAGAGGCGTGGCGGCGGTCGGCATTGTCGGTGTCGGCGGTTGCGCCGTCGGCCCGGACTATCACCCCCCGACTGCTCATGCTCCGGTTGCCTGGAGCTCGCCGGTGGCAAATGGACTGACTGACAGCGCGTCCACACTCTCGTCCTGGTGGACCTCGTTTAATGATGTCGAACTTGACTCCCTCATACAGCGGGCGGCGCGATCGAATCTGGATTTGCGCGTGGCTGAAGCCCGGCTGCGGCAAGCTCGGGCAGTGCGGGAAGGGAGCGCGGCTGATTTCCTGCCGTCGCTCGACGCCACGGGTTCCTTCGCCAGAGCAAAACAGAGCCAGAACCAGCCGCTCATTGGAGCACTGCCGTTGCCGCCAAACTTTCCCTTTGAATACAGCGTTTACAACGCCGGTTTCGACGCCTCGTGGGAAATTGACGTTTTCGGTGGCAAGCGCCGCGCGCTTGAAGCGGCCACTGCGGAATGGGAAGGAGCAATCGAGGCTCACAACGATGTGATGGTGAGTTTGCTGGCTGAGGTGGCGAGGAATTATGTCGAATTGCGGGGCAGCCAGTGCCGATTGGAGATCGCGCGGCGAAATCTCAAACTTCAGGAGGAAGATTTGGAACTCACCCGCGCCCGCTTTCAATGCGGGATCGTAAGCGAACTTGACGTGACGCGGTCAGCGGCCTTGCTTGCGGGAATACAGGCAACGATTCCGCCACTCGATACCGCCGTGCGGATGGACATGTACGGTATAGCGGTTCTGCTCGGCAAGGAACCGGGCGAACTGGTGGCCGAACTTTCTCCTCCGATGCCTTTGCCGCCATCACCTCCGGAAGTTCCGGTTGGATTACCCTCCGATCTTCTTAGCCGCCGCCCGGATGTGCGCCGGGCCGAACGGCAACTGGCGGCCGAGACGGCCCGCATCGGAGTGGCGAAATCGGACTGGTTTCCCAAGCTCTCCCTGACCGGGGACGTCGGGACGGAAAGCGTCAGCCTCAGCAAATCATTCGAGCCTGGCAGCCTTTTCTGGTCGCTCGGCCCGAGCTTGGAATGGCGGGGGCTCGATTTTGCCCGCGTGCGCGCGGAAGTGCGGGGTCAAACTGCCGTTCAAGAGGCGGCACTGGCGACGTATGAGAAGACCGTGCTGATTTCGCTACAAGAGGCGGAGAACGCGCTCGTGACTTATGCGCAGGAACGGAACCGCCACCGGGCACTCGCCGATGAAGTGGCCGAGAATCAGCGTTCGCTGGATATGGCCAATGGTCTATACGCCAAAGGGCGCATCAATTTTCTCGATGTCCTTGATGTCCGGCGCTCGCTCTACCAATCCGAAGACCAACTGGCGGTGAGCGATCAGGCGGTCTCGCTTGATCTCATTGCCCTTTACAAGGCGTTGGGCGGAGGCTGGGAGACGATGACACGGGAGCCAGCGAAGGAGCTTTCAACCGCTTCATCGCCATGACATCGCCCGCTTCTTCTGCGGCATTAAAGTTGGATGGCGTTTGCAAGTCCTTTCGCCGCGAAAACGGAGAATCGGTGCTGGCGCTCGATAACATTTCCTTTTCGGTCGGCAAAGGCGGACTCGCCGCCTTGGTCGGGCCGGACGGAGCTGGCAAGACAACATTGATTCGTCTCCTGGCCGGGCTGATGAAGTCCGACAATGGCATCGTCACCGTGCTTGGCATTGACGCAGCCAAGGATCCGCAAGCGATCCAGTCGCGGATTTCCTATATGCCACAGATATTTGGACTATATGACGATCTGACCGTCCGGGAAAATCTGGACCTCTACGCTGATTTGCATGGGGTTACGGCCGGCGAAAAGCAAACGCAATATGCCCGCCTGATGGAAATGACCGGATTGGAGCCATTTCAAAAACGGCTGGCTGGAAAACTTTCCGGCGGGATGAAACAAAAACTTGGCCTGGCCTGCACTCTCGTCCGTTCCCCCAAATTGCTGCTATTGGACGAGCCGACCGTCGGGGTAGATCCACTCTCCCGCCAGGAGCTATGGGAGATCATCCGCAAACTGGTCAAAGAGGGCATGACGGTTTTAATCAGCAGCAGTTTTCTTGACGAGGCGGACGCATGCGAATGTGTCCTGGTTTTGAATGAGGGAAGAAAATTGGCGGAAGGGCCACCGGCGGGCGTCAGCAGTCTGGCGCTCGGCCGCACCTTTCTCGCCCAGCCCCCGGAAGGGACCAAACCGCGGGATTTCCAAGCCAGGCTTCTGGAGGAGGCTGACATCATTGATGCCGTGCCAGAGGGCGGGCAGATCCGGCTTGTCAGTGAGGCCGGTCCGGACCGATCCGGGTCCGCCATGTTCGCCGGGGCGCCTGCCCGGCTGACGCCTCCCAGGTTCGAGGACGGATTCATGGTGCTTTTGCAAGGGGTGGGACGGGCAAAAGCCAATCCGGCCCGTGCCGAAGAGAGCCGGCCGGAAAAATCTGCGGCCGAACGCGGCCGGGATGAGACCGTGGTTGAAGTCCATGATCTCAACCGGAGTTTCGGGAAATTTATTGCGGTCGACCACGTGAATTTCAGCGTGAAGCGGGGGGAAATTTTCGGCTTGTTAGGACCGAACGGCGCCGGCAAGACCACGACTTTCCGCATGCTCTGCGGGCTCCTACCCCCTTCGGGAGGCACCTTGACGGTGGCGGGAATTGATGTGCGCCAGGCCAGCGCCTCGGCCCGGCAGCATTTGGGCTATGTGGCGCAAAAGTTTTCGCTCTATGGACAACTTACGGTTGGGGAGAACCTGGATTTTTTCGCGCGCGCCTACGGCCTTGGAGGCGGGAAAAAACGGGAGCGGCTCGCGTGGGCCATGAGCCAATTCAATCTCGAACCCTTCGTCCACCTGCCCAGCGAGCAATTGCCGGGAGGATTCAAGCAACGCCTCGCCATGGCGGCCGCCCTCCTTCATCGGCCCGAAATTCTTTTTCTGGACGAGCCCACCAGTGGTGCCGACCCCTTTGCCCGCCGCGAATTTTGGCAACGGATCACCGTTCTTGCTTCCAATGAGGTGACGGTGATTGTAACCACCCACTTGATGGCAGAGGCCGAGTATTGCGATCGGGCCGCAATCCTTGACAAAGGAAAGGTGCTGGCCCAAGGCACCCCTGCGGAACTCCGCGCCCACGCGCCAGCCAAGGCAGGCCATAAAGCGACGATGGAGGACGCCTTCATCGCCATTGTCTTGGAGGCGCGCGACAAAACGGCGGGCAAATCCGGGGAGGGGTCGCCATGAAGGATTGGTTGGCAAAATTACGGCGAATTCGGGCGCTGACCCTCAAGGAAACGAGGCAGATTCTGCGCGACCCGAGCAGCATCGCAATCGGCGTCGTCGTGCCGTTGATGATGCTTTTACTTTTCGGCTACGGGATGTCACTCGATATCAACAAAGTTTCAGTCGCCGTGGTTGACGAAGATAACTCTACGGACAGCGCCGCTCTCATCGGCGATTTTCAGCTTTCTCCCTATTTCGGAGTGACGGTGGTTCACTCGATTGGCGAGGCTAAAACGATGGTGCTGGATCGGAAGGCGGATGGAGCGTTGTTAATTCCATCCGACTTCACTCGGCACCGGCATCTGGGTGATGCAGAAATCCAGATGATCGTCAACGGCACGGATGCGAACACGGCACGCATCATGCAAGCCTATGCTCAGGGGCCGGTCGCCTTATGGAGCGCGGCGCACGGGGCCGCAGGCCCGGTAATCATGGTCGATCGAATGTGGTTCAATGAAAGCAACGACAGCCATTATTTCCTGGTCCCGGGCCTGATTGTTTTGGTGATGACCATCATCGGAGCGTTTCTCACAGCCATGGTGGTCGCACGGGAATGGGAGCGGGGAACGATCGAAGCTCTGTTCGTCACTCCCATGCGAGTGGGGGAGTTTCTCATCAGCAAGCTGATACCCTATTTCGGACTGGGTATGTTCGGTTTCATGCTCTGCCTCCTGGCCGGCCAATTTCTCTTTCATGTGCCGCTCCGCGGCTCCCTTTTCCTGCTATGTCTCGCCTCGATGATCTACCTCATGGTCGCTTTGGGGGTAGGTCTACTAGTGTCCACCCTGACCAAGAGCCAATTCCTGGCCAGCCAGTTGGCCATGACACTGACTCTTATGCCGGCGATGATGCTCTCGGGTTTTCTCTACGACCTGCGAAGTATGCCGGTTTTCATTCAGTGGATCACCTACGCCATGCCGGCGAGATACGCAATCGCGCTGTTACAAACCCTGTATTTGGCCGGCAACGTCGGCAGCGTGATCTGGTTGAACCTTGGAATTCTGACGGCGATAGCCGCAACCATGTTGATCTTAACCCGACTGGCCACCCGGAAACAGCTTTCCTGACCCATTTATATGAGCTCCTCCCTTCTTCGCATTCTAGCATTGATCCAGAAGGAACTTCTCGCCGTCCTCAAAGACCCTCGCAGCCGTTTCATCATCTTTCTGCCACCGATGTTGCAGTGCCTAATTTTTGGTTACGCCGCCAGCTTTGACCTCAACTCCGTCCCCTATGCCGTCATTGACCAGGACCATAGTGCTGCCTCGACGGCATTTCTCTCCCGCCTGGATGGATCCGGCATCTTTCGGCGCCAGGCCAATCTCGACAGGGCCGAAGATATTACTACTTGGATCGACAGCCGCCGCGTGCTCCTCGTCATCCAAATCGGCCAGGACTTCGAGCGACACCTGCTCGCCGGCGAACCCGCACAGCTCCAAGTGATCGCCGATGGCCGCAATTCCAACACCGCCGGCACGGCTATGGGATATGTCCAGAGCGTGGTCGAAGATTTCAACGCCGATTGGCGATCCAGCCACGGTCAAGTCGGGCCACCGGTTCGGATCGTCCTTCGCTCGTGGTTCAATCCCAACCTGGATTCGCGCTGGAGCATGGTCCCGAGCCTGATTGGCACGCTGACGATGATGGGTACCATGATGCTGACAGCTTTGTCGGTCGCCCGTGAGCGCGAACAGGGAACGTTTGACCAACTGTTGGTCACTCCGTTTCGACCGTTCGAAATCATGATTGGAAAGGCCGTTCCCAACATGGTCATCGGCCTGGCTCAGTCCACCACGATTTTGCTCCTCGCGCAGTTTTGGTTTCACATTCCCTTCGTCGGTTCTTTTTTCGTCCTGTATGCCGGGCTTACGTTGTTCCTGATGGCCGCAGTCGGTCTCGGCCTTTTCGTTTCTTCCATCGCTGCGACGATGCAACAGGCCATGCTCTTTGCTTTCATCCTGATATTGCCTTTTGCCCTCCTTTCCGGCCTCACCACCCCGATCAACAGTATGCCGGAATTTCTTCAATCCGTCATGGTCATCAATCCTCTTCGCTACTCGCTCGACCTCACTAAACGGGTTTATCTGGAGGGTGCCGGTTTCACCCAGCTCCTCCCTGATTTTTTGCCGCTCACCATAATCGGCCTGCTCACCCTTTCCGGCGCCGCCTGGTTGTTCCGGCGACGGCTAACCTAAATACATTGTGTCAAAGCGTCATTGCAAAATCGTTATGGTCATTCTCGCAGTCCTCATCATTGCCACCGTCGTCATCTATGCAATCTTTGCGCATTACCTGACAGCCGCACGCGCCCGTCTCGTCGGTAATAGCAAGACGGTAGAGACGTCGTTCGGCACGTTGGAATACGCCGTGCTGGGTGAGGGCGAGCAGGTGCTGGTCGTCCACGGCGCTGAAGGCGGCTTTGATCAGGGCATCGATATGACCGGCGCGCTGGCCGGGCGCGGATATCAGCTCATCGTTCCATCTCGGTTTGGCTATCTGCGCGTCGGGATGCTTTTTAAGTGCATTGTTGAGTGCATTGGGAATAATGCCAGCGGGTGGGAATTCCAACTGGATACCGACGATGGAGAGCGGAGGCTTGGGTGTTTCATATCTCGCCGCAGCGATAAATCCCAGAAAGTACGCAAAAACCGACAGGAAAAAGAGAACCATTAAAAACCATGCGATCCGCTGCCTAATCACTGCCTTGCTGAAAACAACAATAGCCGTTGCAAAAATCAAAAAGCCAATCCCGTACACCCCATATTTCAAGAATGGTGGAATCAGGTAGTTTGGAAACACATCCCCGGCGATCAGCCACGAGAATTTCAGGTAATATAGTTCACTGCGGAAGTACTCAATTCCCGTCCAAACAACAGGAACCAGCCAGAGGCCTTTGACTTTTCCCCAGCGTCGGATGCTGCCGCAGACAATCGCCGCGAACAACCCAATCCAAAACGCAAAGACCAGCCAAAGCACGATCGCCGCTGCGTTGAAAACCTTCCAAAAGAAAAACAACTGCGGTGCGGCGCAGAAAAATCCTGCCGTTAGACCGAAATAAAACGCGCGGCGCACAGTTGGTTGGTCGGTTAGACGAACGAGAGCCAGAGCGTAGCCAAAAATGAATAATCCAGCGGCGGACCATTTGAGGGACGTATATGCGAGATGAAAACACACCACGCCGACAACTAGCCATAAAATGGATTTTCCCCAGCCAAGCGGCTTCTCTGTTGGCTTTGAGGTGTTCATGGAGCGCCTGATCAAAGAGTAGTTTGATTTTATGCCAAATCAAATGAACTAGGAAGATATGATTTAGTGCCGATGGCTCTTGCACCCACCAAGGCAAAGGGTGATATGAGGCTGTCATAAATTATAAATCCAAGTGCAACAATTGCCGTCAGCTTTTCGTCCTGTGAATCTGACGCGATTGTTCTTTGAAGATTAATATTGGTCGTCAACATAACAGCCGATTTTGCTCGGCTATTCAAGCCATCCGGCGTCTGCGTCCCGCGATGGATCAAATTCGTGCATAATGATAAGTGGCGATGGCGGTTGCCGGGGCGGTGGCAGCATCACGATACCGATGCCGCTTGTGACGTGTGGCTGATGCCGGATTTTTCGCCGCAAACCACCGCTAAATATCCACGCGATCACAATCATGGACAACCAGACGAGCGCGAGATACAGATAAACTCCATAGTCCGCGATGCATGAGTCCAGAAAATGGAACACGGGTTTCAAAGTTTCGCCTGCATTCAAGTTCATATCGCCTCCTTGGTTTATGCGTTCAGGATTTTGATCACCGGCTCGATACTTCTGGAGCGATCTGAAGAATTGTTTCGCATCCGTTCAAATTCGCTCAACGGCGGCAGTTCCACCTGCGCCCGGCGTGCATACGCGCGATGCATGGCTTTGCTGTTATGTCCCAACGCTTCCTGCGCGAACCGTTCGGGATAACCGGCTTTTTTGGCGCGTTCCGCCCATGCATACCGATACGAATGCAACGTGACACCTTTGATGCCCAAGCCCCCGCAACGCTGGTGAAATTCCGTCGCCCGGTCGCCGGAACGAACCGTGCGTAGATACGGAAACAGCGGACCGCTCCCCGGCAAATCACGGAAAATGTCCGCTACTACATCGTCAAACCGCATGATGGCAATCGACCCGGTCTTTTTGCGCGCATAACTGATGACGTTGTGTTCCCAATCAATGTTTTCAGCGTCGAGGCACGCCAGATCGGTCTGTGATGCACCCAAGTGCCACGCGAGTTGATAGAACGCTTTGCGTTCAGGATTTAGTTCTCGGGCGACAATGGCTTGATGTTCCTCCCAAGTGATGGCGCGTTTGTTCTTAAACTGAACTTTGGGCCACTGGCGTTTCACGATGACCGGCCACGGCAGCCAAGTCATGTCCAGGGCGAAATTATGGATGCGCCGCAAATATACATTGGTCGAAACTTTTCCGGTTTCGAGCACGCGCAAAAAGTTTTCCGGGCGCGTTTCCAAAATTGGCAGGTGCCGGATGAGATTGAACGCCTTATCCTTGATGGCGGTCTGCCAACGGTGCTGAGTCTCGTTTGTTTTGAGTTTAACCATCTCATCCATGACGAACTGCCAGTTGCGGGTGGCAATCTGCGGATCGCTGGCCGCGAGATACGCACGGGCGATTTGATACTCCCTTCAAAGCCCTCTGGGTTTTTTGTTAGCATGTTTGCAGGGCGGGGAGTGCCTCGACGCACTCCCCGCGTTAACAGATAACCGGCGTCCACTGGACGCCAATTAACTA
>Ga0187871_10002337_pt1 | contig 15569 bp, 13 predicted proteins | sample June2016WEW_16_1_FD_132988 | JGI IMG/M metagenome (GOLD analysis project Ga0187871, IMG submission 132988) | Peatland microbial communities from SPRUCE experiment site at the Marcell Experimental Forest, Minnesota, USA - June2016WEW_16_10 | ecosystem: Environmental > Terrestrial > Soil >... | reverse complement strand
TGGCGCCGTCAGCGTCTGTGACGGCGCCGGCTCTTGCGCCAAACATCCCCAGCCGGTGGCAATCGCCGCCAGAAGGAGCAGTCGCATAAGTTGTATTCCAATCTCTTAGGCGTCTGAACTGTGTGATCGGTTACGATGAATGAGTGGGATCTAACTCCGATCCCGCCGTCGTTAAAACGCCGTCTTCCCGGTCTTAGTATATGTCATGCCAGTCCTCGAACACGGCTGCCAGGATTCCGGCGCGGCTACGCCATGACCGCCGGCCTCACATATGGGGAACTGCACTGTATTATGAGGCGCTTCTTAGTTTCTATTGCGTTGTTCGCATCGCTCTTGCCCACCGCATTCGGCCAGAGCGTATCCTCGAACCCTATTGTCGGTATGGGATACCTGTATCCGCCGGTCGCTGTGGCTCCCGGACAGTTGATCACGGTTTTCGTGGCGGGGGATGTGCAGGGCAATATCGCTGCCGCTGTATCAGGCCTGACAGTTCCGGTGTTGGGAGTTCACTCGCCGTCCGACTGCCCGTCGTTGACGCTTTGCTCGTCGGTGACCGCCATCACCCTCCAGATTCCTTATGAGATAGAGCCCTACTGCGTCTTCACAAACCCGGGGTGCGCCGTTGTGGTTCAAGCCCATCGCCGGCTCGCCCATCGACCTGGCTCCGGTGGGCGATCGCGTTCACATTCTGACTGCTTGTGACACCCTTCTTCCCACCGGGAGCGGATCCGCGCCATACAGCGGATTGCCTTGCGCGCCTCTGGTGACGCACGCCAATGGATCGCTGGTGACTCAAGGAAGTCCGGCCCAGGGTGGCGAGGAGGTAGTCGCCTATGCAGTCGGCCTTGGCTTGACCGTTCCGCTCGTTCAGACTGGCCAGGCCGCCGCTGCTGCAACGCCAACGTATGAGACCTTTTTCTTGGACTTCAACTTCCGGCCCAACGCGCTGGCGGCCCAACCCATAGTGGTTTCAGATGTTTCTGACATGACACCCATTCTCCCGACGCCTCGTAATGCCGGCCTCACTCCGGGTTTCCCCGGACTCTATCAGATCAACTTCATCGTGCCGTATCCGCCTCCAGGCACCGAGGCCTGCTCCGGTAACGTGCAATCGAATCTGACGGTAAGCGTGGGCGGCCAACACTCGTTCGATGGCGCGGGAATCTGCGTAGCGCCCTTCTGACTTCTGTCTTCTGACTTCTGTCTTCTATCTCCTCGCCGACACCACCCCCGCATTCAGCCCCAGCGTGCTCAACCCCCCAAAAAAGCGGGCATGCTCGATCTTCACGCAACGGTCCATCACCACCTCAAGCCCCGCTTCTAACGCGCGTGCAGCGGCTTGCTCGTGGATCACGCCAAGCTGCATCCAGACGACCTTGGCTCCCGCCGCGATCGCTTCTTCTACAATCGCCGGCACGGCTGCGGCCTCGCGGAATATATCCACGATCTCCACCGGCGGAGGTACCTCGGCCAGCGTCGCATAACATCGGCGGCCCAGGATCTCCTTCTCGCGCGGGTTTACCGGAAAGATCTGGTAACCCGCCGCCTTCATATACAGCGCCGCAAAATGGCTGGGACGGTAAGGATTCGCCGACAGACCCACCATGGCGATCCGCTTGTACTGTTTCAGAATGCGCAGGTGCTGCTGGGCGGTGGTGGCGTAGCGCGTGCCGATCACCGGCGACGTGCTGCCGACTTCGCCGCTCATGCCGCCTGCGAAGCTGCCAGGGCCTGGTCCAGGTCCCAGAGGATATCTTCCACGTCTTCGATGCCCGCGGACAGCCGCACCAGATCCTTCGTAATACCCGCCGCAAGCTGCTGCTCATCGCTCAACTGCTGATGCGTGGTGGACGCCGGATGAATCACCAGGCTCTTGGCGTCGCCGATGTTGGCCAGGTGCGATAAGAGCTGCACGGAGTCGATGAAGCGCCGCCCCGCCTCTAGACCCCCTTTGACGCCGAACGTCAAAATAGAGCCGCACCCCAGCGGCATATATTTCTTCGATAACTCGTAATACGAGCTGTCTTCCAGCCCCGGATACTTCACCCAGGAAACAAATGGGCTCTTCGCCAAATGCCGCCCGACAGCCAGCGCGTTGCGGCTGTGCGCGTCCATTCGCAGTGGCAGCGTCTCGATGCCCGTAAGAAACAGGAATGAATTAAACGGGCTCATGCACGGACCGAAATCGCGCAGCCCTTCCACACGCGTCTTGATGATGAAGGCCAGTTCGCCGAATGTTTCCGTGAAGCGCAGGCCGTGATACCCCGGGCTGGGTTCGGTCAGTTGCGGAAAATGGCCGGAGGTCCACGGGAATCGGCCGCTGTCTACGATCACGCCGCCGATGGAGTTGCCATGTCCCCCCAGGAACTTGGTGGCGGAGTGTACCACGATATCCGCGCCGTACTCGATCGGCCGGCACAGATAAGGCGATGCCATCGTATTGTCGATGATCAGCGGAATGTGGTGCTCGTGCGCGATGGCCGCGACCTTTTCGATATCCAGAATGTTCATACGCGGATTGGCGATGGTTTCGCCGTAAAGAGCTCGCGTACGCGGCGTGATGGCGCGCCGGAAGTTTTCGGGATCGTCCGGCTCCACGAAAATGGCGTTGAAGCCCAAGCGGCGGAAGCTGACATCGAACTGCGTGTAGGTGCCGCCATAAAGCGTGCTGGCAGCCACAATTTCGTCGCCCGGCTCCATCAGGCTGCTGATGGCCAGAAACTGGGCCGACTGCCCGCTGGCGGTGGCCAGCGCGCCGATACCGCCTTCCAGCGCGGCCACGCGCTCCTCGAACACGGCGGTAGTGGGGTTCATGATGCGCGTATAAATGTTGCCGAAGCGCTGCAGCGCAAACAGTTCGGCGGCATGCGCGCTGTCTTCAAAAACGAACGACGTCGTCTGGTAGATGGGCACGGCGCGCGCGCCGGTCGCCGGATCGGGCTTCTGGCCGGCATGCAGCGAACGGGTGCTGAAACCCATCTGGCGTTCTGGTGTGGACTCAGGCATATCTTACAAGTCTACCCGTAGATTCTGCTGTGGGGCAGGCTCGCAGCCTGCAGCGGCCTCGAAGGCCGCCTCTTTCTTCTCTAATGCATCCTGCCGGCGGAATTTTCCAGAACCACATTTGACACCACCGCCGTATCGATCTTATCCGGCAGATGCGAACAAAACCCGATGCCCACGTAGAAAGGCCCGTCCAAGTGCAGGTGGATCGCCGGGCCAAACTGGTGCATAGGTTCGCCTTCCACGCTGACGAAGAGCGCGAAAGAGTCGCCATGCTTCTCGATGCCGATACGCTGCGCCACAACCCCAACCAGGCTGTCGGGGCTGGCGCCACCGGGCCAGCCGCGGCCCCCAATGCGGAACTCCATGTCCTTGACGCGGACGTCCTTCTCCGGACGCTCGGCCAAGTGGATCATACCGAGGCCGTGCAGGGCAGCCATGGCCTCCTTGGAATCGTCCTCCAGGTCCTGGCGAATCACCAGGACGGCCTTGCGGTCGCCGTACCCGTTCGGGTCCGGAAACTTGATGCCGGCCGCCAGCGAAACGTCGCCCGACATCTTCTTCCACAGAAACCGGAACTCGTCGCGCGTGTACCAGACATTGTAGCCGGCCGAATTGACGGTGTACTCATTCAGGCTGGCGTCGTAACTGGCGCTGCCGGGTAACAACGCGCTTCCAATGTCGGACTGGCCGTCAAATATGCCGATCGGCGTATCGAAATTCCGGCTGGGCCTGTGAAAGTCCGCCGGTGGCGCCACCTGAGCGTGTGTGGCGGACCCCGGCTGCGCCCATTCCGGCGGCTTGGGTGCTTGCGCGCGCAGCAGATACGATGTGCCGCACAGCATCACCGCCAACAACAACCGGCACGCGAGTTTCATGGACATTTGATCGTATCACTCCGGACCGTGGCCTCAGCGGAACTATCGCCACCGTAGCAGCCGGTGTGTTCGCTCGCCCAGCGCGAACGCGATCTTGTCTTGCGCCACAGAGATGCGGAAAGTGCCCGGCAGCACACCTTGCGGCCACAACTGCCCGTGAAAATGCTGCACCTCGGTCACCGGCCCCACGGGCCGCTTGGTCAAAGGATCCACGGCGCGCGTGAAGATGCACTCGAACCCGTCATGTACCCGTGTGAAATAGATGCGTCCGCCGGCGGGAGACCAGCGCGGATAATCGCCTTCCCCCTGATCCACCCATTCCGTGACTGGAACACTCTGCAGTCCACGAAAGGGCGCGGCCCACATGCGCGGTGGCTGGCCGGCCTCCTCTGACGTGAAGACCGCCCAGTGCCCGTCTTTCGAGAAATTGGCCAGGTACAGGTTCGCGGTTGGATGCGAGTAGATCGTCTGATGCTCGGCGCTTCGGGTATCCCAGGCTATGATCGTGCGGTGCACCGCGGTGCTGGCCGCCAGCACCCACTGGCCGCCGCGCGAAAGATCCCAAGGCACGCCGTCGGTCTGTATCCGTCCCCACGATTCCCCCGTCTGCAGATTCAGCACCTTTGAGATCCCGGGAGTAGTGCCTGCCGTCCGTTCGCTCACCTGCAGTACAAAGAGACCGTCGCTACTGAGGTTGCGCACTGCCGCCAGTGGCTTGCGCGTCCCCGTCCGGTAATCCTGGAAGCTCGCCGCGCCGGGCGCTTCCAACAGCAGCGATGCGCCGTCCGGAGCGGTCTCGGCATAATGGGCGCCGTGTTCCAGACGGGTCAGGGGCGCGCGCGATCCCCGTACCGCTCCGCTCTCCGCGTCGACCGGCAGTATCCAGGCGCCCGACCGGCTATCCACCGCGTCGGCCAGGACTGTGCCATTGGCGGATCCCGTGCAACCGAAAACCTCCCACGGCGACGGGGCCGCCACCATGGAGTACCGGCCCGTGCCAAAGGCCGGCTTGAGCCGGAATTCGCCCAGCACGCGGGCCTCCTGCTCAGTGGCCGTGTAAAAGAATCGATCGCCCGTCGCGGCGCAGGCGCGCCCGTACACATGTATAGCCTCACTGAATTCCGGTATCAGTGCGGCCGGTCTGCCATCCAGTGGGGCGCTCCACAGACGCAATGCACCGCGTTCGTCGCTTGCCAGGAAAAGTACGCTCTGGCTGTCGGCGCTCCACGCAGCCCCCTGTACCGACGAAGCATTCCTGGCGAGCTGCACGGGCGTGCCTCCTTGCGCCGGCACACGGTAAAGCATCGTCCCGTTGGACGCCGCAGTGTCCCCGCTGTTCTCGCTGGTGTTTAGATATGCGATCCACTTCCCGTCCGGCGAAAAGCGCGGGCTGCGGCCGCCTCCCGCCAGCAGAATTGCCGTGCCACCTGCCGCAGGCTGCCCATAGACGCCGGCGGGAGGGCGCGTGGAATGAAAAGCCAGCCGTCGCCCGTCGGGCGAGATCGCCGGTTCGTCGTTGGCGGCCTCGCCCCCGGTCACGCGTTTCGGCGCGCCGTTGGGCATCGGTTTGAGCCAGATGTCAGGATGCGTGACGGCTTCGCCCGCCGATGCCGCCGCGAACGCCAGCCACTTGCCGTCCCTGGAAAGCGCCGGCTGCATGGCGTTGGCGACGCCTACATCAAAAGGTCGCAGCTCGCCAGCGCCTTCTGGCGCGCGCAGCAAACGGAACCCTAAAAGCCCGGCGGAAGTCAGCAGCACGGCCGTCATCGCCGCCCAAAACTTCTTGTGCGGTTTCCGCGCGTGCACGCGCTCTCCTCCCAGGTAGCGCACCAGGTCCGCATCCATCTCCGCGGCGGACCGATAGCGGCCGGCGGCATCCTTGCTCAGCGCTTTCGCCAGAATAGCGTCCACCGGCGCGTTCAGCCGAGGTGCTTCCGGCTGTGCATGCGCGATCACGTTCGCCACCCCGGCCGGCGACAGGTCGGCCATCCGATAGGGTAAGCGGCCGGTGAGCAATCGATACAGCAGCACGCCCGCCGAATAGAGATCGGAAGCCGCGGCTACCGGCTCGCCGCGCACCTGCTCAGGACTGACATAGTCGGGGGTGAAGGCGAAGACGCCCGTTTTGGTAAGCGCGGCTTCGGCCGTGGCGTCCACCAGGCGCGCGGTGCCGAAATCCAGCAGCTTCACGTTGCCCGCGTCGTCCACCAGGATGTTGGACGGCTTCACGTCGCGATGAATCACGTGGCGGCCATGCACGTAAGCCAGCGCATCCAGAACCTGGCGCACCAGCGCGATGCGGCTGGCCGTGTCGAGCTCATGGGCCTCGCAGAAACGGTCGATGGTCAGGCCGCCGGCCAATTCCATCACCAGGTAAGGCAGGCCGGTCTCGGTGACGCCGCCATCCATCAGACGCGCGACCTTAGGATGATCGAGACTGGCCAAAAACTGGCGCTCCCGGCGGAAGCGTTCTTCGATCTCGGGAGAGGCCAGGGCCAGCGGCACAACCTTTACCGCCGCCGCCATCTGGAAGGCGCCGTCGGCGCGTTCGGCCAGATAGACGGTGCCCATACCGCCGCGCCCAAGCAGCTTCACCGCCTGCCATGCGCCGAACCGCGGCAACCGTTGCGCGGGTACCGGTACCGCTGCTCGGATGCGCGCATGCTGTTCAAGCAGGAGAGTGACTTGGGTACGCAGGCTCTCGTCGGCGCCGCACTGCTCGCCCAGCAGCGTGTCCCGCTCCGTGCCCGGCGGCAGATCCATCGCTGTGTAGAAAATCTCCTCGACCTCCCGAAATCGTTCCAGTTCAGCCGGATTCATAAGCCGCCGCCTTCAGGCCAGCCGCTGACGCAGCCAGGCCAGGGAGAAATGCAGGCTGCGCCCCACCGTCCGGCTTGAAATCTCCAGAATATCGGCGGTTTCCTCCACGGTGCAGCCCAGAAAGTAGTGCAGTTCGACCATGCTGGTCTTGACGGGATCGAATTCGGCAAGATCGTTCAGGGCTTGCGAAAGATCCAGCGACTCATCGCTTTCGCCGCCCAGCCAGGCCAGTTCGGCGTCCAGCGGCGCGCGCTGCCAGCCCAGGCCGCGCTTTTCCGATTTAGCCTTGCGCGCCGAATCGATGAGCACGCGGCGCGTGAGCCGCGCGGCAAAGGTGAAGAAGTGCGCCCGGTCCTTGAGCGCCAACCGGCGCAGGCGCAGCAGGTCGACGAAGACTTCATTGACCACCGCCGTCGGCTGTAGCGTATGGTCCGAGCGCTCTTTGTGCAGGTAGCCTTCGGCAATGGCGTGAAGCTGATCGTAGACCAACGGCGCCAGCGCCTCCACAGCGCCGGCCTCACCCTGTTCCCAACGCGCCAGCAGCAGGGTAATCTCCCCGGATTCGGAGGTAGGCACCCTTTTATCATAAACCCGCCGGCGCCCGGGCCAGCTAGCCGTCCCTGGAGGGCGGGCAGTTTTGGTCGCACCCCACTTTCAGGCGGCTAAACAGATCGTGATGTCCGGTTTTGCCGCGTTTTTGCGCCGTATTAAGTGAAGGAGAAATCATGACGCGGTCGAGATCGTTGACGCGGGCAGCCCTGGCCCTCGCGGCCTGTGTGTGCGCGGGTACGGCGCGAGCCGGTACAGTCGCCGTTGATTTTGGGGGTTACGGTGGCGGCGGATTCAATTACACACAGGGAAGCTACCTGCAGGGTTTCGCATTCCAGGCGAACACTCCGATCACCATCGCTGCGCTCGGCTTCTACGATTCTAATGCCAACGGTCAGGCTGAAACGTTCGACAACGCCCCGGTCGGAGTGTACGACCTGACCACGAATACCCTTCTGGGCTCGACTACCGTGACGGCATCCGATCCTCTTACCGGATTCTTTCTCTATGCTTCGCTTAGCAATTCAATCGCGATCAATACCACGGACACCTACGCAATCGCTGGGATCACGGGCGCCAATTACTATTCGGCAGACGTGCCCGCGGCCAGCGCGCTCATCGAGGTGAATCCCGCGATCGATTATTTGAGCCCTGCCTACGCAACCTCTAACGGCTTCACCCAATCGTTCACACTCGCCGAGCCCGGTTACTTCCCCCAGGGAAGCGAGTGGTTCGGCGACTTCGGACCGGACTTCGAGTTCACCACATCCGGCCCCGGCGCCTCAACTCCAGAGCCCGGGACCATGGCGCTTCTGGGCGGCGGCCTTCTGGGTTTGGCCGGTATAGTGCGGCGGAGGATTCGCAAAAACCTCTAAGCCGCCGAACAGGCCTTCCATGCACCGCGACAAGCATCTTTTTCCTATTGAGAAGGACGTATGCTACCAATCCGTGAAGCGTGGCCGGATCTCCACCACTGGCGCAGGCAAAACCTTTCAGATCAGCAGCCGCGAGGTGTGCTTCACCACCCAGGATCCCCTCAAGCAGGGCGATAGCGTGCGCCTGGCCGTGGACTGGCCCGCTGTGCTGGACAGCGGCTGCCTCGTGAAGCTGGAAATCTGCGGCTCGGTAATTCGAACCCTGCCGGGCGTGGCCGCGGTCAAAATCGCACGCTACGAATTCCGGACCCGTGGCGCCACGCTCAGAGTGGTCGATCACGCGATGTTGAACAGCAGCTTAAACCCATAATCCATGGGCCACTGTTGTAACGCGGCGCGCCGCTTCCACGCGCTCAGCCGTGCCTAACTCCAGCACGTCCACCATGGCCGGCTAGTAAACCGGCCCCCAGGGCGGCGCGGGACAGAAAACTCCGGCGGGTAGCTTGGCTTGACATAGGCGCACGCTCCTTCTTATACTGGCACTTTCGTAATCGAATGCCGAAAACGAAATTCGAGTATAATACCGCCGTCCACGACCGGGATCTCTATTCCGGCCTGATTCGATTGCATGTGCTGCATCACGCCGCCGAGGAGCCCATCTTCGGATTAGGCATGGTGGAGGAACTGGCCCGCCACGGCTATCGCATCAGCCCCGGCACGCTTTACCCATTGCTCCACGGCCTCCAAAAGAAGGGTTACTTGCGCGCCACCGAGGAGCGCAACGGCAAATCGCGGCGCACCGTCTATCGCGCCACGCTTTTGGGCCGCAAAGCTCTGCGGGCAGCCAAGGTCAAAGTGCGCGAACTGTTTGGCGAGCTGATCGAGGGCAAGTCATGAGACTCCACGTCGCAGCAGTCCCATTGACGGCGATATACCTCGCGGTCTGTGGTTTGTACGCTCAACAGGCCGCACCGCCGACGGCATTGACCATGCCGCAGGCCGTGGAAAGCGCCCTGCGCAACTATCCATCGATCCGCGTCTCGCAGGAACAGATGAACGCCGCGGCTGCCGGAATCCGCCTGGCGCAAACCGCCTACCTGCCCAGGGTGGATGGCCTGGCCCAACTGAACCGTGCCACCCGCAACACCTTCTACGGCTTGCTGCTTCCCCAAGGCATCATCCCGGGAGTGGATGGCATCCGTGCCAATAACCTCGGCTCCGTATGGGATAGCGGCGTAGGTCTGCTGGTTACCTGGCAGCCATTCGATTTCGGCTTGCGGCGCTCGAATGAGGATACCGCCACCGCCGCCCAGGCGCACGCGCAGGCCGCCGTAGCCCGCACGCGCTATGACGTTTCGGTGGCCACCGCGGACGCGTTCCTCACCGTAGTCGCCGCCGAACAGACCGCGCAGGCGGCCCGCGCCGCGGTGGATAGCTGGCAGATCCTGCTACGTAGCATCCACGCCCTGGTAGGCGCGGAACTGCGGCCCGGAGCCGACGAATCCCGGGTGCAAGCCGAGTCCGCCATGGCCCAAACGCAGCTCGCACAGGCCGAGCAAGCCATCCAGATGGCCCGTTCGAATGTGGCTAAATTCGTAGGAATGGACCCGGCCCAGGTGAATCTGAACGCCGGCTCGCTCATCGATCGGCTCCCGCCGGACAAACCCGCGCCCGCTTTGGACACACGCGTCCATCCCATCGCCCTAGAGCAGAACGCGGCCATTACACAGGAGCAATCCAGGCTCAAATCGCTGCAGCGAACCTATTACCCGCAGTTCGTCTTGCAGGGTGTGGCCGCCGCGCGCGGAACGGGCCTCGAAGTCGATGGCGCGCGGCTGGGCGGATTCAACGGACTGGCGCCGACAGTCCAGAACTACGGCCTCGGGCTCACCGTCACTTTCCCGGTGATGGACCGGTTTGCCATTCGCGAGCAAGAGACCGCCCAAGCCGCGAACATTCGCGCCAGCCAGGCGCAATACCAGTTGATCGCCGCCAACCTCCAGGCGCAATTCAACGCCGCTCTGGCCACGCTCGCCGGTGCGCGCCAGGTGGCCGCGAACACGCCCGTCGAGGTATCGGCTGCCGGGACGGCTCTCGACCAAGCCACCGCCCGTTACAAATCGGGTCTGGCTCCCATCGACGATGTCGCCCAGGCGCAGCGTCTGCTCGTTCAGGCCCGCATCGACGACGCTCTCGCCCGCCTCAACGTTTGGCGCGCACTGCTCGAACTGGAGACGGCTCGCGGCGACATCCAGCCTTTTTTAGACGAGGCCGCCCAATGACCCCTCGTGGCGCACGCTCTCAGCGTGCCGTGTCGGCACTCCTGCCGACACCTGCTTTTGCTTGCAACTCCGAGGAAACATGCGCCTCGTCTTAGCTGCCCTGCGCCGGCCGCTTACCGTAGTAGTGGCCCTCATCGCCATCGCGCTCTGCGCCATTCTCGCCGTCCTACGCATGCCCGTCGACATCTTTCCGCAAGTCGGCGATCCGGCCATCTACGTCGCACAGCCTTTCGGCGGCATGGACCCCGCCCAAATGGAAGGCTATCTGACTTACTACTACGAGTATCACTTCCTCTACATCACCGGCATCGACCACGTGGAAAGTAAGAGCATCCAAGGCGCGGCGCTCATGAAGTTGGTGTTTCATCCGGACACCAACATGAGCCAGGCCATGTCCGAGACCGTAGGCTACGTCAACCGCGCGCGCTCCTTCATGCCGCCCGGAACCGTGCCGCCCTTCATCACGCGCTTCGACGCCGGCAGCGTGGCCGTCGGTCTGTTGGTCTTCAGCAGCGCGGCGCACTCGCAAGGCGAGATGCAGGATTTCGCCATCAACCGCGTGCGTCCTCTGTTCGCGACCTTGCCCGGAGTGTCCGCCCCGCCGCCCTTCGGTGGGAATCAGCGCACCATCGTGGTCATGCTCGATCCAGCCAGGCTGCAGCAGTACCGTATCTCGCCCGAGGAGGCCATCGCCGCGGTCAGCCGCTCCAGTGTGGTCATGCCGTCCGGCAACATGTATACCGGCAAGATCGAACGCATCGCCCGCACTAACTCGGCCTTGGGCGCGAATCTCGCCGACCTCCTCAGCACGCCGATCCGCCCCGTGGCCGGCGCCACCGTCTACCTGCGCGACATCGCAACCATCGACAACGGCACCGACCTGGTCACCGCCTATGCGCACGTCAACGGCAAGCGCACCGTCTACATTCCCGTCACCAAGCGCGCCGACGCATCCACGCTCGCGGTGATCGACGCCGTCAAAGCGGCCATCCCCGAGTTCAAGAAGGCCGTCCCGGAAGACGTCGATGTGCGCCTCGAATTCGACCAGTCGCCCTACGTCGCCAATTCACTGCGCGGCCTGGTGATCGAAGGATTGTTAGGCGCGGCCCTCACCGGCTTGATGGTGCTGATCTTCTTGCGCGACTGGCGCAGCGCGCTGATCGTCATCCTGAACATCCCGTTCGCCCTGCTCAGCGCCGTGATCCTGCTGTGGGCGGCCGGCCAGACCATCAACATCATGACCCTGGGCGGCCTCGCGCTGGCGGTCGGCGTGCTGGTCGACGAAGCCACCGTCGAAATCGAAAACATCCATAGCCAACTGCTGCCCGGCGTTTCGCGTGCGCGCGCGGTGGTGGAAGCCTGCAGCCGCACCGCCATGGCGCGCCTGCTTTCGATGTTCTGCATTCTGGCCGTCTTTGTTCCGTCGTTTTTCATGATTGGCGTCGGCCGCCAGCTTTTCGTGCCGCTGTCCCTTGCCGTGGCCTTTTCGATGATCGCGTCGTACCTGCTGTCGAGCAGCCTCGTTCCCGTGTTTTCCACGTGGCTGATGCGCGAAACGCATCGCGGCGAGGAACGCGAAGGCATCTTCGGGCATCTCCGCTCTTTTTACGAACCCTATCTGAACGGCGTGCTGCGCTTCCGTTGGCCGCTGGCGATTGTCTATCTGGTCTCCGCAATCGGGCTTCTATATCTCGTCCTGCCGCACATCGGCACCGAATTGTTCCCCGATGCCAACGCGCCGCTGCTTCGCATCCGGTTGCGCGCTCCTGCCGGCACCCGCATTGAAGAAACCGAGCGCACCGTCCTGCATGCGCTCGACGTAATCCAGCGCGAAGCCGGCCCGGACAACGTCCGCATTACCAGCGACTTCGTAGGCTTGATCCCTTCCAGCTATCCCGTGGACCTGATTCATCTCTTCACCAGCGGTCCCCAGGAGGCCATCATCCAGGTGGCCCTGAAAACGGATGCCCCGCGCGGCGAAGCGCTCCGCGAACGCCTGCGCCATGCGCTCGGCCGCGAGTTGCCCGGCACGCAGGTTTCCTTCGAGGCAGCCGACATCGTCACGCAGGTGATGAGCTTCGGTTCGCCGACTCCCATCGAAATCGCCGTGCAGGGAGTCAGCCTGCAGAACGATTACGCCTACGCGCAGAAGATCCAAACCCAATTGGCGAAGCTGGCCTTCCTCCGCGACCTGCAATTCGCGCAGGAGAATAATTATCCGACCCTCGACATCGATATCGACCGCGAGCGCACCGGCCAGTTCGGCCTGACCATGGCGGACGTGGTCCACTCCGTCGTTCCGGCGACCTCTTCCTCCCGCTTCACCGATCCCAACTATTGGCGCGATCCGAATTCCGGCAACGCCTTCCAGATTCAAGTCGAGCTTCCGCAAAATCAGATGCAGAGCGTCGCCCAGGTCGGCGGAATTCCGGTGATGCTTGCCGGCAGTCCGAAGCCGCTGCTCGACGATATCGCCAGCCTGAAAGCCGGCACCATGCCCGGCGAGATCGACCGCTATAACGGCCAGCGCGTAGTCAGTCTCACCGCGAACATCCACGGCATTACGCTGGGCGAAGCGGCCGGCAAGCTGAACCAGGCGTTGGCTGGCGCAGGTGTGCCGCCGCGCGGCGTTTCCGTCCGGCTTCGCGGCGAGATTCCGCCTCTCCAACAAACCATCTCCGGCTTGCGCATCGGCTTGCTGCTCGCGGTCGTGGTGATTTTTCTGCTGCTCTCCGCTAACTTCCAGTCCGTGCGGTTGGCCCTGGCCATCGTGCTGACGGTTCCCGCGGTGCTGTGCGGAGTTCTGCTGATGCTGCTGGCCACCGGCACTACGCTCAACGTCCAGTCGTTCATGGGAGCCATCATGGCAATCGGCATCGCGGTGGCCAACTCCATTCTGCTGGTCACGTTCGCCGAGCACGCGCGGCATGCCGGGAGGCCCGTCCTGGACGCCACGCGCGAAGGCGCCGGCAGCCGTCTGCGCGCCGTGCTGATGACCGCCGCCGCCATGATTTTCGGCATGCTGCCGATGGCCATCGGCTTCGGCGAGAGCGGCGCACAATCCGCACCTCTCGGCCGCGCGGTTATCGGCGGCTTGCTTGTCTCGACATTTGCGACGCTCACCATCCTGCCCTCGATCTACGCCATCCTGCAAAAGCGCGCGTCTGTCACTTCGCCGTCCCTCAACCCGATGGATCCCACGAGCCGATATTATGATGCGACCTAACCGTCTCCCCGCAGTCCCTCGTGGCGCACGCTCTCAGCGTGCCGCGTCGGCACTCTTGCCGACGCTCGCCTTTGCTTGTGGCTTTGGTGTGTTTGCTGGCCGTCTCCGCAAACACTCCCCATCACGGATCGCCTCCTCGCCCCCTCGCCGTGTCGCCCGCGCACTCCTGCTTGCGGCAGTGCAGGTATCGGTCTGCGCCCAAGCCCCCGGCCTGGTCCCCGTAATCTCCAAACCCGTCTCCCGCACCGTCGACCTGCCCGCCGAAATCCAGCCGTATCTCGCCGTCTCCCTGCACGCCAAGGTGCCCGGCTATGTCGAGCGCGTCCTCGTAGACCGCGGCAGCATCGTCAAGCAAGGCGAATTGCTCGCCGAACTCAGTGCGCCCGAACTCGCCGCCCAAATCGCCGAAGCCGAGTCCAGAGTGCAAGCAGCCGAATCCGAAAAGCTGCAAGCCGAAGCCCAACTCGCCGCAGCCGAAAGCACCTACGATCGCCTCCGCAAAGCCGCCGAAACTCCCGGCGCAGTGTCCGGCAACGAAGTGATCCAGTCGCAGAAGCAGGTGGAAGCCGCCCAGGCCCTCGTGCGCGCCCGCGACCAAGTCCGCCAATCCGCCGCCGCCGCCGTCCAGTCTCAAAAGGATATGCAGGCCTACCTGAAAATCACCGCGCCCTTCGACGGTGTGGTCACCGACCGCTTCGTGCATCCCGGCGCACTGGTCGGCCCCGGCGCCGATCCGGTGCTGCTGGTGATCCAACAAGTTTCCCACCTGCGGCTGGTCGTACCCGTGCCTGAAGAAGACGTCGCCGGCACGATGCGCGGCGCGAGCATCCCCTTTCATGTGCCGGCCTACCCCGGCCGCGCGTACACAGGAACCGTGGCCCGCATCGCCCATGCGCTCGACCCCAAAACGCGCACCATGCCCGTCGAATTGGACGTTCTCAATCGCGATGGCACCCTCGCGCCCGGCATGTATCCCAGCGTTAAATGGCCCGTGCGCCGCGAACGTCCGGCGCTTTTTGTGCCCAAGACCAGCGTGGTCACCACCACCGAGCGCACCTTCGTAATCCGCGCGCGCAACGGCCGCGCCGAATGGGTGGACGTGAAAAAGGGCGCGGCCGACGGCGATTTGATGGAAGTGAGCGGCGCACTCGCGGCCGGTGACAAAGTGGTTCGCCGCGGCACCGACGAGCTGCGCGACGGCATGCCCCTCCCCTAGGCTCTGGAGTTTGGAGCTCTCGTGGCGCACGCACTCTGCGTGCCGTGTCGGCACTCCTGCCGACGCAGGCGAGCGGAGCTCGCCGCAGCGGGCTCTGGACGCCTAAAAAAGAGCGGCTGCGGCCAAGATTGGCTGCCCTCCAATTTGTACAGAGTTCTCAGATCTCGAAAACTAAGTGGCATTGGGCAATTCTGCCCGCAGCCGGCTTCTTAAGGGAACGCCGGTACGCAAGATATAATGGAGCCGGATGGCCGGCATCGGCAAACGAACCATGGAACGCGGCGCAAAGCAACCAGGTATCCGCAAAAACGCCGCTTCCAAGTGTCGTCCCCCAAAACCATGAAGACTGGCAACGACCATTATAGGGTCCGATTCTTTGGCAACCGTTACCGCATCGTCTTCCGCCTCTTCCTATGATCTCCCGCCGCAGCCTGATCCAAAGCCTGCTCCCCACCGCCGCAGCCCTCGCCCTCCCGCCCCGCCGCCCCATCCTCGCCTACGTCGGCACCTATAGCTCCCCGCAAGGTCCCGAAGGCAGCCACGGCAACGGCAAGGGAATCTACCTCTTCCAAATGCACCCGGCAACCGGGACCCTCTCGCCGCGCGCCGTCTTTCCGAATGGCGCGAACCCTTCGTGGCTGGCTATCGACCCGGCCCGCAAATATCTCTACGCCGCCAACGAAACGGCCGATGGCTCCGTCAGCGCCTATTCCATCGCCC
>Ga0187871_10002334_pt1 | contig 15573 bp, 12 predicted proteins | sample June2016WEW_16_1_FD_132988 | JGI IMG/M metagenome (GOLD analysis project Ga0187871, IMG submission 132988) | Peatland microbial communities from SPRUCE experiment site at the Marcell Experimental Forest, Minnesota, USA - June2016WEW_16_10 | ecosystem: Environmental > Terrestrial > Soil >... | reverse complement strand
GCAGCGTGTTCGAGCGCGGCTCGAGAATCGCCCACAAGCGCGCGCCCGCATAACGCGCGCGCAACGCCTTCAGTGTGCCCGCAATCGCCGTGGGATGATGCGCGAAGTCGTCGATGATAGTGATGCCATTCACCTGCGCCTTCACTTCGAGACGCCGCTTCACACTCTTGAAGGTTTTCAGCGCCGCGGAAATCTCTGCTTTCGAAATGCCATACGCGGCGGCCAGCGCCGCGGCTGCGGTTGCGTTCCACACGTTGTATTCACCCGCCAGCGGAAACTCAAGGTCAGCCCAGGCTTGCCCTTTATGCAATACCGACCACGACGTTCGGCCCGCTTCGAACTTCAGATTCGTGATGCGCCAATCCGAGCGCGTAGCAGCGCCATAGCGTTCCACCGGACAGAACGCCTTGCTCAAACAGCGCTCGAGACTGGCGCTCTCGGCGGCGTCGCCTGCCATTCCGTCGAAAGCGATGACGCGTCCGCGGCGCGGAATCAGATTTACGAGCCGCTTGAACGCTGTCTCGACCGCGTCCAGATCTTTATAGATATCGGCGTGATCGAATTCCACCGAAGTCAGGATGATTGCATCCGGAAAGTAATGCAGAAACTTTGGACCCTTGTCGAAGAACGCCGTATCGTACTCGTCGCCTTCCAGGATGAAATGTTTTCCCTGTCCTAAGTGGAAGCTCGACCCGAAGTTTTCCGCAATGCCGCCGATCAGAAACGACGGCTGCATCCCAGCGGTATGAAAAATCCAGGCCAGCATCGAGGTTGTCGTAGTTTTTCCGTGGGTGCCTGCTACGACCAGCACTTCTTTGCCGCGCAGAAATTCCTCATGCAGCAATTGCGGCAGCGAGCAAAATGGAATGCGCTGATCGAGCGCTTGTTCGAGTTCGACATTGCCCCGTGAAATCGCATTACCGACAACGATAAGATCAGGACGAGGCTCGAGATTCCGCGCATCAAAAGGCTGCGCGACGGAAATGCCAAGCTCCGTTAGAAAGTCAGACATCGGAGGATAAGCCGCCGCGTCCGACCCAGTGACGCGAAACCCGCGCTGCCGCAGCATTCCCGCCAGCGCCGCCATCGCCGTACCGCAGATGCCGATTAAATGAATGTGTTTTTCTTTGCCCATGCTCGTTCTTCGCGTCCTTCGCCGATTCCTTTACGCCCTTTGCGGTTAGCTTGACTTTGATTTTGAGGTTTAATCAGCTGTCACTGCCGCCTCCAGAATCTTCAAACTCACACGCCCCCCACTCACCGTCAACTCAGCGCGCACGCCGATCGGCAGCGTAATATTCCTCGCCGTCACATGTCCCGACCTCACTCCGAAAGCCACAGGAACTCCGAGCGGGCCAACAATCCGTAACACTACTTCTTCCAGCGTGTATCCCTGATGCGCAGTCTGCAAGCAATCCCGCATCTCGCCGAAAACAATTCCCTGCACTCGATCCAGTTTGCCGGCCAACTTCAACTGCATCAGCATACGATCGATCCGGTAAGGTTTCTCTGCCATGTCCTCGACAAACAGAATCGTTCCATCCGTCTGAATTTCATACGGCGTTCCGAGCGAAGCAACCAAAATCGAGAGGCAGCCACCGTAGAGAATTCCTTCGGCAGTTCCCTCCACCAACCCACGTGCCCCAGAACCCTCGCCCAGGTTGGGTTCCCAGGGTACAGTCCCCGTCAGCGCAGCGAGCCAGGAAGCCATGTCGACACCGTTCTCATGTGTCCAGTCTTTCGCCACCATCGGACCGTGAAAAGTCACCAGGCCCGCAGCAGCGGCAAAATAAGTGAGCAGCGCGGTGTGATCACTGTAGCCCACAAAAATCTTCGGATGTGCCGTGATTTTCTCCAGGTCGAGCACTGGCAGCAGATAGTTCGCGCCATACCCGCCGCGCGCGCAAATAATCGCGCGCACATCTTTGCGGGCAAACATCTCTTCCAATTCACGCGCGCGACGCTCCACCGATCCCGCAAAATAAAGGTCTTGATCGAGAATGGAGTCGAAATAAAACGGACGATAGCCCGCGAGGCGCAAACCTTCGCATCCCGCCTCCAGATCGCTACGCTTGACGTTGCTGGCCGGCGCCACAATACCGACAGTATCTCCCGGCCGAAGGGCAGGCGGCTTGACTCGGGGAGTAGTTGAAAAAGACATGCGGCAAGACGCCTGTTATGAAAACAATTTGGTCAATAGCAATACCAATCGAAGATCCCATACGACAAAACCAAGTCGATTGAAGTCATCAGCGGGCTAGCTCAGAAAGAATTCTCCCCGGCACACCAGCCGCGCCGTTCCACGCAAGAACACCAGCTTCCCTTCCGTGCGCACGGTCTGGATGCCGCCCGGAGCATGAACGCGAACCGGCGATTCCGTTCGGCCCGTCTGCATCGCCGCCACCGCCGCCGCGCAAGAACCCGTCCCGGAAGATTGCGTCTCTCCCACTCCACGCTCGAAGAAACGCGCTCTCACATCGTGCTTCCCATTGACCACAACCAACTCAATGTTCACGCCCTGCTTAAACTGGGGACTGCGCTGGATCGCGCCAGCCTTCGCCTGCCAACTCTCGGAAAACTCCGGTACAAACAGAACATAGTGCGGATTCCCCATCGAAACCGGAATCCCACGTTCTTCGCGAAGCCCAATCTTCACCGCGAGTTCGGCTCCCACATCGGCTTCGCCCATCTCGACTTCGAACTCGTATTCAGATTCGCTCCGTCCCGTCAGCGCGCAGGTCTTTAATCCAGCGCCGGTTTGGATCCTAATCCTTTCTATCCCGCGCTCAGCGCAAACATACGCCGCTACGCAGCGCGTGCCGTTCCCTGAAATCTCCGCCTCGGAACCGTCGGCATTAATCAGCCGAATTTCCACATCGGCCGCGGCGCTTGGATACATCCATTCCACTCCATCCGCCCCCACGCCCTCATGCCGGTCGCACATGCGTTGCGTAAGGCCAGCGATGTCCGCGAGAGCCGGAGCGCCTTCGATGATGGCAGCGTCAATCAGCAGAAAATCATTTCCGCACGCGCTGGCCTTCACAAACGGAATCACCGCAACCCTCTGACTCACTCTAAGGCCACCGGACCCAACGAAGTCACACTGCCCAGCACGGAAGACGACTTGAGCGCGCGCAGCAATTCCTTTTGCTCACGGTTGCACCCCTCCACGTCAAACTGCAAGCGGACATGCTGGCTGGTGTTGCCACTCTCCACGTTTTGCATCATGCGGTGGCCGTGTTCCAGGATGCGGTTGACCTCCTGCGTAATCTCTTCCACGCTGCCGCCCGTCACCTCATAGCTGGTCAAAAGTGTTTTCAGGTTGAACGTCAGCTCCATGTGGCCTAGAACAAACAGCGCGGCCAGAGCCAGGAACGTGGCAAATATCGCCGTCAGGTAAAGGCCTCCTCCTGTCGCCATTCCCACCGACGCCACCACAAACAGAGTTGAGGCCGTCGTCAGGCCAGTCGTCAGTCCCCGCGTGTGCAAAATGGATCCAGCCCCGATGAAACCAATGCCCGGAATGATCTGCGCCGAAATGCGCGTGTGATCGCCGATGTGCTCCACCGCGAGCACATCCGAAAGAATCGTGAACAGCGCTGCGCCAAAGCAGATGAACATGTTCGTCCGCAGCCCCGCCGGCTGGTGTCTTAGTTCGCGCTCAAGCCCGATGGCTCCGCCCAGTATCGCTGCCAGCACCAGGCGCACTATAGAAGACCAGACAATTCCGCTCGCCATCTCGGCATGCAGCAAATCGACGATGTGTTGCCAGTTCATGGATTCGACTCTCTGTCCGGGAAAGGCTTGGATGGCCGATTTTATCACCGGGTGTGCCGGCCGCCCGGGACTTCCAGAGTTAACCTGCCTGATTACCGCGGAGGCTCTTGTCCCCGTGCCCGAGTGCGACCTTGAAAGATTGCGGCCCGCGGCTCGCCCGTGGTATGGATCTCGACCAGCGCCTTCAAATGCGAATCTTCTGCGGCCTTCCACACCGGATCGCCGTCGAATCCTACTGCGTAATCCGCATACCCGGCCGGATCAGCCAGCGCCTGCTCCCACAGCCCTTGCTCGTCGACTGGTTGCCTCCACACTCTATGATTGCCTTCGTTGATCACGCGCCGGAACGGAATCCCTGCCTCCTCCAGCGCGCCTGAGTGCGCCCCGAGATACATCAGCAGCGTGGAATCCGCCGGCAGGGATTTGAGCCAGCTAGCGAGTTGTCGATCGACAGCGACGCGCCCGCGCATGTTGATCGCAGCCTCGCGATAACAGATCGGGTCCGCGCGCCAGATCGCGGCATAGCTCGCAGTCACCAGCGTCAACACGGTCGCCATCATAATCACCGGCGCCCACTTGCTCCAGGAAGTCTCAGGACGAAGACGAGGCACCTTGATCGCAGATTCCACTACGAACGCAATTCCCATCGGCACAAACACCGCGAACGCCGGGAGCAGTTGCAATCCGTAGCGCAGGTTGTAGAGCGAGAATGGCCACCATGCGGGTACGAAAATCGGCACGCTGCCATACGCCACCGATAACGCATAAAACGGCAACGGCACCCAGAGCAGCAACGCAACCCGTCCGCGCCCGGTGAACGCGGCCGCCAGACTTCCCAGCAGCGCCAAGGCCAGCCACAGGCGTCCTGGGCGGTTCCCCTCACCCACGTTGAGTTCCGCCGCTTTTAAGAAATACGAGCCGGCAGCGACCAAATCCCCCTTTGCCGGATTCACCGTCGCCGTCTTTTGCTCGATAGCTTTTGCGGAATAAGGCCCGTTCGCGAACTCCAATGGATTGCGATAGACAAGCGCGTTGTAAGAAAGCCAAAGCGCCGGAGCGGCCACCGCCAGCAAAATAAACTTCACGATTGCCATCCGAGACTTGGGGACAGAAAAACCGGGTGCTCCATTTCTCGCGGACTTTGCGAGAAGTGGGAAAGCGACCAAGGCCCCAAACACTAAGGCTGCGGCTAGAAACCATCCGTCATACCGAGTCGAACAGGCAGCAAACAAACACAGCCCGCACTTCGTCAGCGCTCGCCCCGCCTTCACCCCACCCCGCGCGAACTCGGCGAAGTACACCAGAGCCCAGATGAAAAAGGCGAGATAGAGCGACTCGCCCATGGCCGTGGCCTGCATGTAAATCAGATTCGGATTGGCGGCATAAACCAGCGCTGCGGCCCACGCCCCAACTTTCGCAATCGCGTCCACTTCCCCGTCGCGGCGGAACGCAGCGCGCACCAGTCGAAATATCCCCAACACCCCGAACACGAACCCCGCCATCGACGGTATCGAGCCCCCAGAGCCGCTCTGCCACATCTGCTTCGAAACGATGAAGGGCATAATCAGCAGGTGCGGCAGCGGCAACCACACCGTTCCCAAATTCAGTAGCCCTGGAGTTTTCGAGTCGAACACGCGGCGCGCGATATTGATGTGCGCCACGGCATCGCCATACAGCAGCACGTCTCCCTGCCGGTTGTAAAAGAGAAAAGAAAATACCGAGACGAAGATCGCCAGCCACACCAGCCGCGTGATCTCAATGTCGGAATACGCCTTCGGCGGCGGAGATTGCGGCTTCATTCGAGGTGGGTCAGCTCGCGAAAAATCTGAAAGCGCGCGTCAATCTCTTCGCGGGTCAGCGACTGCAGCCGCTCCGTGCCAAAACTTTCCACGGCAAAGGATCCCATCACTCCGCCGTAGAACAGCGCGCGCTTCAGCACTTCGCGATTCAGTTCTTGCTGCGAGGCCAGGTAGCCCATGAATCCGCCGGCAAACGAATCTCCCGCTCCTGTCGGATCCTTCACTTCATCGAGCGGCAAGGTGGGCGCGCGAAAGGGATGCCGCCCAATTCCGAACGCGCCTTCGCGAAAGAAAATCGTCGCCCCATATTCGCCATGCTTGATCACCAGCGCCTGCGGCCCCATCGCCAGCACCTTCTGAGCCGCGCGAGGCAGGTTTGGCTCCTGCGCCAGCATTTTCGTCTCGGTATCGTTGATCAACAGCACGTCGACCAGCTTCAACGTTTCGGCCAACTCTTGGCGAGCGCCTTTGATCCAGTAATTCATGGTGTCGCATCCTGTCAGACGCACGCCATTCATCTTCCGGCGCACGTTGGCCTGCAACGTTGGCTGAATATTCGCCAGGAACAGGAACTCCGTGTCGTCATATTCTTTCGGAATGCGTGGCTGAAACTTTTCAAACACGTTCAGATCGGTGAACGTAGTTTTAGCTTCGTTGAGGTTTTCGGCATAAGTCCCTCCCCAGCGAAATGTTTTTCCCGAGGCGCGCTCGATGCCGCGCGTGTCGACACCGCGCTTTTTCAAAACATTTTCATGCTCGGTGCCGAAGTCCTCGCCCACAACCGCAACCATTCGCACTTGAGTGAAATAGCTCGCTGCCAGCGAAAAGTATGTCGCAGCTCCGCCTAAAATACCGGTCACGCTGCCCGAAGGCGACGCGATGTCATCAAACGCAACTGAACCGACGACTACGATACTCATGTTGAACTCGTCTCTCCGCGCTTAAAGTGGTCAGTGGCTAGTGATCAGTGATCAGTAAAGCCCGATGAAAATGTTCTTACTGACCACTGATCACTGACCACTGCCCTTCACGTACTTCCCAATAATCAGCTTCAACTTCTTTTTCGTTGCTGCGGGAATCTTCCTCGGGTCCGTCAAAATCGCATGGGCCAGCGCCGATCCGCATTTGCAGGAACGCCCGCGCGGCATCGCCGCCACGGTTTCTCGTACCACCTTCGTCGCGTTTTCCGCATTCTTCACCAGCACCGCCACGATCTGATCCACGGTCACCGAATCGTGATGCGGATGCCAGCAATCATAATCGGTCACCATCGCGACCGTGACGTAACAAAGCTCGGCTTCGCGCGCCAGCTTCGCCTCCTGCAGGTTGGTCATGCCGATGACATCCATGCCCAGCCCGCGATACACATTCGACTCCGCCTTGGTCGAAAATTGCGGACCCTCCATGCACAAATAGATTCCGCCACGCTTGCCGGTCACGCCAGCTTTCTTGCACCCAGCTTCGACAACACCGGCCAGTTCCCCGCAGACAGGATCGGCAAACGCAATATGAGCCACTACTCCTCCGCCGAAAAACGTATCCGCCCGATGCCGCGTGCGATCGAAAAACTGATCGGGAATCACAAACTCAAGCGGCTTGTGTTCTTCCTTCAGCGACCCCACGGCGGAAACCGAAATGATCCTCTCCACTCCCAGCTGTTTGAAGCCATGAATGTTCGCGCGGAAATTCAGTTCTGTAGGCAGAATGCGGTGTCCCCCACCATGCCGAGCCAGAAACGCCACCTTGCGTCCCTCCAGCGTGCCGCAAACGTAAGCGTCGGAAGGCGCGCCAAACGGAGTCTTCACGCGCACTTCCTTCACCCCGCTCAGCCCGGGCATCGAATAAAGCCCGCTGCCGCCGATAATCCCAATCTCCGCCTGTACCACCCATCCTCCAAAGCAGCGCTCACAGAAATCTTCAGCGCGTGAAAGCCAAACTCGTGATTATACAAGAGCCTCTGCGAACATCTGTGTCCCCTGTGGTTCAGGGTTTTCTAACCCGATACAATCGACCTATGCGACGCAGGGTCCCGGCAATCTTGATTCTCAACCTAGTTGCCATCGCACAAAGCTCACCCCAGCCCTCGCCTAAGCCTGAATCGAATTCAGTAACGATTCCCTTCACGCTGGATCACAACCGGGTGATCATCGATGTCAGCATCCCACTCCCCGATGGAACCACGCAGCGCGTTCACGCATGGGTCGACAATGGAAACCCCAATCTTTATCTTTCACAGCGATTGGCATCACTCACGGGAGGTTCGATGTCATGCGATGGGCAGCTTTGCTCCGCCACTCCGCCAGTGGAGATGAACATAGGCGGCATGACGATCCCGCTTGGCGGACGATCTTCAGGTTCGGGAAGCTCAGGTTCCGGCATTACGGAAGCAAAGGTTCCGGCCGGTGACGCGCCGATCGCGCCCGGCATGTCTGCCGAGATCAACATCCCCTCGACCGTTCTGCGCAACTACGATGTGCTGATTAACTTCCCCGACCGCGAATTCACCATCGCCCGATCCGGCATCCTGAAGTTCAACGGAGTGAAAATAAAAGTAATTATCAACAGCGGGAACGGCCTCATCCAGGTCCCAAGCCAGATCGAAAACAAAAAATACAATCTCGGGCTCAACCTCGGCTCCCCTATAAGCTTTCTTTCAGAAGAATTGTTCGACAAGCTGTCCGCGGCCCATCCCGCCTGGCCGCACATGATGGGCGCCATCGGCCCGGCCAATACAGGAGAGCTCGCCGATGAACTGAAATTGAAACTCATGCGCGTGGAGCGCCTGCAATACGGCCCGCTCTACCTTACCGATGTGGCTGTGGCTGAGTTCCCGAAGGGTGTTATGCCCTGGCTCGAAAAGGATCCTGACTTTCCGAGTGCCGGCCTGGTCGGTTCTGAAGCGCTGCTCAATTACCGCGTCGGCCTCGACTATGCCCACTCCACCATCTATTTCGACATCGGTCGATTGTTCAACGTCCCTGACTTCGATGTCATCGGCCTAATCTTGCGCTCAGAAATCGGCGGACGCCTCACCATTCTCGGCGTCGCCGATTTTGACGGCAAGCCCTCGGTGGATGGAGTTCAAGCTGGCGACCACCTCATAGCCGTCGACGGCATACCGGTCGCCGGCTCCACAATGGGACAAGTCTGGTCGATGCTCGGAGGCGAACCTGGTAAAGAACGCAAGCTAAGCATCGAGCGAAGCGGCAAGCAGTTTACCGTAGTCGCCAAAGTGCAACACTTCCTGGGAAAAATGGAGGAGGATGACGCGAAAGGAAAATCGCGCAATAAGTGAGAGAATCAAAAACCGAACCCGAATCACAGAACTGAGAACCGAGAACTGACCACTGCCTTCTTATCGCCTGAACACTTCCTTTTCCAGCGTAGCCGTCGTAGACGCGTCCAGGCTCTCGCTCACAAAAACGGTATCGCCCTGCTGCTCAATCACCACTGTGCCTTCTTCGGTCGTCCAAACATGCCGGCCTTTCAAAACGTCGACTTTGTACTCCGGATGCGGCTGTAACGATGTGCCGGATGAAGCATCCGCAATCTCCTCCGCCTTTTTGTAGCGCTGCGCTAGCGACCGCGCATAAATTTCCGCAAACTCCGCCGCCTTCTCGGCGCTCGACCACCGCGACACATATAGCAGCCCCAACGGATAATCCACCTGAACATCGCTGTTGGGATTATTTTTCCGGCGCGCCGCATAGTAATATCCGCCCCGCCACTCGGGATACAGGCGGTCCGACAATTTTTTCCCGGCATACTGCTCGATAAGGATTGCGACATCGAACTCGCCCATCGCCCCAATGTCGAACTTCAAGTAATCCTTGAAGTCGCGTTTGAACTCCGGCAGGCGCATGGGCTCGATCCTCTCCCCCGACAAATAAGTCTCAGGCTCCATAATCTGCCGCGTACTGTGCGGAGGGTTCGCCAGCACGGCCGCAAACGCCTTTTCCTTGCCACCTTTTTCCAGCAGCCTGATCTCGAACTTCATGCCGTAACTGTAGGGAAACGTCAGCGACTCGCGAAGAAAGATGGGAGCGTCCTTGAAAACCTTCGAATCGTCCGTACCGTTGGCCATCTGCGCTTCCATTGTGTCGACCAGGTCCGGAGAATCCGCAATCGAGCGCCCCAGAGGTGCCAGCTCGTACTGCATCATCACGGTCTCGGCCTGTCCCTCGACCACCGCTTCTCGCGCGTCATCTATTTCGTCGTTCTCAATATCCTCGGGCGTGGGGTCGTTCCTGATCTCGCCCAAATCTTTGTCGCCCTTCTTCATCCACTTGTCGAGACCGATCGTCTGGTCCTGCAGCGCATGCGTTAATTCGTGGGCCATCACCGGTTCCTGCTCTTCCATCGGAACCCAATCCAGCAGATTCACTGTCTTTGTTTTCGGATCGTAATACCCCGCCACCTGCTCGCGCAGTAGCGCCACCAACAGCTTTTCCAGGTCGTAGTCGCGCGGCAGCAGGCCGAACTTTTTCAGCACCAGCTCCGACCGCTGGAGCTTTTTCACGTCTTCGTCTTTCATATGCTTGGTCAGATACGCGACCACTTCATCGCGGCTGGTAAGCCGCCGCTTCACCTGCTTCTTGATCGGCAATCCCGTCTGCTTGCTGTCGAAGGCCAGAATTTCATCGACGGAATGAAACAACTCCTCAGCTTCTCGCGGGGTAATCTTGACTTCCTTCTCCTCGGAGGGTTTAGCAGCGTCTGCGTCCCCGCCGGCAGGCTTCTGATCAGCAGCAGAAGGAGTCTGTGTAGAAGGAGTTTGTGCGGGTGGGACACTCTTGTCTGACTGGTTTTGACTTTGATCTTGCGTAGAGCCAGCAGTTTCCTGCGACACCGAAGGGGAAACCAACGCAAGGAGAATTGTGAAAAATAATAGCTTCTTCAATCTGTCATCCTGAGCGCAGCAAGCGCCTCCGCGAAGCGAAGGCGCTTGCGGAGTCGAAGGACCCCTTACCTGCTCAAGCTATCACAGACTCTGCTGGGAGTTCTTGCTGTGCGGTTTTGTTGTTCGACTCCAGCTATGTCCTGCTGCGGTTCGCCCCGCTCAGGATGACAAATTACTTACCTTCTTAGCCACCCACTCGCCTGTTTCCCGCGTCCCGAGCGTTCCGCCGATATCTTGCGTGGTTTTCTTCTGCCGCACCGCGTCGAGCACCGCGGCTTCGATCTTCTCAGCTTCGCGCGTCAATCCCAAGTGCCCCAGCATCAGCGCCGCGGTCAGAATCGCGCCAAACGGATTCGCCACATTCTTCCCCGCGATCGGCGGCGCCGAACCGTGCACCGGCTCAAACATCGATGTCTTTCCGGGATGAATATTTCCGCTCGCCGCCATGCCCAGCCCACCCTGCAGTCCGGCGGCGAGGTCGGTGATGATGTCGCCAAACATGTTATTGGTGACGATCACATCGAAGGGCCGGGGATCGCGCACCATCTGCATGCACAGCGCGTCCACATACATGTGCTGAGTGGCAATTTGTGGAAACTCGCCACCCACCTCTTTGAACACACGCTGCCACAAGCCGCCGGCATGAGTCATGGCATTCGACTTGTCGCACATGAGAACGCGCCGCCGCGGCGAGCCCTCGAGCTTGGTGTGGCGCTCGCAATACTCAAACGCATAGCGGATAATGCGCTCCACACCCTTGCGCGTGTTGATATCTTCTTGAATCGCGATCTCATCCGGCGTGCCCTGCTTAAATACTCCGCCAGCATCGGTGTAGACGCCCTCGGTGTTTTCGCGGATGACAACGAAATCCACATCCTTGGGCTCCACGCCTTTCAGGGGACAAAGCCCCGCGTCGAGCAATCGCACCGGCCTCACGTTGGCGTAGAGATCCATCTTGAAGCGCATGCCCAGCAGGATCTCTTTAGCGTGGATGTTGGTCTTGACGCGCGGATCACCAAACGCACCGGCGAGGATTGCGTCGAAGTCACGGCCAAGCATGGCGAAGCCGTCGGGTGGGACAGTCACTCCATCGCGAAGATAATGGTCGGCGCCCCAGTCGAACTCTACGAATTCGACATCAGCTCCCGCAGCCTTGATCACTTTGAGAGCTTGCGGGATGACCTCTTGACCGATCCCGTCTCCGGGAATGACAGCTATGCGTTTCCTGGAAGGCTTTTGCGAGTCCACGGCAGAAAAGCTAACACAATCCGAGTAGAATGAGTAGGTTGTTGATGCTATTCGCTGCCAGCTATACATTGGTAAAGGCTAGAACGAGATGAAAGAACCCCGATCGCCGGTCGAGACCATCTGCAGAATCGACGCTAGGGCACCTGAGAAGCTCCTGCGTCGACGTTTGTGGATCGGTGGACCCGAACATCCTCTGAAATGCCCGGGCCCCTGGAAACGCCCGGCAATGGCCTTAGCGTTAACTTCTGGCTAAGTTATTGATTTCCGGTGGAAGTCGTTGAATCTTGGTGGAAGTGATTGATTCTACTTGGTACTCCCGCGATCGAAGCCGTAATCACCGTCAGCTGCCGACTACAAAAACTGGGTTCAATGGAGGATCGGCAATCGGCAATGAATCACCAGGCCGTTCGCTATAATCAATATTCCGATGGTTCGTACTGCACTCCAAGAGGCGCTGCGTGCGCAATTTGTTAGTGATGGGCACCCGCTCGTCGAAGCCGATTACCGCGGGGCCACCACCGCAGCCCGCCATTCCGACACTCAAGCCGAGTACACTGCCCTGCTGCGCGGGTGTGGAATCTATGACCTGGGCTTTCGCGCCTGGATTTCTCTCACCGGCGGCGACCGCGCGCGCTGGATGAACGGTATGGTTACCAACAACATTCGCGATCTCGCCGTTGGCTATGGCGTTTATGCTTTTCTGCTGAATCCCCAGGGACGCATCCTCGGCGACATGGTCGTCTATAACCAGGGTGAGGCGCTGATCGTCGAGACTGATTACAGCCAGTTGGAGAAAATCATCGCCACTTTCGACCATTACATCATCATGGACGATGTGGAGGTGACCAACATCAGCGACAAGCAGACTGCCATTGGGTTGATGGGACCAAACTCGCGAGCCGTTTTGAACAAGGCGGGAATTGAAGTTCCAAATCTCGAGCCGCTGCAGATGATCACTCCGCAGTGCTCCTGCGATTGCGGCTGCGTGGAGTGCACTGTGATTTGTGGCGAGTGCGAGCCGCAGGAATCTTATGAGGTCTGGCTCGCTCCACATGATGTTTACAAAACCTGGCAGGCGCTGATTGCCGCGGGAGCTACGCCTGTGGGCAGTGGAGCGTTAGAGATGCAGCGCACCGCCGCCGGCATTCCGCTCTATGGCGTCGACATTCGCGAACGCGATCTGCCTCAGGAGACTGAGCAGACGCGCGCTCTCAACTTCAACAAGGGCTGCTATGTTGGACAGGAAATTGTGGAGCGCATTCGCTCGCGCGGCAACGTGCATCGCAAACTTACCGGCTTGCAGGTGAAAGGTGGAGCAGAGATTGCGGCGGGAGACAGGATTTTCTCCGGCGAGAAGGAAGTGGGCGAGGTTACGAGCGTTGCGGTGCTTCACGAACCTTCCGGCCCGCGCACCGTTGCTCTCGGCTACATTCGGCGCGAAGTGGGGGTGCCGGGGCGCGAGGTGACGATTGGGACTGCTAAGGCTAGTGTGGTTTCGTTACCGATGGAAGGCCTCGCGTTCGGACAGAGTGAAAACTCAGCGTTGCAACCGGCTTAGGCGCTCCAAGCTTAGAAGCAAAAGCTCTTAACCGCAAAGGCCGCCGCTGGCTAAGGGCGCAAAGAAGAGCTTGAGTCAGGCCAGGCCAAGATAGACTTACGAGGACACGACTTTATGGCTGAGAAGAGACAAGAATCGGGTTTCACTGTAACGGACCGTCGCTTGTTTACCGAGGACGGGGAGCTGCGAAAGGATGTTGGCGAGGAAGCAACACCGCCCGCGCCGACGGTGCCTCCTGTTGCGGTTTCAACTTCGAGTCAACCGCCGCCCAAGGAAGCTCTGCCTGCCCCAGTTGCTTTTCCTCCGGCGGCGGAAGGAAGTGCGGGGCCCGACATTCCTCCTCCTCCTACCGCAGTGGAGCAACAGGCGCAGGCCGATGCTTACCGCGAATCGTCGAAGGAGTTGGATTCGCGCGTCGAACTCAGCGGCCGCTCTGCCAAAGAATTTGAAATGACCTTCGAGCGCTTTCTGGCGTCTTTGTACATGACCGCGATGTTACAGCTGGGATTGATGCATGAGCAGGGCGGCCAGCCTCGCCTCGACATCATCGGGGCGCGGCAGACCATCGACACGCTGTCGTTGATTGCGGAAAAGACCAAGGGGAACCTGACTCCGACGGAAGAAGCCTTCCTGCAGAATAGCCTCTACGAAGTGCGCATGGCGTATGTCGAGGTCACCAACGCGCTGTCGCGTCCGCCGCAACCGGGAGTCGCCACGGGAACCCGTTAAGTCAATGGTCAGTGATCAGGGGTCAGTAAAATCTTACTGAATCGTTGCTCTTATCTGACCACTAACCACTGAACACTGATCACTGTTCTCGGCCACTATTCTTGAAGAGCAAATCATGAAGGTTCGCGCATGAAGGCAACGCTCACGGTGCTTGGCTCGGGGACGTCGATGGGCGTGCCTACTCTCGGCTGCGAGTGTGCGGTCTGTAGTTCCAAAGATCCGCACGACCGGCGCACGCGCCCCTCGGTGATGATTGAATACGCGGGCAAGGTTGTCCTTATCGACACCTCGCCCGATTTTTATACGCAGGCCATACGCGAGAAGATCATGCGCGTCGATGCGGTTTTTTACACTCACACCCATGCCGACCATATCCTGGGCATCGACGATCTGCGTCCGTTCAGTTACCGTCACAAGCCGGGGAAGTTGCCGCTCTACGCGCGCCCGGATGCGGCCGGCTTTCTGCGCAAAATGTTCAGCTATATCTTCGACTCGAATTACAAGTATGGCAGCTTGCCGGAACTCGAGTTGCGCCCGATTGACGGTCCAGTAGATCTTTTCGGGGCGCGCTTCGAGCCGGTGCGGCTAATCCATGGCGATGCTGAGATCTACGGCTTTCGCTTTGGAAGCGCGGCGTATCTTACCGATCACAGCGAGATTCCCGAGGCGTCGTTCCATCAGCTGGAAGGATTGGACATACTTTTTCTGGATGCGCTGCGGCACAAGCCGCATCCCACGCACTCGACGGTAGAGAATTCGTTGCGCGTCGCGGAACGCGTGAAGGCAAAGCGGGCATTCTTCACCCACATTTGCCACGATCTGGGACACGAGGCGACGAACGCGACGCTGCCGCCGCATGTACGGCTGGCTTATGACGGGATGACGCTCGAGTTCGACATCTAGAGTCAGGGGCCAGGGATCAGGGGTCAGGGAAACTCTCAGCGGGGAGCTGACTTTCTGTTCTCTATTCCCTAATCCCTAGTCCCTGACCACTGTTATGCAGATCTTCCACAAGCTCGAAGACGTTCCGGCGGGATACGGGCCGTCGCTGGTGAGCGTCGGCAATTTCGATGGAGTTCACCGGGCGCACGGTAACGTGCTGGGCGAGATCGTTCAGCGGGCGCGGGACAGCGGGGCGACAGCGGTGGCGGTAACGTTTGAGCCGCACCCGACGCGCATCCTGCGGCCGGACTCTGGACTGAAGCTGCTCACTCCTGCGCCGGAAAAACTTCGGTTGCTTGAGGCCACGGGCGTTGATGCGGTGTTGATGCTGCCCTTTGGGCGGGATCTTTCGCTGATGACCCCCCGGCAATTCGCCGAGCGCATCCTCAAAAAGAAACTGCACGCGCGCGAAGTGCACGAAGGCTACAACTTCCGCTTCGGGCACAAGGCCGCAGGCGACGTAAATCTGCTGGCGCAACTGGGGCAGGAGATGGGCTTTGAAGTGAAAGTCTATTCGGAAGAGAAGCTGCGGGGCGAGCCGGTTTCGAGCAGTCATATCCGGAAGCTGCTCGCCGAGGGACGGGTGAGCCGGGCGCGGCATCTGCTGGCGCGTCCATTCT
>Ga0187871_10002332_pt1 | contig 15578 bp, 12 predicted proteins | sample June2016WEW_16_1_FD_132988 | JGI IMG/M metagenome (GOLD analysis project Ga0187871, IMG submission 132988) | Peatland microbial communities from SPRUCE experiment site at the Marcell Experimental Forest, Minnesota, USA - June2016WEW_16_10 | ecosystem: Environmental > Terrestrial > Soil >... | reverse complement strand
GGACTATTTTCCCCGCCTCCACTCACTACTTAGATCCCAGCCCCGCACCGTTCATGATCAAATACATCGTGGACGATCTGGATGCTTTGCTCGACCGCCTGAAACAGGAGGGAGTCAAGATAGACGCCAAACGAATGGATGAATCCTACGGCCGCTTTGCCTGGATCTATGACCTGGATGGGAATAAGATTGAGCTCTGGCAGCCTGCCGCAAAGCCCTAACTAACAGGTCACGACTCGTGGCGCACGCTTGAGCGTGCCGGCGGGACTTTTAAGTCCCGCTTCAGCCGGCTTTTCCCATCGTTTGCGCATGGCCGTCCCTACGGCGCATATCCGGGGATCGACACTTCCCGCAAGAGATTCACCGCGCCGTCCACCTCGGCCATGTTCCAAAGCATGTACCGGGCATCCACATGAATCGAGCGCGTAGTGGCCACGTTGAAGAGGTAATCGGAGGAGACGGACTCATAGGTGCCATCGAACAGAAGCCCGGTCAATTCGCCCCGGGCATTCAAGGTTGGAGATCCCGAATTGCCTCCGGTCGTGTCCACCGTGGAAAGAAAGTTGACCGGAACATCCTCCAGCGAAGCGTCCATGAACGGGGACCGTTTGCCCGCATGCAGCGCCTTGATGGCGTCAAGTTGCGCTTTGGGGGCGTCGAAATCCCCCGCCCCGGTGTTCTTCCCCAGGATGCCGGCGAGCGTGGTTTGCGGCTTGTAATACAAGCCGTCTCGCGCGTCTACTCCCTTTACCTGGCCATAGGTCACGCGTAAGGTGCCGTTGGCGTCGGGAGCCACCAGGCCGCCAGACTTGGCCAGCAGGGCCTCCATATAGCTCGGCATCAGGCGCTCCAGCGCTCCTCCGCGATTCTTCGCCGCTTCGCGATTGGCCTCCGCCAGCGGCTCCAGGGCCGCGGCAAGCAGGATAAAGGAATCTTTGGTCGCCAACAACTCGGCGGTGCTCTTTCCGGCCAGGCTCAGGCGGAAATCGCGGTCGCCGAGTTTTGTGCCCGCGAACAATCCATCGAGGTAAGCGGCAATGGCCCGGTCGGCATCTGCTTTGGACATTCCGGGCCGTAGACTGGCTGCCTGGTCCACTGCCGGGATGCGCTGGTTGTCCGGCAGAGCGGCGGCAATGCCCAGCGCCCACGTAAGCAGCGCCCGGTCGACGCCGGCGTCAATCGTCCGCTGGAGACGGTCCTGGCCATCGCGAATCCTGGGCCAGTCGCGTTCCTGGAAGCCCTGATCGCGATCCATGTCGGCTTTGGGGCGCTCCACGGACAGCCGGTAGAGGGTCTCGGCCGCGCTAAGGTAGCTCGATGACACTGTCAACCGCGCCATCGCCCCATTCCGCTCCCGCGTCTTGATGATTTCCGCCTGCACCGCGCGAAGTGCGGGAAGAACATCGCCGTACTTCCTCTGGCGCATCGGGTCGGCGGCGATCCAGGCCTCGAGTTCCTTTTCCTGGATTTCTTTTTGGGCGAGGCTCCCCCCCTTCACCAATCCTTCCAGTACGCCCTTCTGGTTCGTCAGGCCGTTGTTCAAGCCCAGGACGCGCCCGGCGACTTTGATCGCGATCGCTTTGTCCTGCTTCGAAAGCCGCTCCAGGATCGCCAATTGTTCCTCCGCCATCTGTATGGACCGCGGCATGGCCCACTCCGTGGTTTCCTTCACCTGCTCATAAGTCTGGTGCCTCTGCGTACGCCCCGGGTAGCCTGCAACGAAGACCAGATCGCCGGGCTCTTCACCCTCCTGCGCGATCTTTAGCCAGTGCTTCGGCCGGTAGGGAACGTTGTCCTTCGAGTACACCGCCGGGGTGCCGTCTTTTCCCACATAGGCGCGCAGAAAGCCCCAGTCTCCGGTGTGCCGGGGCCAGCGCCAGTTATCCGTCTCTCCGCCGAATACGCCGATCCCGTCGGCCGGCGCGTAAACCAGGCGCACATCCTTAATCTCCATCTGCGCGATCTCGAAGTACTTCAATCCGCCGAAGAAGGAAGCCACATTGCAGCGCCGTCCGCCCTTCTCGCAGGCGGCCACACGTTCCTTGATCCTGTGTTCGATCAAGCCGTAGCGCTCGCGATCCGTCGTCTTCGGATCGATATCCCCGGTGATCGCGCTGGTGACTTCGGCCACGGAAGTGGTCACGAACACTCGCGATCCCGGTCCGTTTGAAAGCTCTTCTTCGCGGCTCTTGGCCAGGAAGCCGTCCTTCAGCAGGTTGCGCGCCGGCGTGGAGTTGTACTGCAGCCCGCCCGCGACGCAGTGGTGATTAGTGACAATCAGGCCGTCGGGCGACACGAAAGAGGCCGTGCAGCCGCCCAGCGATACCACCGCTCCCATGGGCTGCCCGGTAAGGTCGGCAAACGTTTCGGGATCGCCTTTGAATCCCAGGGCCTTAAGTTTGGCGCCCATCCCGGAAATCTGTTGCGGCATCCACATGCCCTCTTCCGCGGCGAGACCCACGGTCCATAGCATCAGGCTAACTAGCGCGATCGGCACTCTTGCTTTATTCACGGACAAAGCCCTCCTGCAACCTTCGGAAGTAAAGCATAACACCTGGCTCCACGCACGCCGATCGGCTTCCTGTTCCCGCATCCCGGTTTTTCCCTGAAAAGTGTGACGCTGGGAACTGGCGTGGTATCATCACGGATCCCAATGCGACGCGGTGAATACGGCTACGATGCACCTTACGCGCTGGTGATCTTCGGATCTTTGGCGGTGCTCAGCGGCCTTGGATCCGCGATCGCCTGGTGGCGCATGCCCAGTCCGGCTGCTGCGTCGATCACCATGTATTTTGTCTTGTTCCTGGTGAACGCCACCAGCTTTTTCTACACCACTAGGCGCGGCAAGTTTCTCGAATGGGACCGCATTCTGGATCAAATTCAGCTGCGCGGCGACGAGATGGTGCTCGATATGGGGTGCGGTAGGGGCGCAGTGCTGACGGCCGTAGCACGCAGGCTGGTCACCGGCCGGGTGACAGGCGTGGATATATGGAGTACTACGGATCAGTCGGGGAATGCGATGGAAGTCGCCCTGCGCAACGCGTCGCTGGAGGGCGTCGGCGGCCGCGTGCACATTGAGACCGCCGACATGCGAGCGCTCCCATTTCCGGACGCTACCTTCGATCTCGTGGTTTCGAGCCTCGCGATACACAACATCAGATCGAATGCCGATCGAAAGCGGGCAATTAGCGAAGGGTTCCGGGTCCTTAAACCAGGAGGTAGGATGGTAATCGTGGATATCCGAGCCACGGCAATATATGCGCGTGCCTTGCGCACGCTTGGCGCGTCGAACGTCGCGCGCCACAGGTTAGGGTGGAGGTTTTGGTGGGGAAATCCGATCGCCGCCACCACTCTCCTCACCGCTTCCAAGCCTGGCTCACAAGGAGTCGTGGCTGGGTAGGGGTTCGGTTGGCTTGTAATTCATAATCAACTTGCGCATCAGTTGCTCCGACGACGCCATCTTCATCGTCTTCGCCTCGTCTAGCGCCTTTTCGTTGCCCCAGTGATCGTGCTCGATCCTATATAGGGCAAGTATCGTTCCTGTACGATCTGCGCCGCGGCGGCAATGCACGAAGACAGGGCCGTCGGTTCGATTTTCGAGTATGCTCAGCAGTTTCGATACCTGCTCGGGCGTCGGGGCTTTGAAGCCGGCCAGCGGAACGTTGACATATTGCATTCCGAGACCCTCTACGATCTCCGCTTCTTTGGAAGACCGGCCGCCGGAACCGCGCAGGTCGACAATCGTATGCACGCCAAGCCTGGCGAGTTCGCGAAACCCTTCCTCATTCGGCTGCGCACCGCGATACACCGATGCCTCCACCTCCTGGAAATTCCTAAGTGCCGTAGGTTGGCTCACCGCGGCTAAGCTGCAACTTGCCAACAGAGTCCCCATCAGCGCAATCGCGCCAAACGCTTCAAGCCTGAAATCCCTCATACCGGATTAGATGCGTCCAGCCGGCGTCAGGTTCAGTCGGCGTCGACTCTGGATCGCCCCGCACATCTGCACTATCGCGAATGCAATAATTGCCTCGGTGAGCTTCTTCTGCAAGGCGATCTACGTACGAGCCGGACGATCCCGGCTAACGGGCGCGGGAGCGGCGGCGCGCCTCTTAACGGGCTCTTTCTGGCCCTCAGGCGTCCGCCGCCGTGTGGCAGGTTTGCGTGCTTTTGCGATTTTTGCGGCCGGCCGCGCTTCAGACGTCGCGCGGCCTATGGCAGCCACCCGGCCGGCGGCCACGCCGATGGCCTTTGCGGCCTTCACGAGGAGGCTATCTTTAGATTCGGCGCGGGCGCTGGGCTTCTTAGGCATATGAAATTCGGCGGCGCTCAGCGGCGCTTACCGGTCGCGTTGATCCGAATCGCGGTTCAGCGCGTGTTCGAATCGTACCGCGGCCGCTGGAGTTTTAATCTTACCGGTGAGAATGTCGCGATTTGAAACATCGGCGCCATAGAGTTCCCGGCTGGTTTCAACGTCTGGACGCAGCGTGGCCCCGTCCAGCGAGATCCCGGCGAAAACACCATGCGAGCGGGAATAGGACAGCATTTCCGCGTTCATCACCGCGTCCGTTTGGGCGCTGGCGTCGCGGCCGACCGGCCCCGCCGCCGCGGTGGCTTCCCCGCCAATCGTGAACTTGTCGGACAAGATGTGCCTCATCCCGCCCTCGTTCATCACCAGCAGTACAACATCCGTATCGGAGGCGCCAATCTGAAACCCGATACTGCCGCCTTCAACCCTCATGGCCGCCGGAGCGCTCCACCCCGAACCTTCGCGGCGGCATACCGCAAATCCGCGGCCGTACTTCGCGCCCAGAATGAATCCGGCCTTCTTCATGCCCGGTATCACAACGACGCATCGCGCCTTGTCGAGAAGACCGTGAGGGATGCCTCTGTCAAAGGGTTTCATCATGTCCTTCAGCGTATCAGCCGAAGCGTCCAGCCGGTCATCGACCTTAATTTCTCTGTCCGCCGCAAGAGACACGGTGGCTATAGAGCCTACAAGTGCCAGCACGGCTGTTAGTGACTTACGCATAATCTTAGAATCCTCGCGGCTGTCTAAGCACCTCGCGCGCCAATGTGATGCAAGTTACTTTGCGTGAAGGTATGCCACCAATCGTACCCCTCAGGGCTTTACCCGGCAGCTTATCGATTCGGCCACAGACCTGCAAGACTTCTCTGCGGTGCTTAGCACTAAAGGAGATCCAAATGAACAACAGCACGAAAGACAAGGTCCAGGGCGCCGTGCACGAGGCCAAAGGCGCGGTTAAAGAAAAGCTGGGGCATGCGGCGAATAACCCCGCTCTGGAAGACGAAGGAACGGACGAGAAAGTGGCCGGCAAGGTTCAGAAGAAGGTCGGGGACGTGGAAAAGGTCTTCGAGAAGTAGTCCGTTTGGGGACGGCACTCCCATAGTTCCATCAAGGGCTTCGGCGGCAATCGGGCACGGAGCCCGGTCCCACCCAATACCTCACACCAAACAAAAAGGATATTCAATGGCTGACAAGAAGACGATTAAGGATCTGCTCGCTGACGAAATCAAGGATCTGTACTCCGCCGAGAGACAGTTGACAAAGGCGATCCCGAAGATGGCCAAGGGAGCCAACGATGCGGGTCTGAAAGAGGCCTTCACATCCCATCTCCTGGAAACTCAAGCGCAGGTAAAGCGGCTGGAGGAAATAGCCGGTTTGCTCGAGATCAAGCCGAGTGGGAAAAAGTGCGTGGGCATGGAGGGCGTGATCGGCGAAGGCGCCGAAGCTCTCCAAGAGGATGGCGATGAAAAGGTCCTGGATCTCGGTCTGATCGGGGCCGGAAGCCGCGTTGAGCATTATGAGATGGCCGGCTACCTGACCGCCATCAGCCTGGCGAAACGCATGGGCCAACCCGAGGTCGCGAACCTGCTGCAACAATCCCTCGCCGAGGAGCAGGGCGCGGAGAAAAAGCTGCGGTCCATCGCGTCCGGGCTGATAAAACGCGCGCCGGTCGCAAGCTCGGAATGACGACCATCCACTCCCGTATAGTTCCAAGATCTGCATTGCGAATTCTCGTGTGAGATATGAAGATAGCGGTTGTTGGAGCGGCGGGTGCGACGGGACGCAGAGCCGTAAAGCATGCACTGGAACAAGGACACGTCGTCACGGCAGTCGCTCGCCGCCCGGAGCGGCTGTCATCATGCCGGCCGGCTGTCCATCGTCCGGGAGATGTCCTTTCCCCGGGGGGCTTGACAGCAGGTGTCGCCGGCATTCTCGCCGAATGCAGATGTGCCAGCGTCCGGCGATTCGTCTTGCAAAGTGGAATCGGCTTGGGCGATGGACGCGAGCCCTCCTGTCCCAACCGCCCCGTCGTCCGAATGTCGGGCCGGATATTGACTGCTGCAATTATCGACAAGGCGGTCGCCGAGCGGATGACGCCCGGTCGTATTGGCGGATAAGCCGGCGAATGGACGCTATCCCGAACCTTCACACCAGCAGAATCACGGTATGCGATTATGGGTGAGTGCCACGCGCGCAGGAGGAATCGAGATGAGATTATATCTTTTGATTGCATGCATCTTCGCATTATCGGGGATCGCGTCCAACTGCCTGGCGGCCTCTTCCGGTTATGTGATTGCGGCAAACAAAGGTGACCACGCAATAGGGATCGTCGATCCAAAATCGGGCAAACAAGTGGCCGAAGTAGACGCCGGCGGCATTACTCCACACGAAGTAGTTGCATCCCCGGACGGGAAGTACGCTTTTGCGCCGATATATGGAGATTCGGGCGTGGGCAAGCCCGGAACCGATGGCGCAACCATCGCGGTCATCGATTTGGCCGCCAGGAAACTCGTGCGCCACATCGACCTTGGAAAAGGCCTTCGGCCGCATTGCCCCGTCTTCAATCCGGTTACGGGAGTTCTCTATGTGACTACCGAACTGCAGCAGGCGGTTACGGTGATCGATCCCGGGACACTCAAAATCATCGGTACCATTCCAACCGGCCAGAACGAATCGCACATGCTCGCCGTGAGTCCCGATGGCAAATGGGGTTATACCGCCAACGTCGGGCCGGGGACGGTTTCGGTACTGGATCTGACGGCGAAAAAGACAGCCGCTATCATTCCCATCTCCGGGAATACGCAGCGGATTTCCATAACACCGGACGGCAAGAAAGTGTTCACGGCCGATCAGACACAGCCGCGAATGGCGGTGATTGACACGGCCACGCGGCGGGTCTCGGGTTGGCTTCCGCTGCCCGCGCCGGGATACGGAACAGCCGTCACTCCAAACGGAAAATGGTTGATCGTCGCCGTGCCCGCGGCCAACAAGGTCGTTGCGATCGATCTCGATAGCGGAAAGATATCGAAAAGTCTCGATGTTCCCGCGGCGCCGCAGGAAGTCTTGATCTCCCCCGACGGCGGTACAGCGTGGGTGTCATGCGACAAGAGCGGGAAGATAGCTCAGATCGATACTTCCAGTTGGACGGTTTCCCGCCTGATCGACGCTGGAAAGACCGTGGATGGCTTGGCCTGGGTTCAATAGTGGGTTCCGAAGGCGCGCCTGCTCGATCGGGCTCGCGCGGCACGCTGCCACAACATCACTTGGGTGGCCGCGGCTCGTTACTCTTATCGCCGGTCGATTGTTCGGCGTCGAACTTGATCACCGCGTCGGCCGAAAATTTCCGGTACAGCCTGAATTCCTTCACGTTCTTCATCCATTCTCTGGCGGTTTGCATGCGCACATCCACACTTAACGGCAGCAGGAATTCGCTCTCCCCGATTTTGGTGTAATCGTAGTCGAGCGTTTCACTGGCCTGCCTGATTGGAAACGACTTTGGGATATCATCCGCCTCCTTGGTAATCCGCGTGATCGCGCCCAATTGCTGGTCCACGAAAATCTCGCCATGATACCCCACCAGCACCGTCATGGCCGGATCTTTCTCGTCGCGCTCGCCGTGTCCGGCGTGAATGCTGAAGTCCGAGAATTCCAGCGCCACCCGGTAGGAGAAGACATGCATGCGCTGCCTGCGCAGCGTTGCCCAGCGTTTCCACTCGATCATGGTGTGGCTTTTCGGATCGAAGATGCGCTCCATGGTGGTGCCGAAGTCGCCGGTGGACGTGGCGCCGCCCACGGACCTGTAATCCCCTTCCGTGATCACCCGGTCGTTCTGCGAAATCAGCTTGTAGTCTTCGTGCTGGTTGAAGTAGCTGAGCCGCGCGCTGATGACATCGGTGGGCCGCCACGAGTCGTGGCCGGTGGTGTCGACATAACGGCGCGTCTGTTCAAGGCAGATGAAATCGGGCAGCCTGCCCGTATAGTTGGCTGCGTAGTCGCGCACATCCGCCAGCAGCTTGGCCTGCTCCTCGCGGGAGGGCGGCGCCAGCGGCACGTTGGCTGGCTTTGCCGCGGGTGCGGCAGCTTGCGGAAGATTTCCGGTTTCGGCCACCAACGCCTTCAACGCCGACACCGTTTTGGGGCCGGCGCCCTGCTTTTGCAGGGCCTCGACCGTATCCGGATCCAGGCGCTCCGCTAGCTTCATGGTACGCAGGACTTCGGCTACCTCTTTGTCGGGGTTGTGGCGCTCGATGGCGGACTCGACGAACTGCTTGATTTCCTGCACCGTGTTGCCCGATGCTGCCGGGAGGGCAATGCAGATCAGATACACGGCGGCGATGCGGCGGAACCTCATATTGTTATTGTCTTACAGCCGCCCGTAAGGGGCCTGTGTACGGGCGCGGCAGGCTCACCTCGGCGACTATCCTGCTCGTCGGGCTGGCGAGGCTGGACTTGGGCGAACACCGGCGATTCTCGATTCCGTTTCTCTTCGCCGCCTCAATCCTGATGACAATCGCCGGCGTGGCCTTCGGTGTTTCCACTGTGACTGCCTATTCTGTTACCCGCAACTGAATCCGCGACCCGTCCGCCCCTCCGAAATACACCCGCTCGAACGCCTTCTGGAAATCGTTCGATGGCGTCTTGGGAATGTCCATGAATTTCTGCGGATTGCGGTCCGTCAACGGAAACCACGAGCTCTGCACTTGCACCATGATGCGGTGACCCGGCCGCCACGTATGCGCGATGTCCGGCAGGTAGAACGTGATCCGGTCCGGCTTGTTGGGATCGAACGGCACGGGCTTCTCGAAACTCTTGCGGAACTTACCTCGGAACGGTTCGCCGCGGATCAATTCCTGATATCCGCCCATCGGCGCGGCGCCCGCCGCCGGAGTCGCCGGCATCCCCCCCGGTGCCGCCCCGGCCCCCGGCGCCGGGCTGTTATAGTCCGGGTAGTCGTGCGGGAATACGTCGATTACTTTCACGTCAAAATCGGAGTCCGTCCCGGACGTCGACACTTTCAGATCCACCTGAATCGGCCCGAACACCGAAATATCGTGGTCCAGCGGTTCGCTCTGGAACGCCACCACATCGGGACGCATGGCGGCGAACCGCTGGTCTTCGGTCATATACGAACCGAGTATCCGCTGCTCGATACGGTCCACGTATGGCACCGGCTTGTTTGGATCCGACAGGTACTCTTCGAATCCCGCTTCCGCCGGCCGGCTCCAGCCCAGCTTGCCGTGCGCGGCCAGGAACAGGTCGGTGGTCTGCGCGTCGCGCGGCGGCCATGCCTCGAACCGGCGCCACTGGTTCATGCCCGTTTGAAACACCCACGCCTTGGGAAATTTGCCATCGCCGCGGCCCTTGAGGTGGTGGAGGAAGAACGGTAACTCGATGTGTTCCCGGTAGTACGCTGCCGTCTTCGCGCCGAAGTTGATGTTACCCAGCCGGTCGCCATCCCCGCGCGCGAAACCACCGTGATTCCACGGACCCATCACCAGCATATCCACTGGCGGCGTGTTCTTCTCCATGAAATCGAACTGCCGCAGCAGGCCCTGCGGATCTTCGGTGTCGTACCAGCCGCCCACCAGCATCACCGCCGGTTTGACGGCCTTCAGGTACTTCCAAATGGCCCTCGATTGCCACTCTTCGTCGTAGGTGGTGTGGTCGATGTTCATGTTCCACATGGGCTGCTTGTGCTTGAAGTATTTCTCGTCGGCGTTGGCCAGCGATCCCAACCTGAGATAGAAGTCGTAGCCATCCGGTGTCTCGAAGTCAAAGGGCAGCGTGCGTGGAGGCGGCGCGGGGTCTCCTTCGCGATTGCGGAACCCCATGTAAAAGCTGAAGCGGTGCGCCAGCATGAAGGCGCCGTTATGGTAGACGTCGTCACCATTGTAATAATCCGTCACCGGAGCCTGCGGCGACACCGCTACCAGCGCCGGATGTGCGTCGATCATGCCGGCCGTCGCGTAGAACCCCGGCTGCGACACTCCCCACATCCCCACCTTGCCCGTATTGCCGGGAAGGTGCTTCACCAGCCAATCAATCGTGTCGTAGGTATCGGTGCTCTCGTCGGTGTCTTTGGGTCCGCTCTTCACCGGCTTGTGCGGGCGGATGGTGATGAAATCGCCCTCGCTCATGAACCGCCCGCGGACGTCCTGGTAAACGAAAATGAACTTCTCGCGTTCAAACAGTTCCGAGGGCCCCAGATTCGTCCGGTACAGGTCAACGCCATACGGCGTCACGCTGTATCCCGTCCGCTGCATCAGGATCGGATACGTCCGGCCGTCACTGAACACGTCCTTGGGGACATAGACTGACGTGAACAACTTTGCACCGTCGCGCATGGCGATGCGGTATTCGAACTTGGTGTAGTTCTCGCGGATGAATGCGGCACGCTCGGCCGGTGTAGCGGCGGTGTTCGTTGGGGTGGTGCCGGCGCCTCTCCCCTGAGCCGAAACTAGTTGGGCCAGCCAAACGAACGTGAGCAGGATGCGCATGGAGGAAATTCTAGCGCATGGCGGTACCGGGGTCCGCTCTTGAAAAAACACTACCGGTTAAGGCGAAGTAAGGCTCGTCAAAAGGCATGCAGTCAGTCAGGCGATCCAGGATGATTTGCGCGTCCGTCTTGTGCGGGTGGACCGCTCCGATCGGACACATAGGGATATTGGAGTCGACGAAGATCAATCCTGGTTTCCTCCCTCGATTTCCCTCAGCGCCTGCTCGATGTCGGCGGTGGGGAAAGCGTACTTTGCGCCGCGCCGAACCGCCTTCAACTTGGTTTCGGGGTCAATCCCCGGCCGGCTGGCCCGCGTTCCGAAGGGCTCGCCGGACCCACTCTCCTACTGTCAAACGATCCCGCTTGGCTAAACGCTGGATGTCCGACATTTCGGAATCGTGAAGCAACACCTGAAGACGCTTGCTCATGGAGTGAGTATAGAGGAGTCATTGGCGGAATGCTCGACCCGCGTGCCCGGCGCAGGCTGGAGTTTGGACTTATCTCGTGGTGACTGGCCGAGTTGCCCGTGGCGCACGCTTCAGCGTGCTGCGGCGGACTTCAGTCCGCCGTTAAGCCGGCTGCAAGCATGCTTGCCGCCAGATCGCGCCCCTAACTTCCCCCCGGAATTCCGCCGATGAGAGAGTAGGTGCGTCTCCTTTGCCGGGGTGCGCTGAGCCCGCTCTTCGAGATCGACATGCGTTCTTTGTTCATACTCTTGCTCCTGGCTGGCCCCACGGCCCTCCCCGCCGGCGATACCCCCGCGGCCCCCGCCACCGGTTCCGGCGAAGATGCCCTTTTCGGCGATCTGCCCGAAGTGGTAGGCGCGGCGCTCCATTCACAAACGCTCGCTGAAGCGCCGGCCAGCGTGACGGTGATCACGGCTGCCGATATACGCAAATTCGGCTACCGCACTCTCGGCGATGTCCTGTCGTCGACCCGCGGCTTCACGGTAACCACCGACCGTCTCACGCAATCGTCCGGCGTGCGCGGCTTCGCCGTACCGGGAGACTACAACACCTGCTTTCTGGTCATGATCAATGGTCACTCCATGACCGATATCGTGGGCGATTCCAATAGTTTCTTCGGCCAGGATTTCGGTTTGGACCTGGACCTGGTGGAGCGCATCGAGATCATCCGCGGACCCAGTTCCGCGCTTTATGGCAGCAACGGCATTCTCGCCACCATCAATATCGTTACCAAAAGACCGGTTGACAGTTCCAAGCTGATGGTGAGCACGGAGTCGGGCAACGGCGCTCCCCAGAAGCTCCTCTTGATGAGCTCCGTGGATCTGGGTAGGGGTATGAATCTACTGATCGAAGGCTCCGGGTTCTTAACGGACGGTCAAAACCTCTTGGTCCCGGGCCTCGATCAACCGGCGCAAAACAATGGTCTAGCCACCCATGTCGAGGCCCAGAGCGGATATCACACTTACTTCGATCTCGAATGGGGCGCTTGGAATTTCACCGGCTACTTCAACGATCGCTTGGAACAGGCGCCCATATTGGGCAGCAGCACCCAGCTCAACGACCAGGCACAATACCTTCGCACGGAGCGCGATTTCGCGGGCGCCGATTACACGCATGGCTTCGCCGGAGGCGGGGAGTTGCGTTGGGAGATTTATTACGACCACTTGCGGCTGAGCGACCGTTACGACTATATCGAGGATTTCGGGCTGCTCGACAACCGCGATGAGGTCCGCGCCGATTGGATCACTTCGCAATTGACTTACAGCCACACCGTACCTCGGCTCGGGCTCCTGACCGTGGGCCTTAGCGGCAAAGTCGAACTGCGGAATGAGGTAGAAAATCTGGACCACTCCCCGGACCAGGCGATCAACCTCGACATTAGCCATCCCGACCGCGCAGCCGCTCTATTCGCGCAGCAGGAGTGGAACCTCGCGCGGCATTGGACGGCCTACCTGGGTGCCCGGCTCGACGCTTCGCATAACTACGGCAGTTTTGTTTCGCCGCGCCTGGCACTGGTGTTCCAGCCGACCAACCGGACGTCGTACAAGCTGGTGTATGGGCGGCCCTTCCGTACGCCCAGCGTTTACGAACAATACTACGCGGACGGAATCAGCCAGATCGCCAACCTGTCCTTGCGCCCCGAAACCGCGGATGCCGTCGAAGCCTCGGCGGAGCGCAAGATCGGCAAGTCGGCCTATGCCCTGGTCAATGCCTATTATTACTCCTTGCGTTCGGTGATCGAGGCGGTTTGGACCTCCACCGGCCTCGCTCAATACCAGAACTGCGGGGCGCGCAACTCCGGCGGCATTGAATTGGAGTTGGGCGGCCATGTCGCGCCGTGGCTCGAAACCACGGCCAGTCTGAGCCTCGACCACGCCGTCGACGCCGTGCAGCACGATACTCTTCCCAATGCGCCCGCGCGGATGGCCAAGATCCGGGGCGCGATCCCCATCTGGCGCGACCGGGTTTATTTCGCTACGGATTTTGAGTATCTCAGCGCGCGTTGGACCATGTCCCGTGCGTCTACGCGGCCGGTCGCGCTGGTAGATGCTACGGTCTCCACGAACAAACTTTTTCGTGCCTTCGATTTTGTGGCTGGCATCCGGAACGCTTTGAACTGGGCATACAACGACCCGATTGCCTTGCCCCTGGATGCCTCTTTGGACCAGATTCCCGCCAATGGCCGCTCGGCGTTCGTGAAACTGATCTGGAGGCGGGGCGAGTAGGCCACGATGCTCACACGCCGTTCCATGCTGTTGAGGCTCTCCGCCGCCCTGGCTTCGATCGGCGTGGCGCGGAACTGGCCCGCGTCGGCGGCGGGGATAGCCAGGCGCATAGCGGTGATGTTCCCCTCGGCGGTGGAGCCCTGTACGGAAGCCTTGGAGGGGATGCGCCAACGCTTCTCCGGCAGCGACGTCGTCCTGGATCTCCTGGACGTGAATCAGCCCGCATTCTTGGCGGATGCCCAACAGGCGATGCTGAGGAAACCGGCCGTAATCGTGGCCGTTGGCTCCGACGCGCTACGTGCCATCCTCGTCCGGGAATCCTCCGTGAAGACCGTGTCGACCATGACCCTGGAAGCCGACCGCGATACCGGGTCTAAAGCGGGCCGCGTCACCGCGGCCGTTTACCTGGATATCCCTCTCCGCACCATCGCGGCGGAATTGCGCCGGCTCTTTCCCGAAAAGACCCGTATCGGCGTGATTCGAAATCCCGGCCGCGGGAATTCAATCCGCGGCCAGGTGCCTGAGGGCGGAGCGCTCGAAATCGCCGATTGCGCTACGGCGAACGAATTACTGCCGGTCTTCCTGGCTTTCCGCAAGAAAGTGGATTTCGTGGTTTGCCTTCCGGACAGCTCGCTATACAACGGCGCTACGGCCCGGCCGCTGATCATGTCGTCGCTTGAAAACCGCTTACCGATTGTCGGATTCTCTCCCGCCTTTCTTCGCGCGGGCGCCGCCGTGGCGATTTACCCGAATTACCGCGGCGTCGGGGAACAGACCGCCGATTTGGTGCGCCGTTGTCTGGAGCCTGGAGACTGCGCGGGCTGGGAGGCGCCCCGGAAAGTCGATGTGGCGGTGAATGCCAAGGTTTTGCGGATGATCGGCGTTGACTTCAAGGTATCGGCGGGGGCGGACTTGATGGTGCTGCGATGAATGCTTTCGAGAAGTTAAAGCACCGGTTTTCGTCCAGCTTGTTGTTGCAGGGAATGGCCGTAACGGTCACCCTGCTCTCTTCAACGCTCTTGTTGGGGCTCGCCGCTTTCCTGGCCATCCAGGACAAAGCGCTGGAGCGGCAATTGGAGTTGCGTGGCGAGTCCATGGCGCAGTTCCTTGCCAGTGAGCTGCCATTTTCCCTGCTGGTCGGAGATCTGGACGAAACCCGCCGCATACTCGAAGCCGCTTCGAGCGACGAAGACGTGCTGTTTCTGGAGGTGCTGAATCCGGCTGGCCGGCGCGTATGCGCGCTGGGCCGGGCGGATCGCATGGGTGCCATTCCGGCGCCGGCCCCGGGCGCTTCTTTGGGAAACAGGAAAGCTTCGCTAAGCAGCGGCGGTCGCTTCCTGGAGGTCCGGGTGCCTGTTTTGGCGCCGGCGCGGGATCGTCTGCTCGATTGGGAACCGGCGCGCGCGAACCGCTCCCCACTAGGTGTCCTGCGCCTGGGCCTCTCCATGCAGAAGCAGCGCTATTTTTCCCGCCGCATGTTGCTCGATGGCCTGCCCATAGTCCTGGTTAGTTTAGCTCTGATGTGCGCCGCGGTCTATGGCGGTCTGCGGCGCCTGCTGCGGCCTCTGGCCACATTGGTGGGCTGCGTCAGGTTGGTAGGGACCGGCGATATGCGCCATCGCGCGCCAGTGGGCCGGGCCGATGAGATTGGGCAACTGGCGGCAGCCTTCAATGGCATGGTCGAACGGCTGGGGGAGACCACCGTCTCCAAGGACTATGTCGATAACATTTTGCGATCGATGGGTGAAGCCCTGATTGTCACCGACCGGACGGGGAGGATTCAGCGCGTAAACCCGCCGACTCTTGAACTCTTGGGATACCAGGAGGGCGAACTCCTCGGCCGGCCGGCTCTTAGCCTGATCTGCGAAGGCGAGGCGCCTTCCCCCGTGGCTGGCACGCAGCGGACTTACCGCGCCAAGAACGGGCGCCTCATCCCGGTCTTGCTCTCTTCAGGCGAGTTGCGCGGCGCCGCGGGCATCGCCGCGGGATACGTCTGGCTGGCGCAGGACATGAGCGAACTCAAGCGTACCCAGGGCGAGCTCGAGCGTGCCCGCGACGCCGCCGAGCAGGCCAATCGCGCCAAG
>Ga0187871_10002327_pt1 | contig 15595 bp, 16 predicted proteins | sample June2016WEW_16_1_FD_132988 | JGI IMG/M metagenome (GOLD analysis project Ga0187871, IMG submission 132988) | Peatland microbial communities from SPRUCE experiment site at the Marcell Experimental Forest, Minnesota, USA - June2016WEW_16_10 | ecosystem: Environmental > Terrestrial > Soil >... | reverse complement strand
GTCTTCCTCGTTACTGCGCTAACCGCTCCTTGATCTGAGTGAGCCGACGGCGCAGGCTGCCGTCTATGACTTGCTCGCCGACCTTGATGATCGCCCCGCCGAGAATCGACGGGTCAGTTTTCTGGAACAGTTGCACGCTCTTGCCGGTAATGCGTGAGAGTTCAGCCGCGAGGCGCTGGAGGGTTTCGTTGTCGATCGGAACCACGGTGCTCACCTCACCGCTGATCTTCTCGGTTTCGCTGGCAACACGCCCACTGAATTCCTCGATGACGTGCAGCACGCGCCCGGCGCGATCCTGGTCGCTCAGGGTGATCAGCATGTTGAGCACGAGAGGATGGACGCGGCCCTGGAAAAGTTCGCCAAGCGCCTTGCGTTTGCCCTCGTGTTGAATGGTGGGATCCTTGAGAAACTCCAGCAGGTCCGGGTTTTTCTTGAGCAGTTCCCGCAAGCGGTACAACTCTTCTTCGACGCGGCTGGAAACGCTTTCGGCCTGAGCCATCTCGAACAGCGCGTTGGCGTAACCAAGGTTGATGGGATCGTGCGGCATGGCGGTCAGTGAATTGGTCAGTCGCGTCGGACCTTGCCGAGGTCTTTGATCAGGCTTTCAACGAGCTGATGGTGGGAGGCGTCGTCGAGTTCCTTCTCGATAACGCGCGAGGCGATCTGGACGGAGAGCGCGGCCACCGTATCCTTCATCTCCTGAATGCCTTTTTCCTTTTGCCGCTGGATTTCCTCCTGGGCGCGTTGCACACCGGCGGACGCTTCGGCATTGGCCTTGTCGACAACTTCCTTGCGGACGCGTTCGCCGAGCTGCCGGGCTTCTTCGATGATCTTGCCGGCTTCATTGCGCGCGTCGGCGAGTTGTTTCTGATAGTCGTCCATCATCTTCTTCGCCTCGGCGCGCTGTTTCTCGGCTTCTTCGATCGACTTCTTGATCGTCTCGCCGCGGCGGTCGAGGGCCTGGGCGATGGGTTTGAAGGCGAACTTTGACAGCAACACGAGCAAGACCACGAACGCGACCAGCGTCCAGATTTGCAGGCCCCAATCCGTCGGTGGAATCTGGCTGCCTTCGCCGGGGGGCGGCGACGCCGCTTCCTGCGCCCAAGCCATGGGACTGCCGAGAATGGCGACACTCAGCGTGGCCAGGAGCCCGTGGGCAATGCGAAGAAAAGTTCTCATGGAGTCATTACTTGGCGGCGAGCAGGAGGAATGTGATGAGCAACGCATAGAGCGCCTGTGCCTCGACGAGGGCGAACCCCGTGAACATCAAACGCTGCACCAGGGGTAACGCCTCCGGTTGGCGCGCCGCGGATTCGATGCTCTTGCCGAAGACGATGCCGATGCCGACACCGGAGCCGAGTGTGCCTAGGCCGACGGCCAGACCGGCACCGAGTTTGGCCAGCGCTGCTGTGCTGATCAGTTGTGCTGCTGCTTGCGTGACTGTATTCGTGTCCATTCCGTGCTCTCCAGGAGTTTGCTGCGATTCCTTCTAGTGTGATTCTTCCAATGCTTCGCCCAAATACAGTGCGGTTAACAAGGCAAAAATGAAAGCCTGTATGAAGGCAACGAAAATTTCAAATGCGTCCATTACAATGGCAAAGAGCAGGGGCAATGGGGCCCCGATCTTCGCGAGAAGTCCGTGCTGCAACAGGTAAGTTACCCCAATCAAGTCACCGGCCAGCAACACCAGGATAATCTGGTGTCCTGCCGACATGTTGGCAAAGAGACGAACGGCCAGCGAAAACGGCTTGGAAAAAATGCCGATCAATTCTATGAAGGGCATCAGACTGAACCGCAGCCAGGCCGGGGCGGTCCTGGGGAACAACAATCCGAGGTAGTACTTCAACCCATGCGCCTTGATGGCCGCCCCCTGGACGACGAGGAACACCATAACCGCCATGGTCGATGTCACGTTCAGGTTGCTCGTCGCGGCGTGGAAATAGCCCGGGACGGGGACCAAGCCGAGGAGATTGCCAAACAGGATGAAAAAGAACACGGAGGCGACAAATGGGAACCATTTGGCTCCGTGCTGGCCCATAAACGCCTCCGACACGTTCTCACGCACAAATTCCAGCATGGATTCCGCCAGATTCGGAAAGCGCCCTTCGCCTGTTGGGCGAAGGACCCAGGCCGCCCCTGTCAGAAACAGGAACGTCAGAATGGCTGCCAGCAACAGCATCACCACGAAGTTGGTGATGCTAAGGTTCAGACCGAATAACTGAATTGGAACATGCACAAGTACGTGTGGCTCGGCCATCGGTGAATCTCACTTTCCAGGAAAAAGCAACTGTCGCAACTGAACCAAGAGCGGCGCAGTATAGGTAACGACCAAAGCACCCGTCAACCAGTATTTGTCCGCATCCGTGAACTCGAATACCAGCCACCAAGCCGCGATCAGAAAGGCCAACCGGCCGGCGGCTCCCGGCAGCAACCCGGCCACGCCACGCGGCTGAACTGTTGTGTTTTTTTGGCGCAGGTCCCGTCGTTGCAAGATGATATATACCCCGCCGATGAGGACGCCAAACACGATCCCCAGCATCGCCGGCCGGTCGAGCGTCACGAGGATCGTCCTCCATCATTTCGAAACGCCCGATACACGCTGACGAATCCTGCCGTCGAGCCGAGCAGGAAAAATATCACCAGAAACACGGGCGACAGATTGGTGAGCTTGTCCAGCCACCAGCCGATGGCGGCGCCGACGAACGTTGCCGCCACCATCTGCGTGCCGACACCCATATAACGCCAGGCTCCGCCCGGTCTCTTTCCCGGATCCATAGGCCCTCGAAATTAACACAAACAATCCGCCGCGCAACCCTGCGATTTTTCGCACGTACGCATTGCATTTGCAGTCGGTCACGATTAAAAATCACCTCCGTCAAGAGACAGGAAATGCGCCGGGCCGTTATTGATATAGGCACGAATACAGTCAAGCTTCTTGTTGCAGATGTATCTGGGAGTAAGGTGGTTCCGGTGGCAGCCAAGGACCGGACCACACGCCTTGGCCAGGCTGTTGATCGCAGCAGGAAGTTTTTGCCCACAGCGATGGCGAGGACGATCCAGGCCATTCAGGATTATCTGGCCGAGGCGAAGGGGCTTGGGGCAACGGATTTTCGCGCGCTCGCGACAAGCGCGGCACGTGATGCTGTCAACCGAGACGAATTTTTCGGTCAGGTGCAACGCGAGTACGGACTGAAGGTGGAATTGATCTCGGGCGAGCGCGAGGCCGAGTTGATCTATCGCGGAGTGTGCAGCGACCCTGAGTGGTCGAGCCAGTCAGTTTTGGTGGTCGACGTCGGCGGGGGCAGCGCCGAGTTCGTCCAGGGGCATGCCGGCAGGATGGAACGGTTCCAGAGCCTGCCGCTGGGAGCGTTGCGGCTCACGGAGAAATTCGGCGACGAAAGGTTTGCGGAATTATTGAAGTATTTGCGAGCGACGTTGCGTGACGCGCTGGTGGGCTATGATGCGCGCCAACGACGTCTGATTGCCACCGGCGGAACGATCGCGACACTCGGTTCGGTTTGCAGGTCAGCCGGTTCGGCTGGCGTTGTTTCTTCCCGGCAAGCGGAGCGCTTACCCTGCAATACGATCGATCACTGGCAACTCTCTCGAGAATACGTGCAGTTGCTTGTCGACCAGCTTCGGGCGATGCCGCAGGCCAAGCGCAGAGAAGTTCCGGGATTGCCTCCCGAACGCGCGGACATCATCGTTGCGGGCGGCGCGGTGATTGCCGTGGCGATGGAAGTGCTGGAGGCGGACAAACTGACGGTCAGCATTCGCAATCTGCGCTATGGCGCACTGATTGCCGACTGAGACGCGCAACATCAACTTGTCATTCGCTGCATTAAGCGACAAGTTACCTCAGCTCTGGACATGAGCGCGATTTCAAAGCTGATCGGGGAGGACAAGGCTGCCGAAACAGGCGCGGAACGGCTCGGCGCGAATGGCTGATTCCATCGGAGACGCAGACCAACTTGAATGCCAATCTTGTGAGCCTGAACAACACGCTCCAGAACCTGGCGGCCATCACCAGTAACCTCAACAAGCAGGTTCAAAGCAATAATACGGTGCTGACCCGCGTTTCCACGTTGGTGGCGGACACGGACAATTTGGTGCAGGGTTTGAAGAGACACTGGTTGCTGCGCGGCGTGTTCGAGAAGATGAACAAGACGAACGCAGTGCCGGCGGCGGAAAAGAAGTAGTGCTCTGTCAAAGTGGATTTCGAAGACGCCCCTAGAACGGATTCAATAACTGCGGCGGGACATCCGCGGCGCGAACGCTGGTGGAATTTGTCATAGCCGCCACCTTCGCCCTTGCCAGCAGGTCCACCAACTCGGTGGGCGTGACGGATTCAACGCGCCGCAATTCGGTGTGCTCCCGGCCGTCGGGCCCGATGAACACGAGGGTGGGGACACCCCAGATGCCGAAATCCTTGCGCATGGTCTCAACGTCGGGCGAGCCTTCGTGAGTGAGGTCGGCCTTGAGCAGCACGAAGTTGCTCGATTCTTCGAGCACGCGTTTGTCGCGAAACGTCGTCCGCTCCATCTTGCGGCACGGCCCGCACCATTCTGCGGAGAAATCGATAAACACCGGACGATGCTCCGTGGCCGCTTGTTGGACTTTCGCAGCCGAATAAGGCTCAAATGCAAGTCCGCCTTCGCCGGAGCCGCCACGGTTCAGCCAGAGCGGGCCGGTGATCCAGACGGCGACGGCGATCAATGCCACGCCAAAGACGCGCTTCACCCAGACCATCCATGTGCCCGACTTCGGCAAGCGGTTCAGCAGGCCCGAGAATGTCCCCAGCACGACATAGGGCAGGCCCAGTCCCAAAGCCAGCGCGAAGAACAGCCACCACCCGAGCCAGGGGCTGCCGCTCTGGCCAACGAACGCCAGCAGCGCAACGACGAACGGGGCGAGACAGGGTGCGGCAATCACGCCGATCACCGCGCCAAACAAGAACATGCCGACATATCCGGCCTTGGACGACAGGCCAGTGGCCTTCTGCATGAGGAACTGGGGCGGTTGCAATTCGTAGAGCCCGAACATGCTCAGCGCCAGCGCAACCAGCAGCAGGCCGATGCCGATGAGCACGACAGGGTTTTGCAGTGCCGACCCGAAGAGCGAGCCGGTGCTTGCCGCGATGAGTCCGAGCGTCGAATACGTGAGCACGATTCCCAGGCAGTAGATCAGTGATGAGACGAATGAGTGCCGCGCGTTCCGCTCTCCACCCTGGGCGCCGAAGTAGCTGACGGTGATCGCGATCATCGGGTACACGCAGGGAGTCAGGTTCAGCGCCAGCCCGCCCAAAAACACGACGAGAAACGTAACGAACCACCCCCGTTTGCGCACCAGAGTCGCTATGGAACTGTCTCCACCTGCCTTGCCGGCAGTGACCAGTGGCGCCAGCGCTGAATTTTGGGTCGTTGCCCCAAAGATGTCAGTATGAATGGCCTGCGGCTTTTGCGATTCCGGCACAATCTCGGTGTCGATGGCAATGGGAACCGTTTTGGGCGCGATGCAGATGGTGTCGTTGCACGCCTGGTAGCGCAACGAGCCCTCCAGTTTCACCGGCCCGGCTTTGGCATCACCGCTGACATGTCCTTCGGCGAATAGAATCGTTCGTCCCGTGTACAGCGCCACCGGCTCGTCGGCCCACGCTACTTTGGTAATCACCCCTTTGGGGTACACGATGCGATCGAGGATAATCGACGGGGGCGGTTGAAGCGTGAGCGTGGTCGGGATCAGGCCTTCGGCGTTGGCCGGATTGGCGTTGACGTGCCAGGGCGCCGCTACATCGATGACCACCGCCAACCGAAAGCTTGAGTTCGGGACGAGTTTGTCAACCGATAAGAACGAATCAACCTTGAAGTCCGCCTGTTGTGCCTCACATGCCAATGCGACGAGCAAAGCCGCCAATGCGGCCACCGCCACGCTGGAAAGTTGGAACCGTTTCATTGTTTCAAAATGGCTTTCACCTCGGCGTCGAGCACATTCGTCTCGGTGACGCCCACGGATTTGTCGATGACGTTTTGGTTCTTGTCGATGACATACGTTGTCGGAATCTCGGTCAACCCCCCGAATGCCTGAATCGTATCATAATCGGCCAGATGTGGCGTATATCGCAGATGTTGTTCTGCTGCATACGCCTTGAGCGCGTCGCGGTCTGTTTGCTCAATTGCCAGGGCCAGCACGGCAACGTTTGTCGCGCCGTATTGGCCGACCAGCTCGTTCAATATGCCAATCTGTTTGCGGCTGGGTTGATCCCACGTGGCGAAAAAGCAAACAATCAGCGCTCGATTCTTGAAATCGGCCAGTTTGATGGTCTGACCATGCGGTTCCTTGAGGACAAAGAGCGGCGCGGGCGGGGCTTCCCGGATGTTAGTCGCTCCAAAAGCTAGCTGGACCAGTACGATGATCGCGACCAGCGCGACCAAGCCCGTGAACAAACGGGGCAGAAATCGGCTGAGCCATGCGTGGGGTTGGGCGATCATGGTTTGCTTAAAATATTATTCCACTCTCACTGAGTCAACGCTTCAGCAGCCTGCCGCCGCGCCTTCGGACCTTTCAACGGATGCTGTCACGCCCGTGGGTACATGTGATTAGCGAATCAAACCACTGAGATTCACCCGCCAGAGACGGGCAAGCAGAGAGCACGGAGATGGGGCGGTAGGGATGCGGTGCTCCGCGTCTATGCGCTGGCGTGGCCGCGCAGCCTCCACCTCGGAGGGCTGCGCTTCTGCGTGGCCATGTTGATCTGAAGCGTCGGCTGTCTCCCGGCAAAAGACGCCACCCCGTTGCATCGACCGCGACTGTTACACTTTAACCATGCTGACTGATATAGCGCAGCCAGCATTCGTGTTTTCTGCCTGGCGGAAGATCCCGGCCGTGTCTGATTTTCTTGCTGTCACGAGAGTTGCGGAAAATTCACCAAACCGTCGCCGGCTTGGCACGGCGGATGTTAATAGTCCCAGCAACTGCGCGCGATGGTGCAGTGGATGCCAAAGCGGTTTGGCGTTCGCAACCTCTCCGACACCATCGCCAAAGGCCCGCCTTATCCCGTCGGAAGCTGAAAACCCTCGCTGCAAAACAGCGAGGGTTTTTTGCCCAAATGGCTTTCAACTGGTTGGTTTTCAGGCGGTTCTTGCGAAATCATTGGAACCTGTAAGCATTCTGGTGCATCTTAATTTTGGTTGCAGGATTCCGACCAAAAACCGAAACAAGCAACATGGAGGTTATTCATGAACAAGTTTATGCTACGGACAGTCGTGGCGGGCATCGTTCTTTTCGTAGCCGTTTGGGGCGTGCGAGCCGCGGATGAGACCGCGACGGTCAAAGGCGAAGTGGTGGACATGGCCTGTTATCTCGATCACGGGGCGCACGGCGAGAAGCATGCGGCCTGCGCCGCAAAGTGCATCGAGTCGGGTTTGCCGGTGGGAATCAAAGGCGAGGATGGAAAAACCTATCTGCTGATTGGTGAACACAAGCCGCTAAATTCCGAGTTGGCGCAATATGCCGGCAAGACGATCACCGTCCAGGGCAAGATCGTCACCCGTGACGGAATCAACATGATCGAGAACGCCGAGATTCAGAAATAGTCGCGATTTGATCAACCGCACCGCGGTCGCGCCCGGAAGTGGGCTGCGACGAGGATGACAGAGGTTCACGAACTCCTGCAACAGCTTTGGCAGCCGGAATACGTTCACGTGCTGCTTAATCCGCTTCCCGTTTACGCGATGGCGTCGGGGATTCTCGCGCTGGTCGTGGCGTTGATTCTGCGTAGCCGGTCCGCCCAGATGACTGCTTTTATCATGGTTATTTTTGCCGCGCTGTCAGTATGGCCCGTCGGAGAATTTGGCGAGCGCGCTTACGACCGCGTGTATTCAATGTCGAACACCGAGGCGCAACAATGGCTGGATGTCCACGCCCATCGAGCCGATGTGGGGAAATGGGTGTTCTATGTGACTGCTGTCATCGCCACCGCGGCGCTGGTGGCCCCGCGGTTTCGCCCGCGCACGCAGTTATCGCTGGCTTTGGCCACGCTGGTGCTCGCATTGGTTTCGTTGGGAACAGGCGCATGGATTAGCCACGCGGGCGGCAAGATTCGCCATTCGGAATTCCGCAATGGCCCGCCACCGAACCCTGTGCCGCACGAAGAGGAGCAATAGCACCTGGATTTCGGACTCAATCGGAGGGGGAGGTTTACCCCGAATCCTTTTCGGGGCCCCCGGCGAGCCGGATATCACAGGTCACCAAGCGCCTCAGTTTACCCCGAATTCTTTTCGGGCGCCTTTCGGAGTTGCCCTCGTTTCCTGCGACCCCGGTAGGGCTGCGCTGCCGCGCAGCCAGAACGCCCCGATGCCTTCATCGGGGCGGAGCGGCTGCCATACAATTTGTTCGTCGACCTTGAGCCGCGCAGCAGATCCACGTAGGCGCCGTCAATTAATTGCTGCGGAGAGATGCCGAGTTTGGCAACCAACGCTTGAGCGACGTTGATACCGTCTTCGGCCGGTTCGCCTTCGAAAAGAACCACTTCCAGTTCGATGAAATCTCCGAGTCCTTCCACTCGGTCCAGGTGTATCCGTGTCCTTCCCACGAGGAAGAGTGTGCGGTGTTTGCGAACCCGGCCGCTTTGGCCATAGGCGAGTGAGAGAAGTTCCCGGAGCCGGTCGGGTGAGGCCGTTGGAGCAATGAGGTAGGATGACTCTTTCGGGCCGGCGCTATCCGGCCGTTGATAGAAAATCAATTCCCCAGCCGTTTCCGAAAACGCGCGCAGTTTCAGCCGCCCGGCCGCACAGTTGAAAAACGTGTCGTCTTGAACGATCTGAGTCGGCCCGCTCTCAGCCACGGCCTTGATCCGCGGCAGCAGTGCCTTGACGCTCTCGATTCGCGCCTTGATCTCAATGTTTCTGGCCATCGGGAAGTAAACAGGTGGACAAACAAAGACTTCCCCCTGTTCGCCTTTTAACAGTTTTAACTTTCTTGACGGTTTTAACGCCGCCGTCGTTTGCAGAGACACTAATCGTCGTCATCCGGGTTTGCGTTCGCGGTGCCGTGTGTGACGACAAAAGCGGCTCGGGTGGGAGCGGGCATCGGAGAATTGTCGCCGCGAACAGAGCGCCAGATTACTTCATTGAGGAGCAGATCATCGGCGGTGTCTTCCCTGGTAAAATCCATCGTCCGGGACATCTGTTCGCCCCAGGTGTTGCGGACATTCTTCTGGTCCAGGTCAACGCGCGCCGGCAGTGCCGCGTAGCCGGTCAGATCGGGTTTGGCCTGGAACGCGGCAAACATCGGCGTCGCAGCGGCGTCAAACTGCGACATCGGTTGGAGGCCGAGGACCAACTCGATCGTGCGCAGCATGCTGCTGGTCGTGTACATGGTGGAATCAACAGTGTGGCGTTTGATGTACGGGCTGGCGACGAGCGCAACCGTACGATGCGCATCGACATGGTCGGCCCCGTTCTGCGCGTCGTCCTCCAAGATAAAAATTGCCGTTTGCGGCCAGAACCTGGAGTGGCTGATGCCCTCGACAATTCGACCGAGCGCGGCGTCGTTGTCGGCAATGCAGGCGTTGGGGGTTCTCTTGCCCTTGCGCACACCGGAGGTGTGGTCGCCGGGCAGGCGCACCACCTGCAGCCGTGGCATGCCGCCCTCGGCCTCAAACCGCTTCAGTTCGTGCAGAAAACGGTCGGCGCGTTTGGCATCCGGATAATCGAGGTCGAACCCGCGGTACATTTCGTCGAGGTGACCGCGTAACGCCTTGACGCGGGGAATCGACAGATTCTCAGGGGCTTTTCCGTTGGCGACGAATTCCCCGTAGCTGCGATAGCTCACCCCGGCTTCCGCGGCACGGTCCCAGAGATAACCTCCGGCAGGAGTGGCCATCGGGAAAACGCCCTCCGCGGGGTAGACATACTTGCGCCGACTGTTGTGAGCGTATTGGAGCCGCCACATCTTTTGGACGAAATCACTTGCGTACGCTCCCATCGACCACTCGTGGCCGTCGGCGCTGATTTCAGCATTGGCGTAGAAATTGTCCAGCAGCACGAAGTCGCGGGCCAACTGATGGTGATTCGGCGTCACTTCCTCACCGAACAGGCACAAATTCGTGTCGCCGTTGCCTTCCTTCATGTCGCCGAGCACCTGGTCGTAGGTGCGATTCTCCTTGATGACGTAGAAAACGTACTGGATCGGGCTGGGATCGCCGGGCGTGAGCGGAATCGGGTTGCCCTCGGGGCGGGCGGCGGCCACCGAGGAATCCGCCTTGAGCGAACTACAACGGTACGCAGCGGCAGTGTGGACGACGAGTTGATTGTCAAACTCGTCGCGGGAGTGTGGCAAATCGATTACGCTCAAGGTGCCCTTGAGAAGCTCGGCAATGTATTGCGGAAGCGTCTCCTCGCGGCTCTTGCGACCTGGTTGCGGGCCATTGGGATTGGCTCGCGGCATCACCCCCTTGCCGTTGGTGACCAGCAACCGCCGGCCATCCGGCGTCACGCGGACGGAAGTCGGATACCAGCCGACGGGAATAAAACCGAGCGAATGACTGTGCCCCGGCGTGCTCACATCGAACACGGCCAGGTTGTTATTGTCGGCGTTGGCGATGAACAGGATTTTTTGGTCAGGTGTGAGGGCCAGGCTGTTCGGGGTCGAGCCCGAAGGTGCATGGGGATAGAGCGCGGCGGTGAGGGTCTCCAAAGCTTTGCCGGTTTTCGTGTCGATTACGGTGACCGTATTACGGTTGGCGTTGGCGACGAACAGAGTGGCGCCGTTGGTCGTCAGGGCCATTTCGTTGGGATGTTCCTGTGTGGGCCAGTAGTCGACCACCTTCCGCGAGTCGGAGTCCACCACGGCGACTTCGGCATTACCCCACAAGCTGACGTAAATGCGATGCTGTTTCCCATCGACGAGGCAACCGTACGGAAGCACACAGTTGTGGTTCAGCTCCGCATCCACCGAAGAAGCCGGGATGGTGACAGTCTCAAACGAGCTCGTCAACGAGGCTGGTGTCAAGGCGACCTCGCTGACCGTATTCGTGCCCAAATCGACGATCGAGACGCTCTGCCCGTAGAGGTTGGCAGCGACGAGCTTTCCTCGTTCGGAATCGACGGCCAGCCCCGCAGGTATGCCCACCTCGTCGACGCTGCGCAGTCGGATGTCGCGCGAATCCGTGAGCATGCCATCCTTGAAATGATAGGCGTGGACGACTTCGTCACTCGCGCCGCTGCAGAACAGTTGGGAGCCATCGTTTGAGAATGCGATCCCGTAGAAGGCTTCGTGAAGCGGTGCGTTGGTGACAACCGTTTCCGCCATCAAGTCAACGATCGTGAGCCCGTGGGGGCTGTAACCCGTGTGCAGAATGGCCGCGAAACGGCCGTGAGGTTCCACGGCCATGTTGATGGGGAAGTCGCCCAGCTGGATTTGTCGGCCCACGGGGCGGAGCGACCACTGGTTCGGCAGCAGGACGGAACCGTCAAGCCGTTGGCCGGGGAGTTCGATGGGTCCCTTCGTGACCTCAGTGAAAGCGTGGCACGCGCTCGTGAGGAGTGCGGAGATGCTCAACGTCAGGATGAGTTTGCGCATGGATTATTCGGAGTATGCGCGCACGTCGCTGAGGTGTAAAGATCAAGCCCCGAGCGGTGCGTGATTGGTGCGCCTAACAAAACCGGTGTTCGGCGCCGGTCTCCCGTCCGTTTGGCCGTGGGGTTTCCGGTTTTAACAGTTTTAACGGTTCTAAAGGTTTTAACACCTCTAACGGTGGTGCGACCGGTTCTCCAACGCGCGGTCCTCAATCGGCGTAGCCGTGGGCCTTGGCCGGCCATGCGGCAGCGAACAGCAACGTCCCAATGATCGCCGCGACGATCAGTACCCAGAACGCGGCATCCCATCCGTGGTCCTGTACCAGTTTGCCAAGGCCCCATCCGGAAAGCACGGTGCTGGCGTAACCGAAGATGCTGGTCAGCCCGACCGCAGTGCCCGCAGCCCGCTTGGTGGCTAGATTGGCGGCCGTAACAGCCAACAAGCACTGCGGCCCATAAATAAAAAAGCCCACCGCGCTGAGCATGGCTGTGGTCAGCAATTCGGATTTCACCGGCACTTTCCAAAACACCAGGACCGAAACGCCCACCAGGATCATGTAAATCAGGCACATTCGCGCGGCGCGCCCCCCGAACCAGCGGTCGGTGAGCCGTCCGCCGATCAACGCACCCATCAGGCCGCAGCCCTCGAACGCGACAACCATCCCGGCGGCGTGCCGGATCTCGATGTGCTTGGCCTGCATCAGCATGGTTGGGCCCCAATCCAGCACAGCAAAGCGTATCGTATATACGAAGAAATTGGCGATGGAGACGAGCCAGATATATGGGTTTTTGAACACCTGCTCGATGACGAAGGCGCGGAACTCTGCGCGCGACTGCTCCTGCTTCCCGCCGGCATGCGTGCCCTCCACCTCCGGCAAACCAACTGACGGGGGCGTGTCCGGGGTGTTGAGCCAGATGAACACGGAGCAAACCAAGGCAATGCCCGCAGCAACGAAAAAGCATGAGCGCCAGCCGAACCCGAAATAGACCAGGTTGCTGCACAGCAGGAGAATCAGGCCCATGCCAATACAATGAGACGAATTCCAAATCGAGAACTTGGTTGCCAACTGCTTCGGCGGAAACCAGTTCGCCGTCAGCCGCGCGCAAGGCGGAAAGCCCATGCCTTGAAACCAGCCGTTCAGCATCCAGATAAGGCCCAACGTCACCACGGCGGAGCTGAAGCCGAAGAGGATGTTCATGAGAGCCGACGCCACCAGGCCGACCGTCAGAAATGCCCGGGAACTGGAGCGGTCCGCGAGAAAGCCGTTGGCGAACTTTGAGATGCCGTACAACACCCCATGCATCGTCAGAAACAGGCCAAGGTGCACCTTGTCAATGCCGTCCTTTTCCATATACGGCATCGCAATGCTCAGGTTTTTGCGAACGAAATAGAACGTGGCGTAGCCGACGATGGAGGCAACAAGGACGCGCGTTTGCCACGAGCGATACTTCTCGGCAATTTCCGCCGGGTCGGTCAGCATCACTGCCGCGGGCGGGGCGGGCTGAAAAATCCGCAGCCAACCACCGCGGGGCGGGACGGCACCGGTCGAAGAGACTTCCGACCCGACCGCGGCGTCTGATGGAGATTGTCCGCCCAAGCCCGTTACCTCGCTACGACTGATGGTGTCGTCGGTCTGTGCATAAAACCTCAAAAATCGGTCAGGGAATTCCGTATCTCCCCATCGTCAGGGTCGGCGAGAAGTACCACAACCGTCGTGCTTCCACAAGCGGCAAGCGCGATTCCGCAACGGTGCCACGCGCGTCGATTTGCTTGCGCGAGGATGGGAACGTGGCATAATACGAATGCGAACTTGGCCAACGTAGCTCAGCTGGTAGAGCAGCGGTTTCGTAAACCGCAGGTCGTCGGTTCGATTCCGACCGTTGGCTCCAATTTTGGTCGTGCTAGACGGGGAGTTAGCGGTTCCTTCATCCCGAAGCAGTTCGGGCTGGCCAGCAATCCGCTATAGCTGGGTCGAATTCCTCGCCAAGGCGGCGGCGTGGGTGAGCAAACCACGGGGCGGCGTTGAAAGCCGGGTCCGATGCAATGGTTGCCTGCGAACCCCGCCAGGGTCGGAAGACAGCAACGGTAAGCTTGATGTTCCATGTGCCGTCGGGGCGCCTGACTGGAGCTTCAACCGTGGCCCGCGAGCCGATGTCGTCCGTCAACGCGAGGTGCACGACCATGAATTTGGTGCCTGAGTGTGCCAGTGATAATTGACGTGGAAATTAGACTCTTTGGACACTTGGGTACTTGGAAACCCAGCCCATTGGGCACCAAGCCCTTAGGCGTATAGACACCGAGCAGATTATGGCGCAGCAATATCAGGTTCTGGCGCGAAAATGGCGCCCCCAGCAGTTCGACGAGGTGGTGGGGCAGGAGCACGTGACCACCACGCTGAAAAACGCCATCGAGCAAAAACGGCTGGCGCATGCCTATCTGTTCGTCGGGCCGCGCGGTATTGGCAAGACGTCCACCGCCCGCATTTTTGCGAAGGCGCTGAACTGTGTGAAGGGGCCAACCGTTACCCCGTGCGACAAATGCGACAATTGCAAGGAGATCGCCGAGGGCCGGTCGTTGGACGTGCTGGAAATCGACGGCGCCAGCAATCGCGGCATCGATGAGGTGCGCGAATTGCGCGAGACGGTTCGCTATGCACCCGCCCGCAGCAAATTTAAGATCTACATCATCGACGAAGTTCACATGCTCACCAAGGAAGCGTTCAACGCGCTTCTGAAGACGCTGGAAGAACCGCCGGCCCATGTGAAATTTCTGTTTGCCACGACCGAGCCGCAAAAGGTGTTGCCGACGATCCTGTCGCGCTGCCAACGCTTCGATCTGCGGAGGATTCCCGCCAGCCTGATCGTCAAACACCTGAAGGACATCGCCAAAAAAGAAAAAGTGGGGGTGGATGATCCCGCACTGTCGGCCATCGCCCGCGGGGCCGAAGGCGGGTTGCGCGATGCCGAGAGCGCGCTCGACCAGTTGATTGCGTTTTGTGGAGACAAGATCGCCGAAAACGACGTGCTGTCGGTGTTTGGCCTCGTCGCTCACGATCAGATCGCCAAACTGACCGATGCGATCATTGACGGCCAGACGATCAACACCTTGAAGGTCCTAAAGGAGTTGGACGACTTGGGCAAGGACCTGCAACGGTTAATGACGGATGTGCTCGATCATTTTCGAAATCTGCTGGTGGTCACCTTGGGCGAGGAGGGCATCGAGTCGTTGCAGGTACCGGAGTCCGAGGTCGGCTTGTTGCGGGCACAAGCCAGGCGCACGGATGCCGACACGATCCTGCGCATCATCGACGCCCTGGCCGCAGCCGAAGGGCGGTTGCGGTACGCGCTGTCCAAACGGGTCGCCTTCGAGATCGCGCTGGTGAAAGCCGTCAAGGCCCGTGAATTGGTCGGCATCGATGAGGTGTTGAAGAAGCTGAATGAATTCAGGGGGCAGACCAGGGGTGGCGGTGGCAATCCCGTAACTCATGCTCCGAGCCCGGCCAATGTTGCTGCGACTGACGATTCGAGAGCCGCCAGGACAAGCGAGCCCGTGCCGCAGCGTTCCGGCGGTGAAAAGGCCGCTGCGGAACCAGCGGCTTCCCTCGAGGACGCGTGGGCTTATGCCGTGGAGCACCTTGGAAAAGTTTCTCCGATCGCCAAGAGTTATTTGGTCGGCACGTGTCCGCTTCGGCTGCAAGGCGGTGTGCTGGTGGTCGGGTTCGATCAGGAGTTTGCCGACCGCAGAGAACTCGCCGACCGCCCGCGCAATATTGAGGTGCTGCAGTCGAAACTGCGGGAAAGACTCCAGGTGGACGTGGCCTTGAGATTTGAAGTGATGACCTCGGCAACGCCCGTCTCCCCAAGCACGACGGCAGCAACCGGCAAAGTTGCCGAGCCGGTGAAGAAGGGCCTGGATGAATTCAAGAACGACCCGCTGATCAAGAAGGCGATCGAGATTTTCAAGGGAACAATCGTCGAAGTCAGAAAATAACAACAACGGGCTGCCTGCCCCGAATCAT
>Ga0187871_10002326_pt1 | contig 15598 bp, 9 predicted proteins | sample June2016WEW_16_1_FD_132988 | JGI IMG/M metagenome (GOLD analysis project Ga0187871, IMG submission 132988) | Peatland microbial communities from SPRUCE experiment site at the Marcell Experimental Forest, Minnesota, USA - June2016WEW_16_10 | ecosystem: Environmental > Terrestrial > Soil >... | reverse complement strand
GTGAGCAGAAGAATGGTGAGAGCAACCTGCGCGCCGATCATCACTCCGTGGGTGCGGCGAGCGTTGGCGCTTCCGGCCACGCGGCGCGCACTGATTTGCATCAGGCGCGCGATTTCCGGGCGAGAAAGCTGCAGCGCGGGCCAGAGGCCGAAGAGCATGGTGGTGACGAAAGCCAGGCCGATGCTGAAAAGCAATATCGGGACGTTCATGCGAATCGCCGATTCCGAGGGAAACGACCTCCGGGGAAGGAACGCGGAGATTACCGACAGGCTTCGCCACGCAAAGAGTGTGCCGATTGCGGCACCGACGGTGGCGATCGCGAGAGATTCGGTGAGCAGTTGGCGAATCAGGCGCAAGCGGCCGGCGCCGACCGCGGCGCGCACGGCAAGTTCGTGCTGGCGTTGCGCGCCACGCGCCAGGAGCAAAATGGAAACGTTGGCGCAGCCGATCAAAAGCAGCGAGGCGACCGCGCCGAGCAGCAGGTACAGCGTGGGACCCAGAGGCCTGGCGTAGAGGTCCACGATGCTGCGGAGGTCGACGCGAAAGGTGTCGGGATAGTGCGACGGCGATTCTTTCGCGAACTGTTCGACAAGGGGCTGGAGTTCGGCGTCGGCTTGCGCGGGCGTGACACCGGGACGCAGCTTGATCGAGCAGCCAACGCTAAGGCTTGCGTCCTGGGTTACTTTGAGCGGGAGGTAAACTTCGCCGTCACCCCACCTGAAGCGCGGCGGCATCACGCCGATGACCTCGTAGGTCTGGTGAACGAGTTGGAGTTTCTTGCCGATGACGTTGGGATCGCCGACGAAATATCTTTGCCAGAATTCGTAGCTGAGGACCGCCACACGTTGGGGATCTTCTCCAGGCGGCGCGTCGGAAGGAACGAACCAGCGGCCTTTTGCGGCGGGGATTCCGAAATGATTGGGCGAGTCGGTGGAGACCGCGACGCCCTGGACATCTTCGGGCAGGTCGCCGTCGGTAGTCGTGAGATTCCACCACGTGATTCCAACGATGCTCTCGACCGAACGAGCTTGCTGGAGTTTGCGGAGTTGCTGGCCGCTCAAAATTACGTAGTGGTCGTTGCTGGCTTTGTCTTTCAGGCGAAGTTCGACGATGCGGTTGGCGCCGGGGTAGGGGTAGGGATTGAGGAGGACGGCGTAGATGAGGCTGAAGACGGCGCTCGTGGCGCCGATCCCGATGGCCAGGGAGAAGATGGCGGTGAGCGTGAAGTAGGGGCGCCTGCGAAATTCGCGGGCGGAGTAGCGAAGGTCAGAGGTTAGAGGTCCCATGGATATTTTTGTGCGTGTGCATTGTAGGGTGGCGCGCGGGCTCACGCCAGCGCGAGGTTGGCGGGGCTGGTTCGGATCGCAACCAAGCGCGGTCAGGGTTAAGAGCGGAGGACCAGTCTCGGGTTGACCGTGCATGTCGTTGAGACGTGAGTGGAGTTTCGTCTAGACGCGCACCCTCAAAAAGCGAGGGTGCGGCACCCACGAGGGCGAACGGTTATTCGTAGCGGAGGGCGACCATGGGGTCGACGGCGGCGGCGCGGCGGGCTGGGACGAAGGAGGCGAGGAGTGCGGCGGCGACTAGCAAAAACGCGACGCCTGCGAGGAGGAGCGGATCGCGCGAACTTTCGTTGACCCATTTTGTGGCGAGTTTGCCGAAGATCACACACAACAAAATGCCGGCTGCGAGTCCCGCGCCAACATTCACCGATGTGGACGATAGAACGATACGGAAGATGTCGGAGGCTTTGGCGCCGAGGGCCATGCGAATGCCGAATTCGTTGGTGCGGGTGGTGACGCCGTAGGAGACGACGCTGTAAAGGCCGACCGCGGCGAGCGATAAGGCGAGGACGGAGAAAACGCCGAAGAGGGTAGCCACCAGGCGCTGCTGGGCGTACTCGGGTTGTTGGGCAATCCAGGTGTGGAGGTCGCGAGCTTCGGTGACTTGCTGGTCGGGATCGACCTGAACGATTTGCTCGCGGATATCGCGAAGCGCTGACATTGGCGGAACGCGGGTTTGCGCGAGGATTTGCGTGTACGACCACATGTGCAGCGAATAGGGAACGTAGATCGCGGGCTTGATCGCGTCGCGCAAGCCGTCGTTGCGAGAGTCGGCGACGACACCGATGATCTGCAGCCAGCCGACGGCGCCAGGAGCGGACGGAGCAGCCGGTGGCTGGTCTATCAAGTCGAGCGTGCGAAGTTCGTGACCGACAGCGTCGCCGCTTGGCCAATATTGGCGCGCCATCGACTGGTTGATAACGGCGAGACCCGCCGCACGCATCGTCTCCGCGCGGTCCCACACCCGGCCCTTCAATAGGGGAATACGCAGAAACGAAAAGTATTCCGAGCTGATGAAATTCATGCGAATTTCCGGTGTTCCGAGGTCGCCGCGACCCATGAATTCGACGCGAACGTCATTGCCGTTCGAAGGCGGAGTGGCATTGCTGGAAACGGTGGCATCGACGACCTGCGGCATGGCGGCGATTCTGGCGCGGAGCTGCTCGTAAAATTCGGCGCGATCCTGCCAGGAAATGTGCGAGTTGTCGTGCATGGGAATCGAGAGAGACATGCGATTTTGAGGATCGTAGCCCAGATCGGTATGCATGAGCCGCACGAAGCCTTTAGCGGCCGACCCGCCGATGGTAAGCAGGAGGACGGTCAGCGCGACCTGCGCGCCGACCATGACGGCGTGCGTTCGGCGTGCACGCGTGGTACCCGCGATGCGATGCGCGCTGCTTTGCAAGAGCTGAGGAAGGTTGGGCCGCGAGATTTGTAGCGCCGGCCACAGGCCCGAAAGGATCGTGGTGGCGAAGGCCAGAGCGATGCAAAAAAGCATCACGGGTATGTTGATCTTTATTATGGCTTCAACGGGCAAAGACTCCTTGAACGCGGCGATGGAGGCAAGGCCGCGCCAAGCGACGAGCAAGCCAAGTGCACAGCCCGCAGCCGCGATGACGGAAGATTCGGTGAGGAGCTGTCGAAGAATACGAATACGATCGGCGCCCACGGCGCAGCGGACGGCCAATTCGTGCTGGCGCTCGATGCCGCGGGCGAGAAGAAGGATGGAAACATTGCCGCAGCCGATCAGCAGCAGCGACCCTACCGCGCCGAGAAGAAGGTAGAGGGTCGTGCCGAAAGGGCGCGTATAGAGGTCCACGATGCTTTGCAGGTCGACGCGGAATCTTGCCGGGAAATAAGCGGACCGAACTTTAGCGATTTGCTCAACCACGGATTGCAATTCGGCATTGGCCTGGGCCGCGGCGACACCCTCGCGGAGCTTCAACGAGACAGCGAAGCCAAGGTTCGGATTCTGCGTGACTTTGGCCGGGCGATAGATTTCGCTCTCTCCCCATTGGAAGCGAGGTGGCATCACGCCGACGACCTGGTAAGGCTTGTGGACGAGGCGGATGGTGCGGCCGATCACGTGCGGATCGCCCTGGAAATAGCGCCGCCAGAATTTGTAGGTGAGGACAACGACAGGCGCGGGTTCTTGTCCCGGCGGAGCGTCGGACGGAATGAGCCAACGCCCCATCAGGGCGGGAATTCGCCAGTGATTGGGGGAGTCCGGCGAGATCGAGAGGGCGCGGACGTCTTCGGGCAGATCGCCGTCCGTCGTGGTGAGGTGCCCGTATTGAAATGGGACCACGCTCTCGAACGATTTGACACGCCGGAGTTCGGCGATTTCGGGACCAGTGTAGCCAGTGACCCGGTCGTTGCCTTGTGAATCGAGGAGATGAATTTCCATCAGGCGATTGGCGTCCGGATACGGAAAGGGGTTGATGAGGACGGCGTAGATGACGCTGAAGACGGCGGTGGTGGCGCCGATGCCGAGGGCCAAGGAGAGGACGGCGGTCAGCGTGAAACCCGGGCGCTTGCGGAGTTCACGGGCGGAATAGCGCAGGTCGGAGACTAGGGATTGCATCGGCACCTCGATGCGGCACGGGACTTCTTGGTCGAGTTGGAGGGGTTGCGCGGGGTAGAGGTTGCCCGCGTGCGGTCTATTGCGGGTGAATGTCGCGGGAGGAATTTCATGTTGCGGGGTTCGAGAAAAGCGCCCGCTTCGGAAAGCGGCCGCTACAACTGCGGTTGCATCGTTTGCAGCGAAGGGCACGGCGGTGCCGTGCCCCTACGGGTGTTGGCGGCGCGGCGTTTGTCACTCGTAGCGGAGCGCGACCATAGGATCTACTGCGGCGGCGCGGCGGGCTGGGACGAATGAGGCGGACGCCGCGGCGGCGATGAGTATGAGCGTTACGCCCGCCAGGATTAGCGGGTCGTGGGAGCTTTCGTTGACCCACTTGGTGGCTAGTTTGTCAAAAGCGATGCTGAGGATCAGGCCGGTGGCCAGGCCGATGCCGAGGCTCATCGCGGTCGACGACAGCACGAGGCGGAATACGTCGGCGGCTTTCGCGCCTAGCGCCATGCGGATGCCGAATTCGTTGGTGCGCGTGGCGACGCCGTAGGAGACCACGCTGTAGAGGCCGACGGCGGCCAGCACGAGGGCGAGAATCGAGAACACGCCGAACAGGGTCGCGACGAAACGCTGCTGGCCGTATTCATCCTCGTTGATGATCCAGGTCTCGAGATCCTGAGCGTGCGTGATCTGTTGGTCGGGGTCCACATGAACGACTTGCGCGCGAATGTCGCGCAGCATCGACGCCGGGGGAATGCGCGTGCGAATCAGAATCTGCGTGAACATGTACATTTTCAGACTGTAGGGAACGTAGATGGCGGCCTTGATCGGCTTGCGCAACCCTTCGTCGAGAGCATCTGCGACGACGCCGACGATTTGCAGCCAGGCGCCCTCGATACCTGGCGCAGCGGGAGAGTACGGTTCGTCTTTAAGGTCCGGGATGCGGATCTGCTGGCCGACGGGATTGGTGTTAGGCCAAAACTGGCGGGCCATCGTCTGATTGATCACCGCAAGTGGCGCCCCACGCATGGTTTCTGCGTGATCCCAGATGCGCCCCTGAACCAGAGGAATGTGGAGCACGGGAAAATACTCGGGGCTGATGTAATTCACCAGCGCTTCCGGTTTTTCGCCTGATCCGCTTCCGAAAATCTCAAATTGCTGGGTCCTGCCGTTGGAAGGCGGCGTGGCGTTGGTGGAAATGCCGGCCAAAACCACTTCCGGCATGCTTCCCAGCCTCGCACGGAGCTGGTCGAAATATTCGGAGCGGTCCTTCCATGTGCCGTGGGTGTTTTCGTGGACCGGAATCGGGACGGACATCGCGAAGTGCGGGTCGTAGCCGAGATGCGCGTTGACCAGGTGAAGAAAGCCTTTCCCGGCCGCGCTGGCGCCCGTGAGCATAAGAATCGTCAGTGCCACCTGCGTCGCGACGAGCGCGTTGTGCGCCCGCTTGGCGCTGGTGCTGCCCGCAACGCGCCGGCTGCTGCCTTGCATCAGCCGGGCGACGTCCGGGCGGGAGAGCTGAAGAGCGGGCGACAGGCCAAAAATGATCGAAGTGGCGAGCGCGAGGCCAACGCAGAACAGCAGCACAGGCACGTTGATCTTGATCACCGACTCGGCGGGAAACGCGTGCGGCATCCAGGCGACGATTAGAGGCAGACTTTTCCAGGCGAGGAGGACGCCCAGAATTGCACCGACAAGAGCGATGCCGAGCGATTCGGTGAGCAGCTGGCGAACCATGCGCATCCGGTTGGCGCCGATGGCCGCGCGCACGGCCAGTTCGTGCTGCCGTTCGGCGCCACGCGCGAGCAACAGGATTGAGACGTTGCCGCAGCCGATGAGCAGAAGCGAACCGACCGCGCCCAACAGGAGGTAGAGAGTGGTGCCCAGAGGCCGGGCGTAGAGATCAACGATGCTGCGGAGATTCACGCGGAACTTGTCGGGAAAGCGCGTTGGCGATTGTTTCGCGAATTCTTCGAACAGCGGCTGCAACTCGCTGTCGGCTTGCGCCAACGTGACGCCCGGGCGGAGCCGGATGGACGCTCCGAGACTGATGTTGGGGTCCTGGGTGACCTTCTGGGGGACGTAGATGTCGGCTTCACCCCACTTGAAACGAGGCGGCATCACGCCCACGACCTCGTAGGGCTTGTGGACCAGCTGAATCTTCCGGCCAATGACGTTCGGATCACCCAAATAATACTTCTGCCAGAACTGATAGGTGAGCACGGTAACCGGCTGTGCTTCTTGCCCCGGCGGAGCGTCGGCCGGTACTAGCCAGCGGCCCATGAGCGCGGGGACGCCCCAGTGATTGGGAGCGTTTGGAGAGATGTACCCTGCGTTGACATCTTCGGGAAGGTCGCCGTCGGTGGTGGTGAGATTCCAACCGTCGAGCGCGACGACGCTTTCGACGGACTTCGCCTGGCGAATCTGGTCGAGTTGCGGACCGCTTAGACCGGCGAAACGTTGATTGCCGGCTTTGTCGAGGAGACGGGGCTCGGTCATGAGCTCGGCGTGTGGATAAGGGAAGGGATCGATGAGGACAGCGTAGATGACGCTGAAGACGGCGCTGGTGGCGCCGATACCCAGAGCGAGAGAGAGAACGGCGGTCAGGACGAAGCCGGGACGCTTCCGAAGCTCACGAGCGGAATACTGGAGGTCGGAGATCAGGGATTGCATCGGCACCTCACTTGGCTATCGTTCGCCTCGTTGACGATTGGACGAGCGGACCCATCTGCGGTTAGTAGACGCAGGACCTTGCCGAGTTGTCTTACGCCTATTTGACTAGACGAAGCGATCTCCCCAAAAGTTCAGCGAGGGGGATGACTGGCTAGTACGTCCTGGCCAAACATTGAACCTTGGTGCAGGCGGATTGGCATACGGGCTCATGTATAATTGGGTTTAGGGGAATCTGCAGCTTTCATGGAAAAAGGCGCTTCCAAGGCGAAGGTGTCGGCATCCGCGTCGGTGCTGTTGCGGCGTCGGCTGCGGTTTGTGCGTTCGCGGACGCGGGAGATTTTGAAGATCGGCAAGGCGCTGGTGTCTACCAAGCACCCCTTCCTGGTGCACATTATTCCGATGCGGCGTTGCAATCTGGATTGCGGGTATTGCAACGAATACGACCAGGTGTCGAAGCCGGTGCCGCTGGAGGAGATGAAGCGGCGGCTGGACCTGCTGGCGGACATGGGCACGTCGATGATCACCATCAGCGGTGGCGAGCCCTTGATGCACCCGGAACTGGAAGAAGTGATCCGGCATATGCGCAAGCGCGGTATCTATGCCGGGATGATCACCAATGGATTTTTGCTGAGCAAAGAGCGCATCGGGAAGCTGAACGATGCCGGGCTGGAGTTTCTGCAAATCAGCATTGATAACGTGACGCCGGACGAGGTGTCGAAGAAGAGCCTGAAGACGCTGGACAGCCGGCTGGAGTGGCTGGCGCAATATGCCGTGTTTCAGGTGAACATTAATTCGGTGCTGGGCAGTGGGGTGAAGAATCCGGAAGATGCTCTGGAGATCGCGCACCGGGCCGTGGAATTGGGATTTACGAGCACCGTGGGGATCATTCATGACGGGAACGGGCAGCTGAAAGGCTTGAATCCTCGGCAGATCGAAATTTTTGAAGAAATCATGTCGCTGGGAAAGAGCTCGTTTTCGCGGTTCAACGATTTTCAGCACAACGTGGCGCGTGGAAAAGAACACGATTGGCGCTGCCGGTCGGGATCGCGTTACTTGTATGTGTGCGAGGACGGATTGGTGCATTGGTGCTCGCAGCAGCGGGGGTATCCGGGCATTCCGCTGGCGGACTATACGCCGGAGATGCGCCACCGGGAATATTTAACGGAGAAGTTTTGCGCGCCGAAGTGCACGGTCTCCTGCGTACAGCAGGTGGGAATACTGGATAATTGGCGCGGCAAGCAGACGCTGAAGCCGTTGCCGATGGCGCCGCCTCCCGTTCCACCGCAGCTTGTCCAGATTGGGTCAGCCCGCGTCGATTCCTAAGGAACGCTGCGGATTTGCCTATCCAAATTTGAAGGAAGGACGGACGCGTCCGTCCTTCCTTCGTTAGCTCAATAGTCGTTTTCCCCCGTCGGCGTTGGGGCAGTCGAAATCGGGAGTCCGGGCAAGTTTCTACCCACGCACATCCCTGACCCACGGCAATTGACGCTAAGCCTTTAGTTTTCAACAATGAAGACATGACCGATGCGGCGATCCAAATTGAGAATCTAACCAAGGACTACCCGCACGGTTTCCTGCACCTCAAAACCAAGAGGTCGCTGGAAGGCTTGACGATGCGCGTGGAGGACGGGGAAGTGTTCGGCTTCCTTGGCCCGAATGGCGCTGGAAAATCCACGACCATCAAATTACTGGTGGGCTTGATCTTTCCGACCGCTGGGACGGCGACCATTCTGGGCAAGCCAATCAGCGATATCGCGATGCATCAGGACATCGGATACCTGCCGGAGCAGCCCTATTTCTACGACTACCTTACTGCCACTGAGCTCCTGGATTACTTCGCGCGAATCCACAACTTGAAGGCGGCGGACCGGCGCGACCGCGTCGCGCGGATGCTGAAGAAAGTCGGCTTGGAGACGGCGCGAAAAATCCAGTTGCGAAAATATTCGAAGGGCATGCTGCAACGCGTGGGCTTGGCGCAGGCGATTTTGCACGACCCCCGCGTGGTGATTTTGGATGAGCCGATGTCGGGGCTCGACCCCCTGGGCCGGCGCGAAGTGCGCGACATTATCCTGGAATTAAAGCGCGAAGGCCGGACGGTGCTTTTCTCGACGCATATTTTGTCGGACGCCGAAATGTTGTGCGATCGCGTCGGAGTGATTGCGGGAGGCACGTTGCGCGGCGTCGGCGCGCCAGACGAGATTGTGGGGATCAAGGCGCACGGAATGGAGATTCTGTTCGAGTTTGCGGGAGAAAACACGAGCGCGGCGGCGTTGTTGAGCAAAGCGACGAGAACGGGCAACCGGTACAGGTTGCAAATTGACGAAGGCGAGCTGTACGCGACGCTCGAGCAACTTCGCAGCGCCGGCGCGAGAATTTTGTCGGTGGCGCAGATCAAAGCATCGCTGGAAGAATATTTCATGCACTTGATCGCGGCGGACCGCGCGCAAGCGGCCGCGGTCGACGTGAGCGGGAAATGAGCCGCGTCGGTGTAGTGGCGTGGAATACATTTCGCGAAGCGGTGCGCGATCGCGTGCTGTACAACCTGGTTTTCTTCGCGCTGCTGATGATGTGCGCGGCGATCCTGGTGGGGCAGATTTCGATTGGCATCGAGCAGATGGTGATCGTGAGCCTGGGATTGAGCGCGATCTCGGTGATCGGCTTGTTGATGGCGGTGTTTATCGGCGTCGGGCTGGTGTCCAAAGAGATGGACAAGCGGACGCTTTACGCGCTGCTGGCCAAGCCGGTGCGGCGGTGGGAATTTCTCCTGGGAAAATTCGGTGGACTGCTGCTGACGCTGTGCATCAACACGGCGGCGATGGCCGCGGGACTGTTCGCGGCGTTGTATTACGTCAAGCACTCGCTGGAGCGCGCGGACGGGATCGCGCTCGTGGCTATTTATTTCATTTTGCTCAAACTGGCTTTGGTCGTGGCGTTGGCGCTGCTATTTTCCTGCTACACGACGCCTTTGCTGGCAATTCTGTTTACGGCCGGATTGTATGTGTCCGGGCTGTTTGTGAAGGAAATGCGCGGGCTGCACAGCGAGACGATGGCGCCGGCCGTGCAAACATTGTTGCGCTGGCTGTCTTACATCTTGCCCAATTTCGAGGATTTCGACGTCATGGCGTCGGCGGCGCATGCGCGCCACATCCCTGGGATGTTAATCCTGCAGAACACGGCATACGCGGTGCTGTATTGCACGATTGTTCTGACGGCAGCCGCGGTTATTTTCTCCCGGCGGAATCTGAAATGAATCGCCGGAATTGGGGACCGGTGTTGTTATGCGTCGTGCTGGTGGCGGGATTCGCCGGGGTCTGGCGGCTGCAGCGGAGAATCGACGTACAGCGCGATGCACTGCACCAGGAGAAGGACGACTTGGTGTTGCGATCGGGGCCGATGCTGAAAGCCTTGAGCCTGGAATACGCTCCGCTGATGGCCGACCTCTACTGGACGCGAGTCGTGCAGTATTACGGCGACAAGAATGTCCGGCACGATGAAAATTTTGAGTTGCTGTGGCCGTTGCTGGACGTCACGACCACGCTCGATCCCCATCTGCTCGTGGCGTACCGTTTCGGATCGATGTTCCTGAGCGAAGGGCCTCCCAGTGGGGCGGGCAGGCCTGATCTCGCTATCGAATTGATTTACCGGGGAATTCACGCGAATCCGGAATACTGGCGCTTCTACGAAGACTTGGGATTTATCTACTATTTTGAGCTCAAGGATTATCAGAAAGCGTCGGCGGCTTTTCTGGAAGGAGGCAGAGTCCCGGGGGCTCTGGTTTGGATGAAGGTTTTAGCGGCGAAGGTGTTGGAGCAGGGCGATAACGCGGACACATCCGCTTTCTTGTGGAACGAAATCTATAGCTCCACCACCGATCCACAAATGAAACAAAACGCGGAGATGCACCTGCAATTATTGAGGGTGGACGCGGACTGCAAGCAATTGGACATGATTGTCGCGGACTATCAAGAACGCACCGGCCACGCCGCAAAGTCCGTGCATGATCTGGTGGCCGCCGGACTGCTTCCGCGGACGGCCGTCGATCCGCTCGGATTTCCTTACGTTTTGGATGCGGACGGCAAGGCGCAGTTGAATCCCGCGAGTCCCCTCGTCACACAAAGGCGCATCTACCAAAAGCCGCTGGCGGGCGCCGCTCATTAATGAGTATTGATGTCTATGGTTATTGCGTGACGCAGAGCAGGGTCATCTGCGGGTCGACCAGGATTTTGTGCGGCTCCGTTTGCGTAGTGAAATGAAACGAAGTTTCCGGGCCAGCCGCGACTACGATTCCAAGCAATACGGCGTGCGCAGCGTTCGCTCCCGTGTACAAGGGAACCGGAGCGATGAACGAGCGAGGCACATCTTCCTGGTAGAGTTTCCCGCGAACCAGGTAGCCCTTGTCGGTGTTGTGCACGGAATATTCGACGCGGTAGCGTGGGACACCCGTGCCGCGCACCCACTGCTCGAAGAACCATTCCATCGAGCGCCCGCCTTCCAGATCCATCGATGGAGTCATCACCGCCTCGACCTCATGCTGCAAGTCGGACGTTGAGAGCGCACGGTACGCGTACTTCGTGGCCAGCGTGTGGAGCAATCCGTAAAAGCGCGCGTCCGGATTCTTGGCGCCCGGTTGACGAAGCATTTCGCGGAGCATATGAATCACCCAGGCACCCTTGCCGTAGATGACCTCTTCGAATCCAGCTGGAGACTTGGACGAGGTCAGGCGATTCCCCAATTCGAGGGCGCCAATCTCCGAGTGCGGTTGTTCCTCGTTGGGGAACTTCTCGACAAGATTCTGGCGGTAGCGGCCCAGCCACACGTGCAGGGAATGATCGGTGCGCTTCTGGGTGTCGGCGAAGAGAAGCGCAAGATAGTTGGCGATGGCTTCGTTGATCCACTGGTCGCGGTAAGCGTCCCAGCCGACGACGTTGCCCCACCACTGATGGGCGACTTCGTGGAAGGGTACGAGCTCGGTGAAATGTTCCTGTCCGGATTCGGAAAGTCCGGCGCGTTGCTGGGCTTCCGCCGGCAAATAGGAATAGGTAGAGAGATAGAGCAGACCGGGCCAGCCCTGGCCGAATGTGCCAGGGATTTGCGATACGCTCAGCTTTTGGAACGGGAAGGGTCCGCTGAAGGTTTCGTAAAAGCGGATCGAATCGTCGATTTGGTGCCCGAGTGCCTTCAGCGCGTCGCTGGGTTTCGGAGCGGGCGGCGCAACCTGCATCGCGTTCACGCTGCCATGTCTTCCCATGTTTAAGGGCGTGAGCATCTGCGTTTCCAATTGAGGAGCCTCCAAACGGCTGTCGAGGGCCTGCTCCAGCTGCCGATTGGCGTACACATCGACGGTGTGCGCTTCGGATGCGAGCGAAGACGAAACATAGTCGCCGAGATTGAAGCCCGCCACGGCGACGGGCTTCTCGGTCTGCCAGCGACCGACGTGAAATTCCCCATCGTCATGTTCATCGCGCTTGGCGCCCGTGGCCACCAGGCGCAACTTGCGCGGCCATCGCATGGTGAGATCGTAGCTGGCGAAATCCGCCGGTCCTCCGTAGTGGGGATACCAGCTCTCCCGCGCGCTCACGAACAGCACACCGTTGCCGGCATTTTCGATTACCGCGCCTCGATAGTGAAAGTGAAGCGTGAATTCCGTGCCTTTCTCGGATGGCGCCGGCAGCACTACATAGAGATAGTCGCTTCCGCGAGTGCTGCGATCCTGCAAATTCATGCCTTCGTTCTGAAAATAGGTGAGCGATTCGCCCCGCTCGCCGGTGACCGTGTCCACGTTAAGCGCTCGCGCAAGTTGAAATATCAACACGCGCTCGCCGGAGACTTCCGCGCGCATGCGCAGGTCCGTTTTTGCGTCCAGGGAAGTGTCCGCGAGTATCGATGTGTTGATCTCGTAGTCGAGAGCGCGAAAGCCGCGGGGATGGGGCTGGGCATCGGGAACGGGATAGGAAGCCCAAACGTCGTAAGAAGCGGTCGCACCCGATTTTCTCGGCTGGCCCAGGAGCACGGCCTCGGGCCGCTGCAGATCGACCATCACATCGAATAGCCCCGTCGTTACGCCATCAACCGCCGCGTGAAAATAGGGTTGCGGGTTAGCGGAGAGGCCTCCGAGCAGGATGCGTAGCGATTGCGATGGATTTACGGCCGCCAGAACGGCGTTCCAGTGCGCCACAAACTCCGAGTCTTGCTGCGGGGAAATTTTTGCGTCTTGTAGTTGATGAAGAAGTTCAACCGCAGTGTCGTCCGTGAATCGCAGGCACACGCTGGTGAAGTCCTGATCCAGGATGGGGGTGCCAAGAAAACGAGCCATTTGCTGCTTTTCAACAGGGTCGCGGGGCGCTGCGAGGACGTGCCCGCGCCCGGCGAAGACCGCGCCGGTTATGCGCCCGTCGAGGGGCGCGAAGAATGTGAGTTTGCCCTGTTCGAAGGAGAGCTTTGCGTCGGCGCGGCGGAGCTCGATGCGGTCGGCGCTGGCGATTTCGTAGGTGGCGGAAGGGTCGGGGCGGAGGGCGTTCAGCGCTTCGTAGAGGTCGTGAGGAGACTTGTCCCCGGGCGACGCCACGGAAGGTGCCGCTAGACAACAAAGCCCGAGGAGGGCTACCCCTAACCGCATGCCACCAGTGTAGTCACTTTCGGCATCGAGAAACAAGGCGTGGGGCGGCGAGTGTGCGCAGGCGACTAGAATGGGGAAATGCGGCGTTTTTTTGACTCAGTGCGCCCGCGAGGACGTGCGTCTTTGCGGGCGTTTTGCACGGTGCTGCTGTGCTGGCTCGCGATCGCATTTCCGGCTAGCGCCTCGGACACGATCGTCTTGAAGAATGGCCGCCGGATTGTGGCGCTCAGCGCGGTGGAAGACGGTGACAAGATCCGCTACGAGACGCCTGCCGGCGAATTGAGCCTGCCCAAATCGATGGTGGATCACATCGAGCGGGGTACGGGGGCGCCGGTGGTGGGGGAATCGTCCCGAGCGGAATCCGCGGCAAACATGGGAATTACTCCGCCGTCCATGGAGGCCAGTGCGGAAATCGAGAAGGCCGCCGTCCATGACGGCGCGATCGATCGCAACTATCTGGCGCACGTTGAAGGTGAGGCGCGTTCCGGTGGTCCTGCGGCGAGCGAGAGGGCCGCGCTTGCGTTGCATGCAGCGTCGCAATTCGAATTGGGGCATGGCGACCTGGAGCACGCGCTCGCGGACGAACGGACAGCATTGACGTTCACGCCGGACAATCCCGTCATGTTGATGAACGTTGCGTTCTTACATTTGAAGCGGAGCGAGTACAAGGCTTCAATCGAATATCTAGAGCGTGCACGGCGCGTCGCTCCCGATGATCCCGAGGTAGCGAAGCTGGCGGGCTGGGCTTACTACGGAATGAACAAGCCGGATCTGGCGGTGGCCGAGTGGAAGCGTGCGCTGGCATTGCGGCCGGATCCGGAAGTGCAGAACGCGCTAGCCAAGGCCCAACGCGACAATCAGGAAGAGGAAAATTACAAAGAAAATGAAAGTAGTCATTTTACGCTGCGCTACAGCGGCGAGGCGGAGCCCGAACTTGCGCGGGAAATCCTGCGAGCGCTGGAGATGCACTTCTCGGCTATCGAGTCGGAGCTGAACTTCACGCCGCCGGATTCGATCGGCGTAATTCTCTACACGCAGCAGGCGTTCGCGGATATCACGCGCGCGCCAGGGTGGGTGGGCGCGTTAAATGATGGCCGCCTTCGCATTCCGGTGCAGGGCTTGACGAGCCTGACCCCGGACCTGTCGCGAGTTCTGAGGCACGAATTGACGCACAGTTTTGTGGGGCAAAAGACGCATGGCCGCGCGCCGGTGTGGCTGCAAGAGGGAATTGCCCAATGGATGGAAGGGCAACGGAGCAAAGACAATGCCGCAGTGCTGGTGCAGGTCTATGACGAGAAGCAGGCGATGGCCCTGGGGCAGCTGGAAGGGTCGTGGATGCAGCTGTCGGGCACGATTGCCAGCTACGCGTATGCCTGGGCGCTTGCGAATGTCGAGTACATCGTGCAGGCCGACGGGATGGGCGATATGGAGAGGATTCTGAACCGCATTGCCGAGGGAAGCTCGACAGAAGGCGCGATCCAGGAAGTGCTGCACATCAGCTACGAGGAACTGGCACAGGCCACGGTGGCTTATTTGCGCAAGACTTATATGTGAGCGGCAGGAGACATACCCTTCCTTCGTCAGGTTAAACCGACGCGCCCACATTTTTCCTTCCAGCGCCAATATCGGGGAATCACACGGAGTGAATCAGAGCGGCGAGCAGTGCGGCGCGCGCGGGCATCGTCTTGAGCAATATGTGTTCGTGGGAGGAATGAGCTCCGTCACCCACCGCGCCGAGACCATCGAGCGTGGGAATGCCGCAGGCGGCGGTGAGGTTGCCGTCGGAGCCTCCGCCGACGGTGCATTCATCCACCGAGAGGTTCATTTGCGCAGCCAGTGATTTGGCGCGGGCGAACAAAGCAGCGCTCATCTTGCGTTCGAGGGGCGCGCGATTGAAGCCGCCGCGAATTTCTAGACGCGCTCCGGGAAGTGTGGGGCGAAGTGCGTGCAGGTGACGCTCCAGGCGTTGCATGTCGGCGATCCGCAAAGCGCGCAGGTCGAGGACCGCGCGGGCGCGGTCGGGGATTACATTGGTGCGTGTTCCGCCTTCGATGAGTCCGGCGTTGATGGTGACGCCGCGGCGCAGATCGTTCCATTCCTGCAGGCGCGTGATTTGGCGCGCAAGTTCGTGGATGGCGTTGATGCCTTCTTGTGGAGCGAGCCCCGCGTGCGAGGCGCGGCCGTGAACGATGATCTCAGCTTCGCCTACGCCTTTGCGAGCCGTTTTCAGCAATCCTCGAGGACCGAATGAGGGTTCCAGGACGAAAACGGCGTCGCTGCGGCGCGCTTCCGTTTCGATGATCTTGCGGGAGGATTCGCTGCCGATCTCCTCATCCGAGGTCCAGAGAAAGATGACGCGTTTACGCTGTGACGCGGCCACGCGCTGGAGGGCGT
>Ga0187871_10002320_pt1 | contig 15611 bp, 8 predicted proteins | sample June2016WEW_16_1_FD_132988 | JGI IMG/M metagenome (GOLD analysis project Ga0187871, IMG submission 132988) | Peatland microbial communities from SPRUCE experiment site at the Marcell Experimental Forest, Minnesota, USA - June2016WEW_16_10 | ecosystem: Environmental > Terrestrial > Soil >... | reverse complement strand
GTGGGGCTGCTGACCATGGATCGGGAGGTCGCGGGGGAGTAGACAGCTGCGAGATTCAATTCCTTGCCCTGTTCTTAATCCAAATCGGCGTGCCTAAAAAGCCGAAGGCCTTCCGGATCTGGTTTTCCAAAAATCGCTGGTACGAGAAGTGCAACTTCACGGCCCGGTTAGTGAAGAGCACGAACGTCGGCGGGGCGACCGACGCCTGTGTCATGTAGAGAATCTTTACGCGCGAGCGCATGGGCACGGAGGCGCGCTCGAAATCGACTGTCTCGATGAAGCGGTTCATGGCCGACGTAGAAATGCGCTTGCGGCGCTCGGTGGCAACCTGTTCGAGCAGCGGGAAAATTCTCTCGGTGCCTTTGCCGCTCTTGGCTGAGATGAAAACGATGGGTGCGTAGTTCAGAAATTTGAGATCGTAACGCAGGCGCTCTTCGTAGGCATCGCGGTCACCCGGACGCTTGCTTGCGCGCATGCGCGCGGCCTTCGACGGACGGCCGGGCTGCTGCGCGCCACCGCTGACGAGGTCCCATTTGTTGACGACGATGATGACCGAACGTCCGCTCTCGTGGGCGTAGCCGGCGATTGCAGCGTCGAGTTGACTGACGCCTTCGGTCGCGTCGATGACGAGCAATGCAATGTCGGCGCCTTCGAGGTGCTTGCGTGCCATCACCACTGAAAGTTTTTCCGCCATAAGATGCGTCTTGCCTTTGCGGCGAATGCCGGCCGTGTCGATGAAACGGAAGCGGCGTCCATCGCGCTCGATAATCTCGTCGACCGCGTCGCGCGTGGTACCGGGAATAGGCGAAACTATGGCACGGTCTGAGGCGGTAAGGCGATTCAGGAGAGTGGATTTGCCGACGTTGGGATGGCCGATGATGGCGACTTTGGTTTCGTAAACGGGCTCTGGCTCGGCCGCCGGTTCATCATCTTCTTGTGCTTCCTCGGTGTCCCCTGTGGTCAAGTCTTTGGCAGGCGGCGGCAAGATCTCCAGCACCGCATCCAGCAGATCGTCGATTCCACGGCCGTGTTCGGCGGAGATGGGAAACATCCGCTTGATCCCCAGGCGATGGAATTCATCAACAATGTGCGCCTGCTTTTCCGTGTCGGCTTTGTTGACCGCGAGGAAGAGCGGACGTCCAGTCTTGCGCAGCAGGCGCACGAGTTCGAGATCGGGCGCAGCGACTTCCGTCCGGCCATCGACCACCATGACAATGGCGGCGGCTTCATCGAAGGCGACCCTCGCCTGACGGAAGATTTCCGACGGAATGAAATCTTTATCCTCCGGAATAATTCCACCAGTGTCGATGATGCGGATTTGACGACCGCGCCACTCGGTGTCTCCGTAGAGGCGGTCGCGGGTGATGCCGGGTTCGTCGCCGACGATGGCGCGGCGCGAGCCGACGATCCGGTTGAACAGCGTCGACTTGCCTACGTTGGGCCGGCCCACGATGGCAAGAGTTGGAACGCCCGCTGCGGTGGTGGCGACAGTGCTGGTCGAATTGTAGGTGGGTTGAGTCAATGGGTCGAGTCGAAATGCTTGGCGATAAGTGCTGATGGCCCGGAACCCTTATTATAGAGACTCCCGTGGCTTTAGGTTCCCAACCCGTGTCTTCACCCTCGTCGCCGCGCCCCTCGCCCAGTGGGAAGGACGCCTCACTCCACCAATTCTTCGCGCCAGGGGGAGTCTTGGCGCGCACGCATCCCGCGTACGAATTCCGGCGCGGCCAGTTGCAGATGGCGCAGGCAGTCGAGCAGGCGCTCGAGGAAAAGCGTCATCTGATTGTCGAGGCCGGCACCGGCACGGGAAAGACGCTGGCCTACCTGATGCCGGTGATTCGCTCGGGCAAGCGGGTAATCATCTCGACCGGCACCAAGAATCTTCAGGAACAACTTTTTTACAAAGACATCCCTTTTCTGGAGCATGCGCTGTTTGGAGAGCCCGCTTGCGGTAGCGAGAGTTCGACCAGGCGGCTTTCGGTTTGCTACATGAAAGGCCGCAACAACTATTTGTGCCGCAAGAAGCTCTACGACCTTACCGACCAACCCGTGCTGAGCGGGTTGGAGGAGATCGAACAATATCGCGCAGTTGCCGCGTGGGAGAAGACGACCGCGACCGGCGACCGTGCGGAGCTGGCCGAGCTTCCCGAGACCAGCGCGCTCTGGCCCAAGCTGGACGCGCGTTCCGAGGCGTGCATCGGGCAGAAGTGCAGCGAGTGGGAGCGCTGCTTCATTACCGAAATGCGCCGGCGTGGGATGGAGAGTGACATTATTATCGTCAACCATCATCTGTTCTTCGCCGATCTTGCCATCAAGCTGCAAGCCGACGGCGCGCCCGACGCGGGAATTCTGCCGGAAGCGGCTGCAGTAATTTTCGATGAAGCGCACGAATTGGAGGATGTGGCAGGGAACTACTTCGGGATCTCGGTCAGCAATCTGCGAGTAGAGAATTTGGCGCGCGATGTGGAAGCATCGATGCAACATAACCGGATGCTCTCGGCGTCACTCTCGGGAGCGCTGGGAAGTTTGCGGGAGCGATCACAGTTTTTCTTCTCTCTTCTCCCACCGGGGGAGGGACGCTTCGCTTTCGATTCGCGGCGTGAATTTCTGGAGGAGAACGGGGATGAGTTCCTCGCCCTCAATCAGGCGCTGACGCGGCTGGTGGGCGAAATGGAAGGTTTGCCCCAGAAGCCGGAAGAGATTTTCAACTTTGTGCGGCGGGCCCAGGAAATCCAGGTGCAGCTTGGCTTCGCTCTGGAGTCGGACGATCGCAACACTGTGTTCTGGATCGAGCGGCGGGGCGGAAGAATCAATTCACCACAGAGACGCAGAGAGACCGAGAAAACCGGAAGGCAAAACGTCTTTCTCCAAGCCACTCCGATCGACGTTGGTCCAATTCTGCGCGAATGCCTGTGGTCGAAGCTTGAATGCGCGGTGCTGACCTCCGCTACGCTCGCTGTCGGCGGTGGGTTCGAATACATCCGGCAACGGCTGGGATTAGAGCATGTGCGCGAGTCGGTGCTGCCTTCGCACTTCGACTACGAAAATCAGGCTTTATTTTATGTGCCGCCTGACCTTCCCGACGCACGCACACCGCAGTTTACAGGGCTGGCGGCGGAGCGCATTCGCAAGCTGCTGGAGATTACTCGCGGCCGCGCCTTCGTGCTGTTCACCAGCTACGCGCAGATGAACGACGTCTACCAGCGGCTGCTGGGGGAGTTAGAGTTCCCCATGCTGCGGCAGGGCGATGCTCCGAAGAGCGCTCTGCTCGAGGAGTTTCGGCTCACGCCGAACGCAGTGCTGTTTGCCACTTCATCGTTCTGGCAGGGTGTAGACGTGCAAGGCGAACAACTAAGTTGCGTGATCATCGACCGCTTGCCCTTTGCCGTCCCCAGCGACCCGGTCGTAGCCGCGCGGGTGAAGGCGATTGACGCCGATGGGGGCAATGCATTCTTCCAGTATCAGGTGCCCGCGGCAGTAATTACACTGAAACAAGGCTTCGGACGGCTCATTCGCTCACTGCACGACCGCGGTCTTCTTGTGCTGCTAGACAATCGCATTCTCAAAAAGCAATACGGCCGCGTGTTCATCGAGAGCCTGCCGAATTACAAGAAGACGACAGACATGAGGGTAGTGGAGGAGTTTTTCGGCGTCGGCGGATGAGGGATAATCAGTTGCTATGAACTTCCCCTTAGACATCTACTTCAACGTCACCGTGATGGGCGACGAAGTCGCGCTGCCGTAAACCGCGACCGGCGGTCCTGACACAGGACAACACGGCGCGATCGAATTCCCCGAATACACCGCGGTTAACGTGTTGGCGCCCGGCGCGAGCTGTGATGCACTGAGCGGCAGACTCGCCTCAGACGTGTTCGCGCTGGCCGGCATCAGCGTTTGCGTTGACAGCAAGGCTGATCCCAGCACAAAGTTCACCGTTCCGCTGGGCACCCCGCCGCCACCGGGGATCGCTGAGACTGTCACCGTCAGCTTAGTCGACTGACCGGGCTGGAGAGTGTGCGTCCCCGAAGTCAGATCCACGGTCAACGAGTTGGCGGCTGCGACTCCGGTGTTTTCGTATGCGCCAATGTCGATGCTCGAGCCGTTCGTTCGGGGATTGCCGAGAAAATCAGTGCTGCCATAGATCGAGTCGGGAGAACTTCCATAGGGATCGCACCAGCCCACACTGCACGAGAGGCCGGTGCCGCCGGCACCGACGGCCGGCGAAGCAGGGATGGTATCGAAATTCGGAGGCGCTGCTCCGAGGTCGACGAAGAGCGGATCCGTGTTCAGGGAGTATGAGTCTTCACCGCTCGAGGTCTGCCACTTTGAAAAATTCTTGTACGTATTCACATCGCCCCACCAGATTGATGTTCCTTCTACATAACCCGCATCCGAGTGGTACAGATTCCAATTGAGCGTCGCGGGCGGAGCAGGATACGTCTTTGAAAAGGGAGCGTAGCTGAATATCCACGTGTTATACGCGCCGGCGTAGACAATATTGTTCTCGTAGATATCTTCTTGAGCGCTGCCCACCTGGTTCTGAATCTGAAATTCACCGGTTGAGCCGCCTTCCGATTCGTTGCCGGGTTGAGTCGCGTTGTTGTAGAGAGTGTTGTTGACGAAGACGTCGCGGTAGCTGCTGCCGCCTCCATTGCTCGGGCCGCCTTTCTTCGTCGCGGCCGCGTAACCGCCGATCGAGTTACCGCAGGCATTCGAGTTATAAAAAATATTGTTGCGCACCGTAACATATCGGCCGTAACAGGGAGACTCTCCCGTACCAGGGGTTCCGGTATTGTTGGGGCCAGACCACTCAGTGCCATTGGCCAGGCAGACTTGATTCTCGCTGGTCGTCTCAATGCCGTAGTCGGTCTGTATGATCACGTTCCGCTCGATGGTGACGTAGGCGCACCCGTCACAATAGAGTCCGTCGGCGTCGTATTCATAGCCTTCGCCCGGATTCGTAATCCCGCTGATGTTATAGACCGTGTTTCCGCTGACTTCCCCATACATAGCCTCGTCGTAACCTACGGGACCGACGCCTTCGTACCCAATCATGTCGATGCCGATATTGTCATTGTCGTGGACGAGGTTATTGGTGATCTGAAAATAGGTCACGTTTCCATTCACGGTCAGCGATTCGCTCTCCCCGGTCCTCAGGTCGTAGACCTCGTTGCCACTGATGACCAGCTGCGTAATGGGAGTCTTTGACGTGCCGTAAATCGCCATGCCCAAAGCGTTGCCGTTCGCTCCCGCCGTCGTCGTGATGTTGTGCACCCGGTTGTTCAGAATCTTAATGCCCGTGCTCGAGCCCGTGATCCACACGCCGACTGGAACGTCGTTTGCGCTGTTGGTGGTGTAATTGCGGATTTCGAACTCGCTGACGGTGATGTAACTCACGTTTTCCGTCATATTGATGAGACCCTGCGTCCCCGATGGGCCGCAGCAGCTCACACCGGTCCCATCGATCACCGCCGTCTCACCAGGATAACTTTCAAACGTAATCGGCTCCGCTACCGTTCCAGACCGTGGAAAGTTCACGGACTCCTTGTAAACTCCACCGAAGACATACACCGTGGCGCCGGCCTTGACCGCATTCGCCGCATGCTGAATGGTGAGCCAGGGCTCGGTGATTGTGCCAGGATTGGTGTTCTTGCCGGTGGTCGAGACATAGTAGGTGGCCCCGGTTTGCGCGGCGAGTCGCGGCCCCAGCATCAGGAGAAGCGCGGACAGCCCGGCGAATACGCAGGCTGAAGTCCAGGTGGTCAGGAAATCGCGTTTCATGGAATGCTCCTTCCAAACCTTTCCTTCCAAAGATGGGCGCGCACGCCACCGCGCGGTATCGCTCGACTCGCCAGCGCTCAGAAGTAAAACTTCAACGCAAACTGGATCTGCCGCGGCGCGCGCGACGCCAGGGGGAATCCGAAGCCGGCCTGGCCAAGCTCAAGGGGAGTGGGTTCCGCGCTGATCGCGCCAAATTGTCCGAACAAATAATTCACATGGTTGAGCACGTTGAAGAATTCTGCTCGGAATTCGAAATGTTTATGTTCGCTAATCGGGAATTGTTTCACCAGAGACGTGTCCCAGGTTTTGTATCCCGGCCCCTCGATGATGTTGCGTCCCGCATTGCCGAATGTTCCAAGCACCGTGTTATCGGCAAACGCGCACGTATTAAACAGCGTTCCCGGCACGCAGGGCTTGGCGTTGGGATTGCCGGCCATGTTGGGGCGCGAGCAATAGTAGCCGACCGTGCCACCACAATCGGAGCCGGAGACGGAGTTGATATCGGTGGCAGTGTAGTAGTTCCCGGTGGCGGCGGAAAAGACGCCAGCGAGTTGCCAGTCGCCAATAATCTGGTTTGCGATTCCAGAAGCGCTTCCGGCAAACTTGCGTCCGCGACCGAAGGGTAAATCGTACATATAACTGAAAACGAAACGCTGACGCACATCGAAGTCGGCATTGCCGTAATTATTCTGCGGGAATCGCTGGTCCTGAAAATCTCCGTTGTTTACCGATCCCAGGCTGGCGCTGGAGGCCGTATCGAGGGCGTGTGCGAAGGTGTAAGCCGTTTCGTACTGAAGTCCGTGAGAGTAACGCTTCTCCAGGCGAACCTGCAGCGAGTTGTAATTCGACACTGCGTTCGAGCGGAAGGTGTCGATGCCGACATCGAGCGCCGCATTGCAATTTGCTCCCCCGTCCGCCAGCGTGCAGGGGCCAGTACCGCCGGGTGCTTCATCGTTGGCGGGTCGCCGCGGCGCGGTGGGAAGCGAGTCAGTGCCGAGCACAGGAACGGCTTGGTTGCCGTTGTAGAAAGCGAAGAGCTTCAATCCGTGAGAGCCCGCATAAGAAATTTCCAGAATGGTGTCGGCGGGCAATTGATACTCGAAGCCGAGATGCCACTGCTGGTTGTAGGGCGTGACTAGATGCGGATCGAGCGAGTACAGCTCAGGCGCGTTCGGGTCACTCAGCGGGCTGAGGCCAGTAAGGGTGTTGTTAGAAAAGCCCGCCTGTAGCTGGTTGAGCGCCAGGCCACCGTTGTTCGCTGCCGAGATGGAGCAATCGAGACCACCCGCAGGATTTGCCGAGGGCGCAGTGCAGGGAGTGCTGTAATCCTCCGAAGACAAGAACGGAGGATTGAAGCCGGGGCTCGGGTTTGAAAATGGCCCGTTTTCCTGACCGCCATAAAAAATACCGTAGCCGGCGCGCAGGACAAGCTTGTTCGACACCTGGAAGGCCAGCCCAATGCGCGGGGCGAAATTGTTGAGATCGGGACTGATCAATCCCGAAGAGCCGGTGTTCTGAAGGGTAAGTTCCGTGCCCAGCGTGGGCGTCAATTGCGCATTTTGTCCCTTCGGAGCGATCAGCGAAAGCGTGTTGAAATTGAATGTGGCCTGATTGTTGCTCGCTTCTTTGATAGTGGTGAAGAGTTCGTAGCGCAGGCCCATGTTTACGGTAAGGCGCGGAGTCACTTTGAAATCGTCGAGAGCATAGACCGAATAAATCTGGCGGTTATAAACGATGTTGGGATTCAGGCTGGTAATCGATCCCCCGTCGCTGATGCCCTGCATGAAAGTTGCAAAGGCTTCGCCGCCCGAGCCGGGCGAGGCGAGGTTGTCGTTGATGAGGAAGTTGCCGCCGAAGTCCATGGAACCACGGGCTGCGGCCGGCTCGAGTATCGTGAACTGCTCGAAACGAAGTTCGCCGCCAAACTTCGCGGAGTGGCGTCCCCGGACCCAGCTCAGATTGTCGGTGAAAACGTAGCTGTGCTGACTCTCGACGGCGGGCAGATATTCCGACGCGCCAATGGTGGCGGTGCCATCGCCGAAGCCGAGTGAAGGCAAGCCGCCAACGTTCTGGCCCGGTTCGAACGGAACCCCGGGAAAGGGAATTGGTAGCTGCGCCGCGACGTTGACGTCGGAAAACAGATTGTAGCGATGCGAGTTGAGGTGGTTGAAGCCGAAGCGAAATTCATTGACCAGGTTGTTCCGGAATGTGTGAATCTCGCTGGCCGCCAGGCCTTGGGCCGTGTTGTTGCTGTAGCCATCTTGAAAGCTGCCCCCATCGAGCACGTTATTGAACGGCGAAGGCAGAAAATTGCTATCGTTGCCGTAACTGTAGCGGGCGAAGAAACTATCCTTGCCGCTGATGGTGTCGTCGATGCGAATGTCAAACTTGTTCTCCGTTTCGCTACGCTCCGGATTGGCCAGGTAGTTGCCGCCGGGCAGAGTGGTATTGGGAGCTGGAAATAAATTTGCCAGCTCCTGTGCGAGCGGATCGATAGGCGTATTGGTGCCGCTGTTCCCCTGGAAAATGTTGGTCGGCACACCAGCGGAGGTCGTGCCGATGGGGACGCTGCAAGGCCCGCCGTTGTAGGCCGAATTACTGTTGGCCTGAGTCGGATCAAAAATCTCTCCCTGGTAGGTTGGGTTTCCGCTACAGTCGACAACACCGGGGATCGGATTGCTCAGTTGAAGAAACGCGGAGAAATCTCCGCTAATTTCGGCGGGCGTGGGAACCGTGGACAACTGCGGTAGCGCCTGGCGAATGCGCAGGCCTTCGTAATCGCCGAAAAAGAAAAGTTTGTTCTTGACGATGGGTCCGCCTAGCGTGGCCCCAAATTGATTCTGTTTGTAAGGCTGCTGGCCGAATTCGGCGTCGAAGGGATTGATAGCGTCCAATTTGTCGTTGCGCAGAAACTCCCACAGGTCGCCGTGGAACTGGTTGGTGCCAGACTTGATGACCGCGTTCATGATCGCGCCATTGCCGCGGCCGAATTCGGCGCTGTAGGAATTGGTTTCCACCTTGAACTCGGCGATGGCATCCACCGCCGGCTGCACCACATAGGCCGCGCCGTTGAGCACGTCGCCCAGATTCGCATTGTTGTCGATGCCATCCAGCAGAAAATTGTTTTGCAGCGAGCGGGCGCCGTTGGCGCTGAAGCCATAAGTGGTTTCAACGCGTGAACCGGGCTCGGCGGCCGCCACGCCGGCTCCCAGCAGCGCGAGTTGCGCGTAGTTGCGTCCGTTCAACGGAAGCGCGTTGATGCGCTGGCTGTCCACCACTTGACCAAGGTCCGAGGTCTCAGTTTCGAGTTGTGCGCCCTCCGCGGTCACCGTCATGGTCTCCGTTGCCATCCCGGGCTGAAGGGTAACGTCCACGCCCACCCGGTCCTGAATATTTACTTCGAATGGGCCCGCAACGGTTTTCTTGAATCCCTGCTTTTCGACTGTGACGCTGTAACGGCCGATCTTGAGCGGGCTGGCAACGTACTCTCCCTGATGATTGGTCGAGAGCGTCAAGCGCGTGCCGTGCTCGACGTCCAACACAGTCACCTTGGCATCTTCGACCACCGCACCGCTGGTATCGCGCACCAGACCCACGATGGCGCCGGCATCCTTTTGTGCCCACAGCGGCGTGGTGAAGCTGATCGCTGCCAGGAGCAGGAGAAAGATGGCTCCGGGAATCTGTCGGGCGTGGAACGGGATCGGCATGGCGAGCCTCCTGAGCGAAACCCAAAAGCTGCGAGCGCTGCTGTGTAATATTACGAACTATTACTTTTACTTGCGTTTGATGGCCTTTGTCAACAGGGATATTCCGTTCGGACGTATTTAAGAAAAGCCCGCCAGCTTCTCAGCGCGCCATGGTCTGTGGAGTTTCACCGCACGGCGCGCGGAGCCTCGTTCTTCTGAATTCCACACGCCGTGGCATAGGTATGCAGCACCAGCTGAATGTGATATCGAATCACAGCCTCTGGCCGTCGCTCGATTTGTCCCGCTCTGATCGCTTCGTACTCCTGCGGAAGATATTGGCTGACTAGCGTCAAAGGAAGCGGGTGCGTTTTGAGATTATCGAGCAGCCGATCGATCTCCGCCTGCACAGCAGGTTCGTGCCAGTAGTAGCGGCAGCGGTCGCTGTAACTGTAGGCTCGTGCGAGGCGTAGTTGGCGCTCATTCCCATGGTAGTAAGAGCGCCAGTAAACCGGTTTCCGCACCATGGCGCGATCGAGAACTTCCCGCACCCGCGACAGCTTCCGGCTCTTTCTGCCGGCAAGCAACTCCTTTTCGATCGCGCTCAACGCGAACACCGCTTCCCGGAACGCGAAGGTCAACCATGGCCCCACCTTCAGAATAGCGAAGTGATCTTTGACCATTTGCGCCAGAGCGCTTGGGGACTGATAGTCGGTGGAGTGCGCCTCATACACCAGCGCCGGGCGGCGTGGCAGTCCCGCCGAGAGTGAGCGCGCCTGGTTGCGATCGTACGCAAATACGACGTCATCCCCGAACTCGACCCCCGGCTGCACCACCACGCCGACCACTCGTTGCCAGGCTGCCGACAGGCGTCTCTCTTCAAAAGCGCGTTGGAAAATCTGCAGAGTCTGATGAAGGCTCTCGACAGTAGTCACAACGGGAGGCGCGCCTGACGCGGTCTCGCCGCCCGGGACTGGCACTTCGGTTCCGATCACATACAAGGGAGAGGCGGCCCCTCGAGGCAAGTCTTTCATTGCATCTTCAGCGGCTTCGCAAAGCACGGCCGCGCGTTGCGCGACAATGTCTTCAGGCAAAATCTTTGGGTCATCAGCGCACGCCATGCTTGCATCAAGGTGGATCTTTCCGTATCCAGCCAACACACAGGCGCGGACCAGTTCGCAAGCCTTTTTCAGGGCACGGTTCGCTACTGTCGCCCTCCATGGAAATGGACCGAGATGGTCCCCGCCCAGCAGTATTCGGTCTTTCGGAAGCCGCATGCGCCGCGCGGCGGAGTGGACGAAATCGGCAAACTGTCGCGGCGTCTGTCCCGTGTAACCGCCCAGTTGATTCACCTGACTGGAAGTCGATTCCACAAGAAGAATGGAATCGTCTTCCATGGCCTGCCCGATCGCCGCGTCGATGACCCAGGGATGCGCCGAGCAGACCGCGTAGACTCCGTCCTTTCCGGACGCACGATTGCGATTCACGATATTCTGCAAGACGGCACTGGAGTTGCGGCGGCGCTGGATCATGGCTCATTTCGCCCCATAGAGATTGACGTGCATCTTATGAACAACAACATGCTCGCGCAATCGAATTCTTGACAACACCTGCGATTAGAAAGTAAAACGAATTAATTCGCAACATATCGTAATCTGATAGGAAGCCGAGGACGAGACTCCGAGGACTAGACAATGACCAGAGATATCATCAAAGAGATGAGTGGAACTAGATGATCACGCGCCGGCAAGCCCTCGCTCAAACCTGTTGTGCTCTACTCGGCCTTGCCGTGCCTCGTTGGAGTTCAGGTCAGAATAGTCCAGCGGAACACTCCGCTCCTGCCGCGCCCAACGGCCCTTCTGACCTTCAGATCCAGAGTTCAGTTTTGCGGATTGAGTTCAACGGACATCTTCGCAGCCATGTCGTCGCCTTGCTGGGACCAAGCCCAAAAATCTTGACTCCCTTTTCTGCGTCGGAGACGGTGACTGGTCCTCGCACGTGGAGCGACTTTGCCTTGACCGCGAGCCGCCGCGAGCATGTGTCGGACGCATTCGGCGCGGGTGAGCGGCTGTCGCTGACCGGCAAGTCCGGCGATCTGCGCAAGGACGTCTCGGTCACGATTTATTCTGAGTTTCCCTCCTTCGCCATTTTCGATGTCACGTACACGAACGAAGGCCCTGCCCGCCTCGCGATTCGCAATTGGGCCAACCATCAGTATTCACTAGGCGCTACACCCGTCACAGGCAGTCCGGCGTTCTGGTCTTACCAGAGCGGTTCCTACGAGAAGCGGCCAGATTGGGTGGTTCCTTTGCACGCAGGATTCAAGCAGGAGAACTTTCTGGGCATGAATGCCAGCGATTATGGCGGCGGCACTCCCGTCATCGATGTCTGGCGCAAAGATGTTGGACTCGCAGTTGGCCACATCGAGCCGGGGCCGCGGCTCGTATCCCTTCCTGTTTCCATGCCTGACGCAAGTCATGCTCACGTTGCCGTCCGCGCCACTCACGACCGCACGCTCGAGCCGGGAGAAAACTTCCATACTCTGCGCACCTTTGTCTCGGTGCATGAGGGAGACTACTTTCGCACGCTCACCGAATATCGCCGCCTCATGGTGAAGCAGGGATTTCAAATGGCTTCGGCGCCTGACAGTGCTTTCGGCCCGATCTGGTGCGCTTGGGGTTATGGCCGGTCGGTGCAACTCAAGCAGGTCTACGACACTCTTCCCACCGTCAAGAAAATGGGCTTCTCCTGGGTCACGCTGGATGATGGCTGGCAGAACAACTACGGCGATTGGGATCTCGACGCGAAGAAGTTTCCTCACGGCAACGCGGACATGAAGGCCCTTGTGGATCACATTCACGACGAGGGTTTCAAAGCGCAGTTATGGTGGTCGCCGCTGAGCGCGGTCGCGGATTCGCAGCTGCTCAAGAACCATCCTGACTTTCTTCTGTTGAATCGCGACGGATCGAAGCGGAAGATCTCCTGGTGGAATTCGTTTTATCTTTGTCCCGCCGATAGAGACGTTGTTGAATATCACAAAGCGCTCGTGCGAAAGATTCTGGGGGAGTGGGGATACGATGGCCTCAAACTTGATGGCCAGCACATGAACGCCGTGCCCCCTTGCTACAATCCTGCACACCATCACAAGCGCCCCGAAGATTCGGTGGAGGCGCTGCCCGATTTCTTTAAGGAGATTTACGAAACTGCCCGCGGCGTGAAGGCAGATGCGATGGTGGAGTTTTGCCCTTGCGGGACTGGCTATTCGTTTTTCACCATGCCGCATTTCAATATGTCGGTTGCATCCGATCCGGAGAGTTCGTTTCAGATTCGCTCCAAGGGGAAGACGTTGAAGGCGCTCATGGGCGACAACATTCCCTACTTCGGCGATCACGTCGAGTTGAGCGATGGAGGGATTGATTTCGCTTCCACCGTCGGTGTAGGCGGAGTCGTCGGAACGCAATTCGTGCTGCCAAATCTGGTCAAGAAACACGACAAGTCGGACCTGACCCCGCAGCGGAAGAAGATATTCGAGGAGTGGCTGCTCATCTACAAAGACAAGATGCTGTCTCGCGGCGAGTATCTGGGAGATCTTTACGACATCGGTTTCGATCGCCCGGAGGCCCATGTTATCCGCAAGAATCAAGGGCTTTACTATGCGTTCTTCGCTCCTAAATGGAGCGGACCGATTGAGCTGCGCGGACTCGAGGACCGCGCTTATCGCGTCGTTGACTATGTGAACGATAAAGATCTCGGCAAAGTACACGGCCCAGAGGCTAGAATTGCTGCCGAGTTCAATCAACATCTTCTCATCGAGGCTCGGCCCGAATAGGAACGAATGCTAAGCGAAGAACGGCAAAGAGCAATCCTCGAACTACTGCATCGCGACGGCCGCGTTCTGGTCATTGACCTGGCCCGTCAGTTCCACACTTCCCAGGTCACCATCCGCAAGGACCTCGAGATCCTGCATGTTAAAGGACGCGTTCATCGCACCCATGGCGGAGCGTTGCCGGCAAGCGACGGCGCACTGGACGACCCCACGCTGCGAGAAAAAGAAAAGCTGCATCGCAAGGAGAAGTTGCAGATTGCCGCGGCTGCCGCACGCATGGTGACGGAAGGGCAAGTGGTGATTCTTGATTCCGGCACTACGACCACCGCCATCGCTCGCGCGCTACGAAACCTTCAGCACCTGACGATCATTACCAACGCCGTGAACATCGCGGCCGAACTTTCTGGATCGGCGCTGGAAGTGATTCTGACCGGAGGCAGTCTACGAAAGAACTCGTTTTCCCTTGTCGGTCCCATCGCGGAGGAGACGCTCCACAAATTGCACGCCGACATTCTGTTTCTGGGCGTTGACGGATTCGACGTGCAGCACGGACTCAGCACACCCAATCTGCTGGAGTCGAAGGTGAACCGGGCGATGATCGAGATCTCGAAGACGGCGGTGGCGGTTTGCGATTCCAGTAAATTTGGGAAGCGTAGTCTTTCGTTGATCGCTCCCACGTCTTCTCTTCACCACGTCATCACCGATTCGAATATTCCCAAAGCGGCGTTGGGCGCTCTGAAGAAGTCTGGAGTGGCGGTCACGATTGTCTGACGCTGTTTTTCCACAACAGCCTGCAAAAATAAACTTCCCGGGCGAAGGCCGCTGGTAACGGGTGACCCTGCAAATCGTCAGATATCAGATTAAAATTTTTCTTGCGATACCTCTGAAACCCTTGTCCAGCACGGGTTCTCAAAAACGGGCTTTGCAAAATCTTGTTTTCAAAGAACTTGGATTCAAAATCTTGAGAACAAAACACTTAGGAGGGGCGATTCGGGCGCTCTCGACCGTCACGTCCTCGACGATGATCGCGCGATTCGGATTGCGGGCGCAAGGTCAGATGTCACATGGGGGCTGTGGATTTCTCTTTATGTCCTAGAGCGACGGCATGCGTGTTTCTCTGAGCTCAGCATCGTAAGAACGCCTTGATGCGCTCAACTGGTGCCGGCGCAATAGGGATCCTTCGACTCCATTTGTCACGCGCTTTGCGCGCGTGACAAATTCCGCTCAGGATGACAGCCTTACCGTACCCACGTGATTTACTTGTGACGCAAGAATTTCTCGAGAGTCTTCGGGTCGGGCTGGCCGGCTGTGCCTCCGACCTGTTGCGTGGATAGAGCGCCGCAGGCGTTGCCTTCGAGGAGGCATCCATACAAGTCGCGGCCGGAGAGGAAGGCGTGCACGAAGCCTGATGCGAAGGAGTCGCCGGCGCCAGTTGTGTCTACGGGGGAAACCTTGAACGGCGGCGCGGTCACTACCTGGCCATCGGCTGCTCCGATCGCCCCTCGGGGACCGAGTTTGACTACTACGCAAGGCGCTCTTTCGGCTAATTGCTTGAGGGCCTCGCGGACATTCTTTTTCCTCGTCAGATGAAGCGCTTCCTCCTGATTGATAAAAAGAATGGTGGTTTCATCCACCACGCTCCAAACGTCAGGGCCCCACGACGACATGGGGTCTGAGTTGGGATCGAATGACGTTGTGAGGCCGAGCTTTCTGGCTTGGCGCAGAATGCGTGCGACGGAGGGGCGCAGAGCGGTTTGCAAAAAAAATGAAGTCATGTGCAGGTGGCTGTGTCCCTGCAAGGCTTGCAGATCGAGATCCTGATAGCGCAACTCGGAAATTGCACCCAGCACCGTTACCAATGCGCGATCGTGGCGCGTGCTGAGTGAAATGGTGATGCCCGTCTTCGACGTCGGAACGAGTGCAATATTCTTGGTGGAAATGCCGGCCTGCTGAAGAGCATCGAGGCAGAAACGTCCGTAGTCGTCTGCTCCGACTTTGCTGAAGAAACTTACCGGATGCCCTAGCCGCGCCGCGCCGCAGGCGAAGATCGCAGAGGCGCTGCCTAGAACCGTCTGGAAATTTTCGGCCAGAACTTCGCCGCCCAGGATTGGAGCGGAGGTTAATCCGCTGGCAATGAGGTCGACGTTGAGTTCGCCGATTACGGCGACGGCGCGCGGTGTTCGGTGGTGGTCCATGTTGGTTCCCGCTCGTCTAGTTTGCCGGCCTGCGCTCATGGGCCGCCTCGCTTCGCTCGGCTGAACGGGCGAGGCCCCGTTCCCACACGAGCTGGGGAGTTGGTTTGATGTGGTTTCGTTTTGTTG
>Ga0187871_10002317_pt1 | contig 15621 bp, 9 predicted proteins | sample June2016WEW_16_1_FD_132988 | JGI IMG/M metagenome (GOLD analysis project Ga0187871, IMG submission 132988) | Peatland microbial communities from SPRUCE experiment site at the Marcell Experimental Forest, Minnesota, USA - June2016WEW_16_10 | ecosystem: Environmental > Terrestrial > Soil >... | reverse complement strand
AATTCGGGGGATGCGAAATCTACAGACAGCCGCCAGGGACGCGTTCTAGGGCATCTGGACGCGATGTTTTTTCGCGGATGTTTCGGCGCGCCCCGAAAACTTACTTTTTCACCACCGTCTGAAGCGTGCGCCACGGGGCGGCTGCAGCTAGGGCTGGGTCACGTGGCTGCGCAGGCCTTCGGTGAACTCCGCGATGAAGTCGAGCTGTTTCCGCCGCAGAGACTCCTTGGCGACGATTTGATCGCCGAACTCCATGTAGCTCTCCTTATCCGCGAAAGCAGGCCACTTTGCGATACCCGCCCGGTTGGGGCTGCCGCTCTTCGCAAACGCCACCCACGCCGCGCTCATGGCATCGGAGAGCCGCCGGTCCTGTTCGTTGTAAGTATCCGGGTTGATGGAAAAGTCGCCGAAGAAGGAAGCCTGCGTGCCGTAAGCCGAATCCGGCAGCGTTTGCCAGATGTAAGGGATCTCGGACGCGTGAAAGCAGCCCCAATGAATCTGACGGCCGACGCCATTGACGCGCGTGAACTGGTATTGAAAGACCTCCGGATTCACCTTGACGGCCGTGCGCAGCACGGCGCGCGTGCCGTACAGAAAAGTCAGATCGCCCGAGGCCTGCGCCGCCGCGGCATGCGTCTCGCCATCGGTAGAGGCTGGATACAGGCTCAGCAGGCGATCCGCCAGCGGCCCGACCCGTTCCGCGGCCCATGTGCGATACTGCGCCAGCGTCCGCACCGGCGGGCCGCCCAGCAACGTGCCTTCATCCGCATTGGTGCCGGCGATCAAGGCTGCGTGATGGAACTTGCCCGTGGAGAACAGCCGCGCGGGATCGTCCGGGATCACCCAGCCATCCACTACCGGCATGTAAGCCTCGCCGCGTTCGGCGGCATCGTTACGCTTCAAAGGCGGAGGGAGCGTTCTTAGAAGATCGGCGGCACTCCTGGCGCGTAAGGCCGCCAGATCGCTGCCCAGCTTCTCCCCGAATTGGGTCATGGGAACACGCCCATACCAGGACTTCGTCAGATGGCTGATGGGGCCGAACATCCATGCGGCGCTTTCGGAAATTACTTTTTGGAAAAGGCCGTCGGCTTGCGGCACCACCATGAGCAGGCAGACCGCCGTGCCGCCCGCCGATTCGCCGAAAATAGTCACGTTCCCGGGATCGCCGCCGAAGGCCCCGATGTTGCGTTTTACCCATTCGAGCGCGGCCACCATGTCCAGCAGGCCGTAGTTGCCGGATGCGCCGTGCGGCGACTCCCGGTCGAGCACGGGGTGCGCCAGGAATCCGAGGATTCCAAGCCGGTAGTTGATGCTGACCAGGACGACCCCCTGCGCGGCCAGCGCCGTGCCGTCGTATACGGTTTGGGAACTGGCGCCAATCTGAAATCCGCCGCCATGAATCCACAGCATGACGGGCAGCCGGGTGCCCGCCTGATGCGCTGGAGTCCAGACGTTCAGGCCGAGGCAGTCCTCGCTCGTCGGACCCGGCAGCGGCAAGGCCTGCGGACAATTAGCTGGAAATGTCTTGGCGGCCAGGATTCCTTTCCAGGGTGCGGCGGGCTGCGGCGGCTTCCAGCGGAGATCGCCTGTAGGAGCGGCCGCATACGGGATGCCCTTGTAAACGCGTACGCCCGCGCCACTGCCGGAAACCCAGCCAGTATCGATCTTCACGAGGGTATCGAGGTCGTTGGCCAGGCTACTGGCTGGGATCGCAGCCGCCAATAGGAGTACAGTAAGAATCGGCTTCGGCTTCATCATTAAGGATGATGACACAGAATGCCGGCTATGCATTATGCTTGTGGCATCGTGGCCTTCATCAACGAAGATTTCCTGCTCAACAATCGGACGGCGAAACGGCTCTATCGCACTTTTGCCGCGGGCGAGCCGATCCTCGATTACCATTGCCACCTTCCGCCAAACGACATCGCCCGGAACCGGCAATTCCGGGATTTGTCCGAAATCTGGCTGGAAGGCGATCATTACAAATGGCGCGCCATGCGCGCCAACGGCATCGACGAAGCCTACTGCACCGGTGACGCCAGCCCCTACGAGAAATTCCTGGCGTGGGCCGGGACCGTGCCGCACACCCTGCGCAATCCGCTTTATCACTGGACCCACCTGGAACTGCAGCGCTACTTCGGCATCGATGAATTGCTCGACGAGCGCAGTGCGCCGCGCGTTTGGGAGCGCGCCAACGCGCTGCTGGCGACGCCGGAACTGCGCGCGCACGGCATCCTGCAGCGGTTTCATGTGACGCACCTGTGCACTACCGACGATCCGGCCGACGATCTCGGCCGGCATCGCGCGATTCGGGCGTCGGACCTTGCCACCAAAGTATTTCCGGCATTTCGTCCGGACAAGGCTCTGACCGTTCATCTGCCGGACTTATTTAACGCCTGGGTGGAGCGGCTGGCGGCCGCCAGCAATATCGCTATTGCCCGCTTCCAGGACTTCACCGATGCCCTGCGGCGCCGGCACGACGATTTTCACGCCTTGGGCGCGCGGCTCTCGGACCACGGGCTGAATCGATGCTACGCCGATTTCTGTGCGGAGACGGCGGCGGCCGCGATCTTTGAGAAGGCCCGCGCGGGGCAGGCCGCGGGTGCGGACGAGCATGCCCAGTTCGCATCTTATATGATGTTTTTCTTCGGCCGCCTGGACGCGGAGAAAGGCTGGACCAAGCAGCTACACCTGGGCGCGTATCGCAGCGCGAACACGCGGCGATTGCGGGAGATCGGGCCCGATACCGGTTTCGATTCCATCGGCGATTGGCCCCAGGTAGCGGCGCTGGGCGCGTATCTCGATCGCCTGGAGTGCGAGGGCGCACTGCCAAAGATGGTGATCTATAACGTGAATCCGGTGGACGATTATGCCTTCGCCAGCATGATCGGCAACTTCCAGGATGGCCGGATTGCGGGCAAGATACAGTTCGGCAGCGGCTGGTGGTTCCTCGACCAGAAAGAAGGCATGGAGTGGCAACTGAACGCTTTGTCGAATACGGGCCTGCTCTCCCGGTTCATCGGCATGCTCACCGATTCGCGCTCTTTCATGTCTTACCCCAGGCATGAGTATTTCCGCCGCGTGCTTTGTAACTTGATCGGCGGAGATATGGAAAGTGGCCTGCTTCCGGATAGTGACGAGTTAGTGGGTCCTATGATCCGGAATATATGTTACCGGAACGCGCGGGAGTATCTGGGGTTGGGCGATTAGTCGCGTACCAGCCAGTGAATCACGGCAAACGCCACCAGGTAGATCGACCCGGCGATCACGAATAGAGGCGCGTAGGCGCCGTGCGACCAATCCAGCCAGTATCCGACCAGCGGCGCGACCAGCATGCCGCCTACGGCGCCGCCCAAGCCTCCCAGGCCCACTACCGATCCCACGGCGCTGCGCGGGAAAAGGTCGGACGCCAGGGTATACAGATTCGCGGACCATCCCTGGTGCGCGGCGGTCGCCACGCCGAGTAGCGCCACGGCCAGCCACATGTTGCCGCGCGCGGTACCCACGAAGATCACGGAGGTGACGGCCACGGCGCAGATCAGCATAGCGGCTTCGCGCGCTCGGTTGGGCGTCCAGCCGCGCTTCAGGAGGGCCGCGGAAATCCAGCCGCCGCCGATGGAGCCCACCGTGGAAGCCTGGTAGACGACGATGATCGGCAATCCCAAATGTGCGAGGTCGAGTCCGTAAACGCGGTTCAGAAATCCGGGCAGCCAGAACAGGTAGAACCACCAGGCGGGATCGGTAAGGAACTTGCCGAGGATGAATGCCCAGGCCGGACGGCTGGTGAGCAGCGTGCCGAGCGGCGGGCGCGCCAGATCCTCGCCGGGCGTAACTGCGTCCGGTTGCGCGCGCGATCCACGCAGGAAACCCAACCAGAACAGCACCCACGCCATGCCCGCGGCGCCGGTCACGATGAACGCCGACCGCCATCCATAATGCAACGCGAGAAAAGGAACCGCCAGAGGCGCGAGAATCGCGCCGATATTCGCGCCGCTATTGAAGATTCCGGTGGCCAGCGCGCGTTCGCGCTGCGGGAACCAGTCGGCTACCGTGCGGATGGCTGCCGGAAAGTTCGCCGACTCGCTCAGTCCCAGGGCAAAGCGCGCCACGCCGAATCCCATGGCGCTGCCGGCGAGGGCGTGCGCCATGGCGGCCAGGCTCCACGACGCGACGGCTGCGGCATAGCCCAGGCGGGTGCCCGCCCAATCGATCAGGCGGCCGGCGAAAGGCATGGTCAGCGCATAGGCCAACTGAAACGCGAAGACGATCCAGCCGTAATCCGCTTCGCGCCAATGCAGCTCTTTTTCGAGGACGGGCTTCAGCAGCCCGAGCACCTGGCGATCGACGTAATTGATGGTGGTGGCGAAGAACAGCAGCCCACAAACGTACCAGCGGAGCCGCGAAGCGGATGGGCGCGCGAGGCCGGCCGCCAATCCTGCCGTCCTAGTGCGCATAGACGCGCACGTAATCCACCAGCATGGTTTGTGGAAACACACTGGTATCATCCGGATTGTGGGGCCAATCGCCGCCGACCGCCACGTTGAGGATCAGGAAGAAGGCATGGTCATAGACCCATTTCGTTCCGGCAGGCAGCGCGGCGGGTGTGACCGTGTGGTAGGTGTGGCCATCCGTTTGGAATTCGATGCGATCCGGGGTCCACTCGACGGCGTAGATATGATAGTCGTCCGCAAAGCGCCCCGCCGCAAGCTGGAACGGTTTGCCGATCGCCTTATCTCCCGCATAGCCCGGCCCGTGGAGGGTCCCGTGTACGGTATCCGGCTCGCGGCCGATGTTTTCCATGATATCGATCTCGCCGCAGCCGGGCCATCCTTTGTTCTGGATGTCCGCGCCCAACATCCAGAAGGCCGGCCAGATCCCCTGTCCATAGGGGATCTTGATGCGCGCCTCCACGCGCCCATACTTGAAGTCGAACTTGCCTTGCGTTTTGAGGCGGGCGGAGGTGAACTTGCCGGGCGAGGGCGGCAGCGCCTGGATCACCAGGTGCCCCTGTCCATCCAGATGAGAATTCGCGCGGCTATCGGTGTAGACCTCCAACTCGTGGTTGCCCCATCCGCCGCCGCCCAGGTCGTAGACCCACTTCGCGGGATCGGGCGGCGAACCCGGCGCCCCATCGAATTCGTCACTCCAGACCGGAGCGCGCTCCTGGCCCGTAGCGGAAGGCAACCAGGCGATACAGCAGACGATGACACCGAGAAAGCCGATCCGGCAGCGATTCATCGCTCATCCTCCTGCAGGGTCATCAAGCGCTGGCCCGACGTCCGCCAGAAGGCCCAGATCACGATGGCTAGAATCATCCCGGGGTAGAGCACTACCGCCCATTCGTATGGTTTCGTCAATCCCTGAGCGCCAGGGGTTCGCAGTAGCGAGTTCACCGAAAACAGTGCGACCATGGTCGCCACCAGCCCCAGGCGCATCAGGACAAAGGTCAGCAGCGCGAAGATCACGAAGAAAAATGGAAAGTTGACCCAGTTGCCCTGCCACGTATCGTTTTCCGCGAGCGTGAAGAGCACGGCGGCCGCGATCGAAGCGATCCAGTCTTTACGAAAGACCGCGCGGAAGCAGAAGATCGCGAACACCACGACCAACCCAAACTCTATGGCATTGTTCGCGCGGGACAGCACATCGGCAATCCAGGTCCGCGTGCTGGTGCCCACGTAGGCGTCTGCCGCCGCGACTAGCGATCCCTGGGAAGCCTGGAAAAACTGGGCGGCGAGGAAGAACGCGGCGATGATCAGACCCACCAACACGCCGTAAAGGACATGCGCCGCCACCTGGGCATCCTGCCAGCGGCCGGTCAGCACCCGGCTCCATGTCTGGATGGCGTGTGGCCAGCGCGCACGCACGGCGGGCTCCAGCGCAATGTAGAGCAGCCAGATGATTCCAGCCGACATGGACCATTCGGCGGCATTCGTGGTGACGATCGAGAGCATGGAAATATCCATCACCCAATGCGCCTCGAAGACCCAGCCTGCGGCCTCCAGGATCAACATGGCCATGGCCAGCCGGAACGCGCCACGGCGGTCGCCGCGGCCGGCCCGCAGGTTGCGCGCCGCCATGAACACGGAGAAAAGGAATATCAGCGCATAGCTAAGTTTCTCGATGAGGGTACGTGCGGAATTCTTCCAATTGCCCGGCGGGGCCGGTTGCCGCCAGGCTCTCGACCACGGCGCCAGCACCTGCAGATCGACCAGCTTTCCGTGCCAGGCCGCAGCCTGCACCGTGACATCCGCGGGCAGCCCGGGATATTGCCCATGCCATGCCTTTTGCCAATCGAACGCGTAGAGCGGGGTGAATCGGGGCGCGGCTTCCGGCCACTGGGAGATGTCGAAACCGATGGCATGGGAGATGATCTTCGGGTCGACCGGTTGCGCCGGAGCGGGCCGGTCCACCTGCGGCGGGACCGCATGGAAGTACTGCAGATCGCCTTTGCTGTTCACCCAGGCCTCGATCATTCCCGAAATAGTTGGCGCGGGCCGGACCGCGTTAACTTCGCCATCGGGCAGCGAGACCAGCGGCATCTGACTCTCGCGATAGCCCAGGCGTAGCGGGGAATCCGCTTGAAACCAGCGGCGGGCCTCTTCGTCGGTCTTGACGTGCTTGCCGGCATAGGCGAGCGCGTCCCAATCCCAATTCAAGTCGTATTTCTTGTCGGCGGGCACGGCTGTGTAGCCAAATGCCGCGGCATACTCGCGGATCTTAGCCGCCAGGGCGTCCGGCGAAAGCTCGTACGGCACCAGGCTATGCAACTCGACGTTGTTGCGCGCGAAGGGCACGGCGATAATGAGGGCGGCGAGTCCCAGGGCCAAGGGGATGGACTTCCGCAGCGGCAAGCCCTCGGTCTTACCGGATGCGGCCACCAGTTCCGGCGACGGTGTCTCGCCCGCCGCCAAGGCAGCCGCGAGGGGATCTCCCCCGGGGAGTGCCCCTGCGACGCTCAGCGCACCGGCGGGACGCTTGGCGGGATCGGGATCGAGACAACGCCGAATCGCCTTCTCTACGGCCGGGTCGATCTCCGCCGCAATCGACGACATGCTGGTGATCTGGCCGCTCTCCTGCATCCGGATCAACTCGGCCATGCTGGCCGCATCGTAGGCGCGTTTGCCGGTAAAAATCTCGTAGAGCACCATGCCCAGCGCGTAAATGTCGCTCTTCGCGGAAACCTGCTCGCCGCGCAACTGTTCCGGCGCCATGTAGGCGGGCGTACCGCTGCGCGCTTCCGCGCCGCGCAGTTGGTCGGCCACGGCGGCCAGGCCGAAGTCCATCACCACCACGTTGCCGCGCCGGTCGAGCATGATGTTGGCGGGCTTCAAGTCGCGGTGGATCACGCCCTTGTCGTGGGCCGCCGCCACGCCCGCGCAGATTTTGCGGGCGATCTCGAGGGCCTTATCGGCCGGCAGACGGCCGATGCGCTGCAGCAGCGAAGCCAGGTCCTCGCCGTCCACATACTCCATGGAAATGTACGGCATGCCGTCGGCTTCGCCGACGTCGTAAACGCGGCAGACGTTGGGATGCGAAACCTGGCGGGCGATGCGCACTTCACTGTGAAAACGTTCGAGGGCGCGCTGGTGGTCTGGACCGGAGTCGGGGAGGAACTTTAGAGCTACGGGTTGCGAAAGCGTGAGATCCGTGGCGCGATAGACTTCGCCCATGCCGCCGCGGCCCAGCAGCGAGATGATGCGATAGCGTCCGGCAACCAGCGTGCCGGGAACGAAGCGGCCTTCATCGGGGGTGGACGAGGCCGGTAACGAAGGGCCCGCGGGGATCATCACCGTGGCCGTTTGGGACTTTGCGGGAGCTTCCATGGCGATTTTTAAGGATAGCAAGGACGCAGACGGCGGAAGCGGGCGGGGGCACGTTCGCGTGCGCAGGCGAGGCTGGGTGGTAGTGGGTCGGTTTAGTTTTGGACGGCGGCCAATCTTGGCCGCAGCCGCCTTTTAGGCGGCCAGAGCCGGCTGAAAGCCGGCTGCGGGCAGAATTGCCCGCCCCACAAAACAGACTGACCCACCACCGGTTGGGTCGGTGAGAACGTTCAATACTACGACCCCTAGTTTATGAATTTACGCTCTAAAGTTACAAAGCGTCCGGTGTTTTCCCGGTGTGCAGTTAGAGTCAAAGTAAAATAATTCGCACAAGCCTTCGAAACACTTCCTCTGGCGCGAAGCGGGCGTATACTAGGGAAAGTCTACCGACAGGAAAGTGGCACGCTCGCCCCCCGATAAGGCCTGTTTTCCGGTATCAGACAAATGGAGAACTCATGATTGAGAATATACGCCGATCTTTGCTGACAATTGCGATGCTTGCGCCTGTGGCGAGCATCGTTGGCTACGCGCAGACCTTGCCGCCGACGCGGCACGTGCGCGACGTCATCCTGAACGGGCAGGCCAAGTCCGTGGGGCGGCTTCCCGCCACGCAGCCTATGCGACTGGTGCTGGTGCTACCGCACCGCAACGAGCTTGCGCTGCTCAGTGCTCTGAAAGCAGTTTACGACCCGACCAGCCCTTCATACCATCAATTTCTTACTGTGGATGAGTTCACCAGGTCGTATGGTCCCAGCCAGGAAGACTACGACGCGGTAAAGAGTTTTGCCCAATCGCACGGTTTCACGGTACAGGGAGAATCCCGGAATCGCATGAACGTGAATGTCACGGGAGCGGTGGCCAATGTCGAGGAAGCCTTCCATGTAACCATGAATGTCTACCAGCACCCGACCGAGAATCGCACCTTTTATTCGGCGGATCGCGAACCCACCCTGGACCTGTCCGTGGCGCTGTGGCACATCTCGGGCTTGGATAACTATTCGATCCCGCAGCCCGCGCTGCTGCGCCGGGGCGCGGGTGTGCTACCGGCCGCGACCACCGGCTCCTGCCCGAAGGCCTCGTTCTGCGGTAGCGACATGCGCGCCGCCTATTACGGCGGAACCCTTACTGGAACCGGCCAGTCGGTTGGCCTGCTGGAATATGAGGGCACCGACCTGGCCGACCTGAATACTTACTTCACCAACGCGGGGCAGATGAACAATGTCCCGATTACCCTGGTATCCACCGACGGGACCAGCACGAGCTGCGTGTCCCCGGGCTGCGACGATACCGAACAGACCCTGGACATGACGCAGGCGATCGGCATGGCGCCTGGCCTGGCGAGCCTGGTGATGTACGTGGGATCGCAAGATACCGCCATTTTGAATGCCATGGCGACGGCCAACCCGCTGAACGCGCAATTGAGCGCGTCGTGGACCTGGAGACCCGCCGACCCGTCAACGCTGAACCCGATCTTCGAAGAGTTCGCGATGCAAGGCCAGAATTACTTTCAGGCGGCCGGCGATAGTGCAAAGTGGGGTAAGAGATCTGAAATCTGGCCGGCGGATGCGGCGTACGTCACGACCGTGGGTGGGACAGACCTGACCACGTCGGGTCCAGGCGGACCCTGGGCCACGGAGACCGCGTGGGCGGATGGCGGCGGCGGCATCTCGCCGAACCAGATCCCGATTCCCTCCTGGCAGACTGCCACGGCCGCGGGTTGCACCTCCTGCTCCACGACCTACCGCAACGGGCCGGACGTTTCGGCCAACTCGAACTACACTTTCTACGTCTGCGCCGACCAAACCACTTGCAGCGCTAATGAATACGGTGGGACCAGCTTTGCTACGCCCATGTGGGCCGGATACATGGCGCTGGTCAATCAGCAGTCGGTTACCAACGGCGGCACGCCTCTGGGCTTCATCAATCCCAGCCTCTATACCATCGGCTTGGGCTCCACCTATGCGGCAAACTTCCACGACATCACCACCGGCAGCAACGGCTACGCGGCGACCACCGGTTTCGATCTGGCGACCGGCTGGGGCAGCCCGAACGGGAGCGGATTGATTGACTCGCTGGCGGGAAGCTCGCTGACGCCCAGCTTCAGCCTTTCGGCGTCGCCCAATTCGATCACGGTGGCGCAGGGCGCTTCGGGAACCTCCACGATCACCGTAACAATATCGGGCGGCTTCGATGCCGGCATTGCGTTGTCGGCCACGGGACAGGGACCTGCCCAAACCGTGAAGTTCTCGCCCGCCGGCGTCAAGAAGCCGGGAGCGGGCACGTCGACGATGACCGTTACAGTGGGCGCCACGGCCGCGGTCGGTACGCACACCATCACGGTAACCGGTAAGGGCGGCGGGTTGACCAACACGACCACCGTCACGCTGAAAATCGTGAAGTAAGATTGGGAGCGGCACAAGGGGCCGGATCTTCGGATCTGGCCTCACGGCGGACTGAAGTCCGCCGCAGCACGCTGAAGCGTGCGCCACGGGCAAGCGGCGGTCTCCACGGGAAATAAGTCCAAACTCCAGAGGCCCGATCTTCGGATCCGGCCTCGTAGCATTGGCCGAGTTGTCATTCATCGCCCGAAAGGCTTCCGTCAAGTCGTGCCCACTCTCATTTGAATAACCGCACGTTGGCCACAGGCGTGCACTGCCATTCGTTCCGTGAAGGCCTGAACATGAACAAATCATTTTTAATTGCGTTGATCGTCGCGGCCGGCGTCAGCCTCGGCCAGACAAAGCACGAAACAACTGTGGCATCCGATACAGTTCGGGGATCGGAAGCAGCCGCGCGCGGCAAGTACATTGTCGAGGACGTCGCCATGTGCGAACAGTGTCACACGCGCCGCACTGCCAATGGCGAAGCGGACAGGGGGAACTGGCTCATGGGCGGACCTCTGCAAATTCGCCCAACCTATCCGGCGCCCGATTGGGCGCTCAAGGTGCCGCGCATCGCCGGTGAGCCCCCGGGAACCAGAGACGATTTCATCCGGCTACTCACCACCGGGATAGCCCGGACCGGTAAGCCGCCGCTGCCGCCCATGCATCAATACCACATGACTCGCGAAGATGCGGAAGCCGTCTACGCCTACCTGAAAACACTGCAACCATAAAACGCGGCCGGCCCCGGATGCAGTTTTACTCGGCCCTCAACGCCCGAGCGTCATAGAGCTGCGACGTGACGAAGCGCACACAGAGCAACGCCGCGGGAACGCCGAGAAGCAGACCGAGTGCGATCTGGAGCACGCCGCCACGCATCACCATCGCGACTACGCCGCCGCGGCTGGCGCCGAGGGCCATGTGAATGCCGATCTCGCAGAGGCCGGCCGGACGCCGACAGCGGACCGGGAGGTCCGCCCCACTCTGTATAAAGCTGTTTGTGGGAAGCCTTCACCTGGCGAACGGCACCGGGTCCACCTGAGAGCCTTCCCGCACAACGTCGCCGGGGTTGGCGATGATGATCTGGCCGGCACTCAGGCCGGAGAGCACTTCCAGGCGGTCGCCGTAGTCGCGGCCCACCTCGATCTTCCGCAGATGGACGGTGTGGCCGTCCGACACCACGGCCACCTCCGTGCCTGCCCCGCGCACGATCAGGGCATCGCCGGGGATCTGCAAGGGAGCGTTGGAGCGGGCGCCTATCAGGTCGACGCGCGCGTACATGCCCGGCAGCAACGCGCCATCGGGATTTTGCACGCGTACTTCCACCAGCAGGGTGCGGGTGGCCGGATCGAGCGCGCCGGAGGTACGCGCGACCGTGCCGGTAAACTGGCGTCCGGGCAGATTGGAGACCCGCAACCGGGCCGGCTGGCCGTCATGTACATTGCCGGCACTCACCTGGGGTACGTTCAGGTAGGTGCGCAGGACATTGATCTGGGCAATGCGGAAGAGCAGGGTATTGCCGGAGTTCACCAGGGCCCCGACATCCACATCGCGCAGGGTGATGAAGCCGTCGAAGGGCGCTTTCACCTGCCGGTAACCCTGCAGAGTATCGAGCCGCGCGAGGCTCGCCTCCGCCGCACTGACGTTGCTGCGCTGCACCGAGAGAGCCTTCTCGAGAGCCTTGGTGGCGGCCGTCAAGGAGCGATATTCGGACTGATAGCGGTCATTCTCCTGCCGCGAAACCACACCCTTCGAGACCAGGGACGACCATCGCTGCGCGGTGATTTTGGCAAGTTCTTCGTCCGCCTGCCCGCGCTCGTAGTTGGCCTCCGCCTGGTCCACGGCCGCGCGCGCCTGCTGCAAACTAGCCTTGGCCTGGCGGATCTGGTCGTCCATCTCGGGCGCGTCGATCTCCGCGAGCAACTGGCCGGCCCGCACGCGATCGCCAATGTCGACCATGCGCCGCTTCAAATAGCCATCGGTGCGCGCCAGGATGGGGGCCTCCGTGATCGCCTGGATGCTGCCGGGCAGCGTGATGGCTGTCTGATCCGCCGCGCGGCCCACTTCGATCACTTCCACTTTCCGCACCGCGTGCTCCTGATCGTGCGCTTCACCGGCGATGACGGCCTGGCGCGTCCGCAGCGGAAGGTATCCGGCGAAGAATGCCACCACCACCAGCGCCACCGCGATCAGGAAAATCGCCAGGACGGTAGTGGCCGACGGGTGCCACACTTGGGGCGGTCCCGCCGGCGCGCCGCCGTGGCCATCCGCCCCCAACTCGCGGAGCTGGCGCTTGAGGTCTTCGTTCTCCCGGAGCAAGTCCGACAGGCCGGGCTGATCGGGCTCAGTATGCTTCATCTGACGTTCCGCTCCTTCAGTCTACGCTCATGGTCGACCGGCGGCTGGGTGCGCAGGTAAGAATAAACGATGGGGACCACGAACAGGGTGGTTACGGTGGCAAAGCAAAGGCCGCCGATGACGGCGCGCCCGAGGGGCGCATTCTGCTCGCCGCCGTCGCCCAGGCCCAAAGCCATGGGGACCATCCCCAGTATCATCGCCGTCGCGGTCATCAGCACAGGCCGGACGCGGGCATAGCCGGCGGCAAACATCGCGTCGCGGGCGGAGGGCATCCGTTCGCGTTCGTCGTTGGCGAAGGTCACAATCAGGATGCTGTTGGCGGTGGCCACGCCGATGCACATCATGGCGCCCATCAGCGACGGCACGCTCAGCGATGTGCCGGTGAGAAACAGCATCCAAAGAATGCCGGCGGTGGCGCCCGGCAGGGCCATCAGGATGATGAAGGGGTCCAGCCATGACTGAAAGTTGACGGTCATGAGCAGGTAAACCAGGACTACCGCGAAGATCAGTCCCAGTGCCAGGCGAAAGAAGGAAGATTGCATGGTGGCCACCTGCCCGCGCAGCGAGAACGAGGTGCCGCGCGGCAGATGCGGCTCTTCGTCATGCATGATTTTCATCACCTCCGCGCCCACGCCGCCCAGATCGCGGCGGTCCACGTTGGCGAAGACATCGAAGACCGGCCAGACATTGTAGTGGTTCACGATGACGGGCATGTAGGACCGTTCGACGGAGGCGAGGTTCGACAGCAACTGGGTGTTGCCGGACTGCGCGCCGGGGTTGCCATAGGCTTGCGAATTCCCGCTGGGCGACCCGGCGACCGAAGCCGGTCCGGCCATGGAGGCGCCGGCCATGGAGCCGGGCGTGGTCGAGTTGACGGCGGAAGTTCCGGGCGAAATCGGCGTGCTTAAAAGCGCATCCATCGAGTTGATGCGGTATTGCGGCGTCTGCACGCCCACACTGTAATTGACGCCGTTCGACCAGTTCATCCAAAAATTGGGCGCGACCGTGCCGCTGCCGCTGAGCGAAATCAGCATGCTGTTGGTGACGTCGCGCTGCGTGAGACCCATTTCGGCCGCTTTGGCGCGATCCACATTCACGCGGAGTACGGGCTGATCGGCCACCTGGTGCACGTGCACGTCCGCCGCGCCTGGGATACGCGCGATGCGTCCCGCCAGGTTCTGCGCGATGGCGTAATTGGCGGCGGCATTGCGTCCGACGATTTGCAGATCGATGGGCGCGGGCAGGCCGAAGTTGAGAATCTGGCTGGTGATATTCGCCGGCTGGAAGAAAAAAGTCATGTCCGGGAAGCGCTCGTGCAAGCGCTTGCGCAGCCGGACCTCGTAGTCGCGCGTGGGAGCGTGCTTCTCCTTGGTGAGCGAAATCAGGATTTCGCCGTCGGCGCTGGAGATGGTGGGAATATCGCCCTGGGCGATGGCGGGCCAACTGTTCGGGATGCCGATGTTGTCGATCACCATCTCGATCTCGCCGGGCGGGATGACGGAGCGAATTTCGCGCTCGAGGTCGGAAAAGCGCACCTCGGTTTCTTCGATGCGGGTGCCCGCGGGACAGCGCGCATGCAACCGCATCTGCCCCGAATCGACGGCGGGGAAGAAATCCTCGCCGACCAGGAATCCCAGGCCCAGCGAGGCCACGTAGAAAGATCCGAATGCCAACAGGGTGACGCCGCGATGATTCAAGGACCAATCCAGCAGGCCTACGTAGCGATAGCGCAGCGCCTCGAAGAAATGGTTGAAAAGGCGATGGCCGCGGTGAAACAGGCTGGTACCACCGACACCGCCGACCTCCGATTCCAGCAGGTACGCCATCATGGTGGGCACCAGCGTGCGCGATAGCAGGTACGACGCCAGCATGGCAAAAACCACCGCCATGGCGAGAGGAGTAAACAGGTAGCGCGCGGTCCCGGTGAGCAGCAGCACCGGTACGAATACGATACAAATGGAAATCGTCGCCACGAAAGTGGGCACGGCAATTTGCGAGGCGCCATCCAGGACGGCCGTGATGATCGGCTTGTTCATGGCAAAGTTGCGATGCGTGTTTTCGATTTCGACCGTGGCATCGTCCACCAGGATGCCCACCGCCAAAGCCAGGCCGCCCAAGGTCATCACGTTGATGGTTTGGCCCAGCAGACTGAGCAGGCACAGCGACGTCAGGATGGAGAGCGGGATGGAAATGCAGACAATCAGCGTGCTGCGCCAACTGCCCAGAAAAAGCAAAATCATGAGGCCGGTCAACCCGGCGGCCATCAACGCTTCGCGCAACACGCCCTGAATGGAAGCCCGCACGAAGACGGACTGGTCCGCCAGCGCGGTCACTTTCAACTCGGGCGGCACATTGGCCAGAATGCGCGGCAGTTCGGCCTTCACCGCATTGACGATGGCAAGGGTGGAGGCTTTTCCGTTGCGCGTGACGGTGATCAAGACGCCGCGCGATCCGTTGGTGCGAACGATGTTGGTCTGGACCGAAAAGCCGTCATGGACCTGCGCCACGTCTTTCATGTAGACGGTGGCGCCGTTGACGGTCTTAATGGGGAGGTCGTTCAAGTCGTTCAGGTTGACCGGACTGCTGTTGACCAGCACCTGATATTCGGTCGTGCCGAGTTTGGCGGTCCCGGCCGGCAAGATCAGGTTCTGGAGACCCAGGGCGTTGGAGATATCGATGGGCGCGAGTTGCTTGGAGTAGAGATCTTCCAGGTTGAGATCGACCATGACCGCCCGCTGCTTTCCGCCGAAAGGATAGGAGACGGAAGCGCCCTGCACGGTGCCGAGGGGCGTGCGGATGAAATTGTTGCCGATGTCGAAGATCTCCTGCTCGCGCAGGGTCTTACTCGAAAGACCCAACTGCAGGATGGGGACGCTGGACGCGTCGTACTTCAATATGTTGGCGGGAAACATCCCGGGCGGCATCTGGCGCAGCGCGGTTTGCATGGTGGCCGAGGTTTGGGCGACGGCCATGTCGATCTTCACGTTGGGATGGAAATAAATCTTCACCACCGCGTAGCCGGAATAGGATTGCGATTCGATGTGCTCGATGTCGTTGACGTT
>Ga0187871_10002311_pt1 | contig 15636 bp, 16 predicted proteins | sample June2016WEW_16_1_FD_132988 | JGI IMG/M metagenome (GOLD analysis project Ga0187871, IMG submission 132988) | Peatland microbial communities from SPRUCE experiment site at the Marcell Experimental Forest, Minnesota, USA - June2016WEW_16_10 | ecosystem: Environmental > Terrestrial > Soil >... | reverse complement strand
TGGTGACGCGGCCAGTCGCGGCCGCAGTTCAGTCCGCAGGTAAGCCCGCCGCGCCGCGTCGTCAGCGAGGCCGGCGGCGATGCGCACGTAGTCATCGGTGTCCCGGGCGACGAGTTCCTCAAGACCCGCCGAACTCAGCAGGCTCGCGCTCATCCGGCTGACCATTCGTTCGCCTCGAAGGGTCACCACGGGGACTCCCATCCACAGCGCCTCCGCGGTGGTGGTGCCGCCGGAGTACGGTGTCGTATCCAGGGCAATGTCCGCTTGGCCGTACAACTGCAGGTATTCGCGCCGGGTCTGCACCTGGCCCATCAGCGTTACACGCTCGGCGGCCACCCCTGCCTTGCTCAGACGATCGGCGATGATAGCCTGCTCCCCCGGGCCGGACATGTTCCGGGCTTTCAGGATCAGCTTCGAATCGGGAACTGCTGCAAGCACTTTCGCCCACAACGCGATCGATTCCGGACCCACTTTCTGCAGCGCGTTGGACGCGATGAACGTGATCGGACCGCTGGCAGTGCTGCGATCGGCTACCGCAGGTGCGTTTGCGGGCGGTTCATAAATGATCCAGCAGCGGGGAAGCCGCCAGATTCGTTCGCTGGTGAGATGTTGTGTATCAAAAGGATGGAGAACCCAGTCCGTGATCCAGTAGTCCATCGTCGGCAGACCCGTTGTGTCGGAATATCCGAGATAAGTAGCCTGCACCGGAGCGGGCTTTCGCAGGAACACGGGAAGGCGATTACCTGAGGTGTGTCCCGAGAGATCCACCAAAATGTCGATTCCGTCGCCCCGAATGCACTCGGCAAGTTGGTCGTCTTTCAGTGTCAGGCATGGGCGCCATTCATCGGCCAGCGCGCGGAGCTGTTCTGTGGCGAAGTCGCTGTAGGAGGAGTTGTAGTAGCACACGACGGAGAAGTGTTCGCGATTCAGTCCGCGCAGGATCGGCGCAATAAAGAAACGGACGGGGTGGTCGTAGAAATCGCCTGACACAAACCCAATGCGCAGTTTTCGTGCCGGGTCCTGGTGCTCCGCCGAGTGCTCGAACACGCGAACGCCCGCGCCGTGCATCAGCGCCCATCCCTTATGAGCGTCGAGAATTTCCCGGTGTGACGCCGCGCCTCCCGCGGAGAGAGTGAACAAAAGGCCGGAGTGGGTGCCCTGACGATGGGGCTCGCGCTGCAAAGCACGAACGTACCAGCCAAGGGACTCTTCCCTTCGGCAGAACTGGGCGGAAATTCCCGCGAACCCGACCATGGCTTCCACGCACTCGGGGTCCACCGCCAACGCGGCTTCATACTCCTTCAGCGCGTCGCTGAGCGCTCCGAACTTGAGCAACGCCCGGCCGGCGTGGCAATGGGCAAGGGTCAGCTTTGGGTTCAGCCGGATGGAGTGACGCGCGGCATCAAGCGACGCATCGAAGCGATTTCGAAGGTAAAGCGTTTGCGCGAGATCGCAATAGATTTCGGCCGTCGGCTGAAGACGGACCGCTTCCATGTATGCGGCCACCGATTCCGCGAGCTTGTGCAATTCCACTGATACGCGGCCAATGCCAACCCACGCCATCGCGCAATCGGGTTTGAGTTCAGTGCATTGCCTGTAGAAACGTTCGGCCTGGGCGTAGTCTTTCCGGATCTCCAGCACGCAGCCCAGGTTTTGATAAACCTGCCAGTGACGCGGATCGATCTCCATGGCCCGGCTGTAAGCCTGCAACGCTCCCGCGACGTCTTCGTTGTCCTGGCAAGCCGCGCCCAGATCGCACCAGTGTGCCGCGCTGCCGGGCATTAACACCGCCGCGCGCCGTAACACGGTAACCGCCTCGGAGTATCGGCAATGGTCCTTCAGGAAACGGCCGAGGGCGGTGAGGATCTGCGCGTTGGAAGGATAATCGGCAGCCAGCCTCCGCAGCAGGTGCTCCGCATGGGCGTAGCTGCCGCTGCGAATCGCAACCACGGCTTCGTTCAGGCGGTGCGCGAGGCGATTCGTGTTCGCACGCGGCGGCGCGTGATGAGCGCGTTTGTTCACCACGAGTCGATTAGCAGGTCAGCGGCCATCGGGATCACCGGCGGAGGCGTCGCAAGTTGTTGCATCGGTGAGCTGTTCCACCGCGCCGCTGTCAGAATCTCGACGCCCCAGCGCGCTCAGCGCTCCAGCCAGACGCGAGAGCGACAGAGCGTCCGTGACCGCGGCAGCGCGGTTCTGTTCGCGCGTCAGTTCGAGTTCCTTGCGAAAAACGAGAACCTCGCGCGGCGCCATGATACCCAGCTTCACGCGGTTCTGGCCCGCTTCGAGGACAACAACTTCGATGTCGCCGCCAATCAGAACGGATTCGCCTGCGCGCCGCCGCACTACGAGCATGCCGGCACCGTTTCGGCGCTGAGAAGCGGATGCCGATGACTGTAATTGCAGCTCGGTTGAATGGCCTGTACGGCAACGCAGTTGCGCAGGTTGATCACCAGTGGCGAGAGCAGATTAGCCGTCATCAAGCGGTCTTCTCCGATCGCGATGATGGCGAGACAGGCGACGTCGTTCCCAACATGGGGCTGCCGCGATGGATCGAGTCCGAGCACATCCAGATCTTCGCCGGAGATGGACAACCGATAGCCGGCATCGATCGAGAGAATCGGCAGGGCGACAAAACACAGACTGGCCGTGCGCAGGCTCTGAACAAACACGAGCGGCCGGTTCAGAGGACGGTCGATGAGAATGAATTCGCGTTCCTGCTCAAAGCCCGGCAACCCGTTAGGCAGGCGTATCACGCTGTCTTCGGTGTAATCCAGAGCTTCGAAGTACCGGGTGCGGCACTCAGGCATGTCCGGTAGCCCCTTTCTGCGTGTCTTTCGTGGCTGGCGCCGGACTGTTTGGGACCTTACCGGTTGGCGGGGCGCCTGTCGCCGCCGCCGGCGGGTGCACCGGCGCGGCTTGTTCCGGTTCCGCGCGCATTCCGGCCGGGCTGACGAGGACAATATCGACGCGCCGATTGCGCGCGCGGCCTTCTTCGGTATCGTTGGTATCCACCGGAGTTGTGTCCGCGTAGCCAACGATGGCCATGCGTTGCCGATCGACCCTGAACTTTGTGCTCAACAGTTCCAGCATGGCGATGCTGCGCGCCGCCGAGAGTTCCCAGTTGCTGTGAAATCTGGCCGTATTGATGGGAATCGAATCGGTGTGGCCTTCGAGGCGCAGCGGGTTGTTGAGCTTGCCAATCACGGTGGCGAGCTTGGCGATGATCGGATACGAGGAAGTCCGGATGGCGTCGTCGCCGGAGCCGAAGAAGGCGGCTTCCTTCAGGCTTATGACCAGACCGCGAGGCTCCAGACTGATCTGCAATTTGCCCTTATCGATTTCGTTCTTGAGGTCGAGAGTGAGCACCTTCATGGGGGGCATCAGGTCATCCAGCTTTTTCTCGGGAGGCTTTTTCTCGGGAGGCTTCTTATCGGGCTCCTTGGCCTTTATCGCTGGCCCCTTCATCGCGTCGTTCCCTTTCCCCTTGTCGTCCACGGTGCCGCCGAGGATCGCCGCGATGGTGGGCATCTTGCCGTCTTCGAGGGCCTTCTCCACCGCTTCGGAGACTGCTTTTGCCCGGCCTTTATCGGCCTGCGACGATGCGTACATGACCACGAAAAACGCGAACAGGAGGGTAATGAAATCGGCGTAGGAGACCAGCCAGCGTTCGTGATTCTCGTGCGCTGGTGGTTTTTTCTTGCGCATCGACGGTTATCGCGCGGCGGCGGGCGCCGCGGCAGCGCCCTTGGCTGCATCCGCGGCCTTGGCCTCTTTCGGCTTTTTCTTTTTCGCTTCGGCTTCCATTTCTTCGCGCAGGTATGCCTCGAGTTTGCTTCGGATCAGTTTAGGATTCAGTCCCTCGGCGATGCTGCAGACCCCTTCCAGCATCATTTCCTTCGTGCGAATGGAATCCTGCAGGCGAGCCTTCAGCTTATTGGCGGCGGGCAACATGATAATGTTCGCCACGAGCAGGCCGTACACGGTGGCGACGAAAGCCACCGCGATGCCCTTGCCCACTTCTTCGATATTCTCCAGATGCTTCATCACCTGTATGAGTCCGAGCACCGCGCCAATAATGCCGAGAGTGGGAGAGTATCCGCCAGCGGCTTCGAACACCTTCGCTTCGGCTTCGCCGCTTTGCTCCTCAAGGTGCAGCTCAAGTTCCATCATGCGTCGCAGATCCTGCAAATCGGTGCCATCCACTGCCAGAGACAGGGCCTTTTTCAGGAACGGATCCCCGATCTTGTCGATGTCCGACTCCAGCGAGACAATGCCGTTCTTTCTTGCGCGTGTGGCATAGCCGAGGATCTCTTCCACGACATCGGAAGTGGAACCCGAGCGCTCCAGAAAAACCAGCGGCAATTTTTTGACGGCGGCAAACAGAAGTGACAAAGGCGTGGTGATCATCACCGCGCCGAAGGTACCGCCAACCACGATCATGCCGGCGGTGAACTGGAGTATTTCGCCGAGCTTCCCGCCTTCCAGCATCATGCCGCCCAGAATGCCGCCAAAGGCCACGGCGAAGCCGCCTATGGTAGCGAGATCGGGCTTCATGCCGCCGGACTTGGCGGCTTTTCCCTTCCCCTTGCCTTCTTCCGGGTTCGCTACTGGTTTCTCGGCCATTCGTAGTCCGCGGAGCTCACAGCCGCGGCGCCGGCGTCCGCCTCGCTCCTGTTTTCCAATGCTTTCAGAGGGTCGCTATGGATGGCCCGCCGGAACGCCACCACGCGATCCACCACCTGATCCGGCGTCTCCAGCACCATGAATTTCTGCCCGGTGGTGAGGGCGATGACGGTGTCGGGCGTGGTTTCAATATGCTCGATCAGGTCGGAGTTGACCACCAGCGGAACGCGGTTCAGGCGTGTCAGACGGATCATGAGTGTCTTGCCGAGGCCGGGTTGTCGCCGGCGTGTCGCGGTTGCTTACAGCACCTGGCTCGCCATTCGGCGCGAGGCGGCAAGGTTGACCTGCGCACCGGCGTGGCCTGCCGATTGCAGGTCAGCATGAGAACACCGTGAAACGACAACTCTCCCAGCAGGAAATCGACGCCGTATTTCAGAACACTCTTCCGGATGGCGCAGGCGACGCCGCCCGCCAGAAGGTCAATGTCTTCGATTTCCGCCGGCCGGACCGCATCGCCAAGTCGCAACTCCGCGCCATTTACCTGCTCCATGAAAACTTCGTCCGCAGCATTGTCTCGAGCCTTTCCGCCTATCTGCGTACGTACCTTGTGGTGAACCTGGTGAGCGTGGAACAGTTGTCCTACGCCGAGTTTCTGGAGGGACTTCCATCGCCCACCTGTATGGCTTCGCTCGGTCTGAAGCCGTACGAAGGGAACGCGGTGCTGGAGCTCAACCCGACGCTGGTATTCCCGATTCTCGAGATTCTGCTGGGCGGCACCGGCAAGGTCTCCACCAGCATCCAGCGCGAAGTGACGGAGATCGAGCAAAACCTCATGGACGGGCTGCTGCGCATCGTGCTGCATGACCTTCGCGAGGCCTGGAAGACCGTCACGAACATCGATTTCACCATTCAATCGGTGGACACCGAACCGCAGTTCCTGCAGGTGATGGCGCCGAACGAGGCGGTCGTCGCCGTCGGCATTGAAATGCGCATCGGCGAAAGCGCGGGCCTGATGAACATCGCCATGCCCTCGCTGATGATTAAAATGATGCGCCAGAAGTTCGACCAGCAATGGTCTGTGCGCAAGGCGGAATCGACGCCGGATGAACAGGGGCGCGTTCTGGAATTGATCAAGCCGTCGCGAGTGGAGGTGGACGTGCGTTTGCCCGCTCAAAACATCCATGCGCGCGATCTGGTGGCTCTGCGGGCGGGAGATGTGCTTGCGTTCGATCTTCCGGTGGATCACGCCGTGGACATAATTCTCAACGGACGGCCCCAGTTCCGCGGACAGCTCGTGGACAGCGCGAAAAAGCGAGCCGCAATGCTGGACGGACTGGCGGCCGGCTGAGGCGCCGCGGATTTCAGCGGGTTCCAACATGCCGCAGATGGCGCAGCAGGTCCATCGGCGCCTTCATTCGCTGGATCTGCCAGTCCCCGTTTTCGCTGCGCAAAAGGCGCAGATTGATCACCACGCTCTCCAGCAGTTCGCGGCGCTCGTCTTCCAGGACCGATAGCGGATGTTCGATCTGGCAGCGCGCAGCCGCCTGTTCCAGCTCTGCTTCAAACTGCCCATAATCGGCGTGATTCCATGCATCCAGAATTCGTCCCGCGTATTGTGCGGCGCTCATTTCTCGAGTGGCTCCTGACATTCGTATCGCGGAGCGCGGGGTGGATTTTCGCTGAAATGACACTGAGGCTTCCCGGGCGGTTTCGCTGATCATCCCATGAAATCGAATAAGGTCTTCGTAGGAATATTCGCCTGGGCGGAGATGGCCGCCTCGTAGGCGGTTTGATCCAGCGTGAGCTGCGTGGACGCGGCGGCGATGTCTGTGTCCCGGAGTCCGCTTAACTGCGATTTCAGCGTGGTCAGCAGTTGCGACGCGTTGGTGGTGGCGTTGTTGATCCAGTCCTCGCTTGCTCCGACAGTCTGCGCCCCGAGGTTCAACTGGGTGTCGGCCGTGCTGAGCGAGGTGGCCGCGGTGGTTACACCGGCCTGATCATTGTTCTGCAGGGCCACGCGAAGCGAGTCCACAGCCTGAAGAAGGCTACCCGAGGGCGAGTCGAAAATTTGCTGCGCCGTGGGGATGGGAACGATGGTGTTCCCGTCTGCATCGGTGATGACTCCCGTGTTTGTTGGGTTGGCGACCCCGGCCACCGGCGGGTTGGTTCCGTCAAATGTATACGGAGGAATGGACTGGTTATCGCCGCCAAAAATGTAGTTGCCCTGCACCGTCGTGTCGGCGATGGAGACAAGCTGCTGCTCGAGTTCCTCCACCTGCTGCGCCAGCGAAGTGCGCGTCGTCGCGGAGGTGGTGCTGGTGGCGCCCTGGGCCGCGATGGTGGTCAGTTGATTGACGATACTGTTGGCCGTCTGCAGCGCGCTGTCGGCGGTGTTGGCCACGGCATTCGCGGTGCTCAGGTTGGTTTGCACCTGGGTCACGCGATCGATGGCCGACTGCAGGCTCAGAATGGGACCCACCGCAGCCGGGTTGTCGGACGCCTGATTGACGTCGATCCCGGAGCTGATCTGCTGGGTGGTCACGTTGATCTGGTTTTCGATGTTGTTCAGATTCGTGACGAATGTGTAATTGTCCGCGCCGATTCCCTTAAGCATCGGTCACCTTCCCGCCATCCTAGATAACGCCATTGGTCATCTCCAGAAGGGCCGTAAGCATGTCGTTAATTGTCGTGACGGTTTGCGCCGACGCTTCGTAGCCCTGCTGAAACTGGACCATCTGCGAAGCTTCCTGGTTCAGCGATATGCCCGGTACCTGCGAAAGCGCGTTCTGCGCCTGGCTGTACAAGTCCTGTTGGGTAGTCTGATTGGCGGAAGCGGTGGATTCCTGCTGGCCGATGCCGGAAGCGATGTTCGAATAGAAATCGGTGTAGCCAATCCCCAGCACGGGATCCGGCGCGGTGCTGAGGGCAGCAAGCGCATCGGCGGTTCCGTTGCTCGAGGCCGCGTTCGACGCCACCAGTTGCGCGGCGGTCATGTTAGGGTTCACGGCCAGAGTCTGCGCGGCCGCGGTGGCGCCGCCCGACGTCGTGAATAACGGGATGCCTGAGGCCGGCGTAACGATGTTGTTCACCTCGTTCGCCAGAGCCGACGCCAGTTGATTGAGGCTGCCCGCGTTCTGCGAATCGCCCATGACTCCCGCCAGGGTGCTGTTGCTGAATGTGAGCAGCGCCGCCAACGTTCCCTGGCTGATGGTGCTGGTGACGTCCTGCCCGTCGGAATTTGTGATGGTGGCCGTGGGGGGCGCTTGCGGATTCGCGGGATGCGCCGGCGTGGTGAAGGAGACGCTGAGCTGGTCCTGCGTGGTTCCCATCACCAGGGGCGTCTGGCCGCCCATAAGCACGTCCACCGTTCCATCGTTCTGATATTGGACGCTGATGCTGGTGAGATTCGAAAGCGACTGCAGATCGGTGTTCAACTGAGCGCCCAGACCCACGTCTTTGCCCCCGCCGTTGCGGATCTGCACATTGATCTGCTGGATCTGCGCCGAAAGCGCATTGATCTGGTTGACCGTGTCCTGGAGTTGCTGATTGGTTTGCGTAGATAACTGGGTGACGCTGGAAGCGGTGTCGTTAAACGCCTCCGTAACCTGCTGTGCCGCCGTCATCACGGTTTGTTCGGCCGAAGCATCGTTCGGCGAAGTGCTCCACGCGGAAAAAGCCGAAAACAGGCTGCTCAGGGCCGCCGGGATGCCGCTGTTGCCGGACACATCGAAATTCCCCTGCAGCGAGCTGAGGCTGGAAGCCGCCTGCGTCGCGGTGCCCAACAAGGAATTCTGCGTTTGTACGGCCTGCTCGGCGTAATTGTTCTGCGAGCTCTGGACCGGGCCGAACAGCACGCCTCCGGTGGTGCCCGTCTGCGGGTCGAACGAAGCAGCCACCATCGTCGGGGTTTGCAGCACGTAGCCCGGCGTGGACGCGTTCGTCACATTGTTCTGGAGCACTCCCACGGCCTGTTCCACCACATCCATCGCGTTGGCTGCCAGGTTCAGGGAGGCGAGGAGATTACCCATGGAATGCTCTCTTGCTAAACGTTCAGCGTCACTCGGCCGCGGCCTTCATCGCGAAGCAATTGGCCGTCGGGCGCGTACGACGGAGGACCGGTCACCGCGGAGGAAACCCAGCCGCAATAGAGGGCCGCCGCGGAATCAAGCAGCGCCTGGACACGTGCGGCATGCATCCGGATGCGTTGTACTACGCCTGCCAACTCGCTTCGATCGACATTGGAAAAGCCGCCGCTTGTCGCCAGCCGGAGTTTCCCGGCGGCCTCGCTGAGCGCTCCTGGACATCCCGGCGCATCGAAGCGCATGGCCACCAGGTGCGCGATGGCACGGCGAAGATTGTCGTCGGCTTCTTCCAGAGACCGCAGCGCCTGTTCCTTCGCCATACTTCAATCCATTGGTCAGCCGCCCTGCAACATGCTGTCCACCATGGCGCTGGCCACCTGGCCCGCATCCACGTTGTACTGGCCGCTCTGCAGAAGCTGGGAAATGCTGTCGATCTTTGCCTGGCGCGTGGAAGAGACCGAACCCGCGGAAAGCGAAACAAGGTCGCTCGCGCTCGACAAATACGCCTGATCCTGATCGGCGCCGCCGGCCTGATACTGCCGGGCGGCCGAAGGTGCATTCGTAGGAGTCCTCGGTTCCGCGGTGTTGCCTGCGCCGTTGACACCGCCGCTGTTGGCCGGATCGATTCTCATAGTCCGTCGCCTCCATCTCTAAACGAGTTCATATGGCTATATCGCTGATCGATCCTCCGTTTTAGAGCGATTCCGGGGCCCTGGCGCCCGCGCTGTTAAGTACCATTCGGTGAATCTTTATAATGAGATCCACTTCGCCCTGCCGCATGCCGAGGGCGGAGGCGATTTGCCGGGGGGTGTCGCCCCGCCTGAATAAACGAAGCACCTGGCCGCGGCGATTCAGGTTGACCGACGCGTTCCCGGACCAGACCGTGGGAGCCGGCGGCGGTTGCATGGCGTCCTCCAGACGCGCGCGAATCTGCTCGAAAGCGGCGCTTAGGCCGTCCACGGTTTCTTCGACATTGCCGTTTGAGCCGCCCGGCTTCCTTCGGATTTCGAGCTTCAACGAAATGAACAGCACGATGCACGCGATCAGGCCCGCCGCCAGCAGCACGTAAGGCAGCCCGGGGCTGAGAAGAATCTGTTCGAAGACGCTCATGCGCTGATCCTCGTTGGCTGGTATGGATTCGTACCGGTCAGATGCTGCAGAGACAGGCGTTCGCCGCGGCTTATGATTTCGTGGATGCGCACACCATAGTTGCCGTCGATCACCACAACTTCCCCTCGGGCGATCACGCAATTATTGACCACCACTTCGACATATTGATTAACGGGACGGTCCAGCTCGATGATCGAGCCAGTGGCCAGTTTCAGGACATCGCGAACCGGCAGAAAGGTACGGCCGAAGGACACGCTCACTGGCATTTCGACGTCGAGTAGCAGATCGAGCGCGGGAGGAACTGCGCTCTGGCCTTGCTTTTCCGGCGAAACGACCGCGGCCTCCTGGCCCGGTTCGGCATCGTCACTGTCTTCCTGCAGCGCAAGAGCGTCCAGGAAAGCCCAGGGGAAGCTGATGAATAACGGCTCGAACTCCGTTCCGCCCATCGACAGCGTGACGATTGCGGCTATGCCGTCTGTGAGCGTCCCCGATGCTTCCGCGGCGACGCCGTTGCTCACCGGCGTTCCGAAGCGCATCCCAGCGTGCTGCGCGAGCCCACTGGCCGTCTGAGTCAGGATCTCCTGCCACGTCTCCTTCAGCAGATTCTCGTCAAATTCCTCAATGCCGCTCGCCGTGAGAACCACTTTGGCGATGCCGGCGCTGGTGTCACTCGGCGTCGAAATGCGCAGTGGCGCTGTGGACGCATGACTGAAGAGGTACTCGATTGCGGGCAGTTCACCGGCTTGTGCCGCCATTTCCGGATCGGCTGGGGAGGACTGCGCGGTGAGTGGCTGCTGCGCCATCATCTCCACGGCTGTGCGCAGGCTGGTCGTCCATTCGCGGGCGAGTTCGGCGGCTAGCTGAGTACGCTCGGGACCGTTCATGGCGTCAGTAAATTCCCTTCCGGCTTGGCCACTTCTTCTCGATGTACGCGCGGAGCCGTAAGATACCCTGTAGCCGCAACTGCGAGACGCGGGTAACATGGAGATTCATGATCGGGGCGATCTCGCGCAGGTTTAGTTCTTCCTTGTAATAGAGGCTAAGCACGGTACGCTCGTTCTCGGGCATCTTGTTGATACCGGCCATGATCACGCGCTCCAGCTCGGAACGCTCCAGGATGCGCGCGGGCGATTCCTGCTCGTCGCCCGAAATGAATTTCAGAAGGCTGATTTCTTCGCCGTCCTCGATGATGTCCAGACTACCCAGAGAGACGCCACGAAGATCCACCAGCCATTGCTGGTACTCGGCGACGGAGAGTCCCAGTTCAGCGGCGATCTCCTCGTCGTTTGGCGCGCGCTTGAGCCGCTGCTCCGCGCTTGCAATGGCCGCTTCCAGCACTTTGACGCGCTTGCGCTTGTGCGTGGGGATGCCGTCCAGCCCGCGGATGCTGTCGAGGATGGCCCCGCGGATCTTGTATTCGGCGTATGTCCGCAGCGTGGCATTGTGGCCAGGATCGAAATTGTCGATGGCCGCAATCAGGCCGATTATGCCGGCCGAGATGAGATCTTCGATCTGAATGTTAGGCGGCAACTTCTCCTGAATTCGCGACGCGATCCAGTTCACCTGGGCCATGTGCTCCAGAATGAGCCGTTCACGGTCTTCCGGCGATCGCTCGGTCTGAGTTGCGTAACCCAACATATCGGACCCCTGATGACCACTCAGGCCGCTGTCAGCGCTGGCTCCTGCCATCCCTCAAACACCTTTCGGATCAGCCGGTCTTTGGAAGCCTCGGTGAGATCTTCGGGAACCTGCTGACCGCAACCAAAATAAGAAAGCGGCAACCGGGAACGCATAGCCTGCTCCACGATGCCGCCACCGGCGCAGTCGTCATCCACATTGGTGAACAGCAGCCGGGCCGGTTGAAAAATCGAAAAACGTTCGACAACTCGCGACAACGCCGCCGCCCGCATGGTCGCCGGCATCACCAGTTGCACTTCAATCAAACGATGCCGTGAGAGAAACAGCGCCAGTTCGGCCGCTTCGTCCGTGTCAGCGGGGCCGAAACCTGGCGTGTCGATCAGCACCAGATCCTTGCCGCTGGCTTCTTCCAAAGCCTGCGCCAGGCCAGTCATCGTATCCACAGCCTGGAAGGCAATGCCGATAATGGCGGCGTAGGCGCGCAACTGTTCCGAGCCCGAGACGCGGTACGTGTCCGTCGAGAGAATCTGCAGCGGCTTGCGGCTGGTGAGCCCGTACTTCAGCGCGAGCTTGACGATTGTGGTGGTTTTGCCCGAACCCGGAGGCCCCACCAGTGCGGTCACCCGCCGATCCGCCCCAGGCATGCCCAAACCGGGCGCCGTTTCGAAGCGCGAATCCAACTCAGCGGCGATGGCGTCTTTCAGGATTTCGGGCGTTAGCGCCTGATTTCCACCGCGCTCGCCGCTCACTCGCGCCTCCACGGCCTGCAACAACTCGTGCGCGCATTCCTCGCTGAAATCGGCGTTGAGCAGACGCAGGTAAAGCTCTGCCAGGTCGGGAGCCGCGCCTGGGGCCGTCCAGCGCATGTGAAAGCTCTGGCGCGACATGGACCGGCGGACCGTTTCAATCTGGCGGCGAAGATCGGCAATTTCCAATGCCAGCGTGTCCGGCTTGCCGTTCGGCGCGGGGGGAAGAGCCGGCGTTGTCTGAGAAGAAGAGGCGCTGACGGCGGGGCCGACGTCGGCAAACGCCAGACCGAACACCACCTCATAACGGCCCAGATGGCGAAGCTCCGGGCCGGTGGACTTGGAGTTCATGATCATGGCCTCGGGTCCCAGCTCGATCCGCGCCTTGTCCATGGCCTCTTCCACCGATTCCGCGAAATAGGACTTGATTCTCATGAGCTCCTCAGATCACTCCGAGCGAAAGCACCTTGACGCCCGCGGGCACTTCGTTATGCGAGAGGAAGAACAGGTTGCCAAGCGAGGGTTCGGCAATCTGACGCAGGAAATAGCGCGCGCCCGAGCTGGTGATCACCGCCACCGGCATTTCGGGCTTCTCCACCTTGCGCTCGATTCGATTCAGAATGTCGCGAACCACCTGCGGTGAAAGCGCCAGAATGCTGTTCTGCTCGGTATGCTGAACTGCGCCTTCCACCATCTGCTCCACCGAGGCCTCCATCAGCCACGCGGGCAGTTCGCCTTTCTGGTTCAGGTAAGGTTTCACGACCGTCCTTCGAATGGACTGCCGCACATACTCGGTAAGCAGCACCGGATTCTTGCTGGTGGGCGCCGCCTCCCCGAGCGCTTCGAGGATCGAAACGCCATCGCGAATCGAAACCCGCTCGCGCAGCAGGTTCTGCAATACACGCTGAACTACGGCGAGTGAGAGCAACTTCGGGACCAGATCCTCAACCACCTTGGGATTGTCCTGGGCCACGCGATCGCAGAACGCTTTGGCATCCTGGCGGGAGAACAGCTCGTGAGCGTAACGGCGAATGGTTTCCGAGAAATGGGTCCCCAGTACGTTGACGGCGTCCACCACCGTGTAGCCGGCTGTACGGGCGGCGTCCACGCGGTCATTGGGCACCCATAGCGCGGGTAAACCAAACGCCGGCTCTTTTGTTTGTTGGCCCGTGAAAGTCTTATCGGCTTTGGCGGTGGGTATGGCCAATTCGCTGCCTGGCAGCAGTTCGTAGCGCGAAAGCTCGGTTCCCTTGAGCAGAATTATGTATTCCCGGGAGCGCAGCGACAGATTGTCGGTGACCCGAACCGGCGGGAGCAGATAGCCGAGGCTGGTGACCAGTTGCTTGCGAATCCCGGCCACCCTTTGCAGCAGCGGCGAATTGTGTCCGCCAGCCACCAGACCGGCCAGACCCAGACCCACTTCGATGGAAACAGGCTCCACGCGGAGCATGGTTTCGAGGTTCTCTTTGGCGGTTACCGGCGCGGCGAGCGTCTGTTGCTTAACGGCGGCGTCAGATTTTTGACGCTTCAGGAACGCGATTGCCCCCAATCCGCCGCCCATGATCAGGAACGGAATGGTGGGCAAACCCGGAAATGCCGCCAACGCGAGGAGCACGCCGCTCGACAGGAACAACGGCTGAGTGCGCCCGAACAACTGCTTCTGAAATTCCACGCCAACACGCGCGTCCGAACTGGCGCGGGTCACGATGAGGCCACCCGATACCGAGATCATCAGCGCCGGGATCACGGTGACCAGGCCGTCACCGATGGTGAGGACGGTATAGGTTTGGATGGCGTGGCGGAATTCCATGTTGTGCTGGAAGACGCCGATGAGAAACCCGGCGATAATGTTGATGCCGGTGATCAGAATGGAAGCGAGAGCGTCGCGCTGGGTGAAGCGGGATGCGCCGTCCATGGCCCCATAGAATTCCGCTTCGCTGGCTAGTTGTTTGCGCCGCTGGCGAGCTTCAGTTTCGTTGATCAGCCCGGCGTTGAGATCGGCATCGATCGACATCTGCTTGCCGGGCAAGGCGTCCAAAGTGAAGCGGGCAGCCACTTCGGAGATACGCACCGCGCCGTGGTTGATCACCACGTACTGAATGGCGATGAGTACCAGGAAGATCACCGCTCCGATGATGTAATTACCCCCGACGACGAAATTGCCAAACGATTCGATCACCTGGCCGGCTGCGGCCGTGCCGGTGTTTCCATTCAGCAGAATCAGGCGCGCCGAGCTCACGTTGAGCGAGAGCCGGAACAGTGTCAGCAGTAGAAGCGTCGTCGGGAACACGCTGAAATCAACCGGCCGCAGAATGTACATGGCGACCATGAGAACGATGACCGACATGGTGATGTCGAGCACGATCAGAATGTCCAGCATGAACGGCGGCAGGGGCGTGATGAGCGCCACCACAATGCCCAATACCGCGATGGGCACCGCCATTTCACTGAGGTGATCCAGCGTCAGCTTGCTGCCAAGAACACCGGTGCTTTTGGGGGCAGGGATGATTTGAGACTGCGAGGCCATGTCCGCTGATTCTGCTCCGTGAAGAATTACGCAGGCACTTTATGGCCCATCAGTTTGTACACGTAGGCGAGGATCTCCGCGATGGCGCGATAGAATTCCTGTGGGATGGCCTGGCCGACATCCGCGGCCTGATACAAACCCCGCGCCAGCGGCGGGTTTTCGATGATGGGGACCTGATGCTCGGTGGCGATCTGGCGGATTCGCAGCGCCAGCCAGTTGCGCCCCTTGGCCACGACAATGGGGCACGCCATGGTGTCCATTTCGTAACGGATGGCCACGGCATAATGCGTCGGGTTGACCAGAACGGCGGTGGCTTTGGGGACCTCCTTCATCATCTGCCGGCGCAGCAGATCGCGGCGCAGACGACGGATGCGCGCTTTGATATAGGGGTCGCCTTCCTGCCGCTTCATCTCGTCGCGCACTTCCTGTTTGCTCATGCGCAGGCCGGACATGTGCTTGTGGTATTGGCGGAACAAATCGATACAGCCGAACGCCACGAAAACGCCGGCGGCTTTCCACAACACGTTCTCAAGTGCGCCGGCCACCTGCGCGGTGGCGACATGGACGCTCTGCAGCGGGAGACGAAGGAAAGTGCCCACGTTGTCGCGCGCGATGGATTGCACCGATAGGCCGACTACAGTGAGCAACATTACCGCTTCAATCAGGGACCACAGATTCTGTTTTGGCAGCTCACTAAGGCGCGTCATCGGATTAAACCGGTCGAACTTCGGAGAGAGCCGGCTCATGCTGAAGCCGAATTTCGTCAGGCCGAGCTGAACGCCGATCGTGATCAGGAGCAACAAGCCACCGGCCTCGGCGATGGGGATCAGCGTGTCGCGGAACAGGGTGCCTAACAACACCGGCCATTCGCCGGGACCGATATCGCCTTCAAAAGCGCGTTGAAAGA
>Ga0187871_10002310_pt1 | contig 15636 bp, 12 predicted proteins | sample June2016WEW_16_1_FD_132988 | JGI IMG/M metagenome (GOLD analysis project Ga0187871, IMG submission 132988) | Peatland microbial communities from SPRUCE experiment site at the Marcell Experimental Forest, Minnesota, USA - June2016WEW_16_10 | ecosystem: Environmental > Terrestrial > Soil >... | reverse complement strand
TTGCCGTCGCCTCGGATCACCGAGCCAGCCAGCTCCGAGTCGAAGTGCGCCGCCAGCTCCGTACCCGTGGTCTTGGCCGTCAGAGTCCCGTCCCGCAGCGGCTGATCGTTGATCCGCAAACCCCGTCCGGTCAGCGTGCCATTCAAGGCGATTAACCGGACGCCTGGCTGTCCGGGCTTGGCGGGCGCGATATCCACCACTCCGGCGCCATGCAACTCGGCCGTTCCGCTGATGCCGGGATAGTCTTTGCTCACGATCTGAAAGTGGTCCAACGGCATGGCGTTGCTGTCCACCTGAAACCGCAGTTGACCCGTTCCCAAGTTGCCGGGCTGGTGCTGGTAATTCGCCTCCAGCGTGACGCTCTTGCCGCCCGCCGTCAGGTGTCCGTTTGCCAGCTCCGCCGTGGTGCCCGAATAGCCCAGCGTGCCCGTGAAGCGGTCGAATGGCTCGCCATAGAGCTTGCCTTTGGTAGCCGTCACCGTGGCGTCGATGCGCGGAGAGCCGTACGTCCCCGCCACCTTCGCGTCCGCGCCGATGGTCCCTTCCAAGGGCACGTTCTTAATGTCCGCGGCCGCCATCAACTCCGCCGCCGGGGCGTTGCGGATGGAACCCGCGAACGACACCGCGCTCGCATCCTCCACCTTCCAATCGCGCATCCCCAACGAGCCTGCGCCCTGCGCGTGCAACGCGCCCTGCTGCACGTTGCCGTTCCGCACCGCAACGCCCGCGCCCGAAACGTCCACATCGCCGCTCACCGCCTGGAAGGTCCGGCCCTCCCAAACCAGGTTCCTGGCGTTTGCATGCCCGGTGATGCGCGGGTCCTCCGTCTTGCCCGCGATCACGCCATCGAACACCGCTTCGCCCGAAACCAGTTTCACCGGCAGCGATTGGATATCGAAAGCCGGCAGCACCTCGTCCAGGTTCTGTGAATCCCCGTGTACCCGCAACCGCCGCCCCAATACGCCCGAAAAGTCCAGGCGCGTGGATGGCAGCGCCAGCGATGACGTTCCCAGATCCAGGGTCTCGTTGGCTGCGTCATAAGTCGCATCTATCGAGCCGTGTACCGGCGCGCCGGTTGCGGCGGGCGCGATCGCCATGCGCGCCGCAAGCTGTAGCGTGCTGGTGTTGCCTAACGTCACGCTCAACTGCACCGGACCCGATGCGGCCGCATCCCACGGTACACTCTGGCCGTTGTAGACGCGCATCATCTTCCGCACGTCGAAACCCGCCACGTCCCCTTCCACGCGCACCCGCGCGAAGTCCGCGATCTGCGTCTTCCCTTCGAAAGACCCGTCCAGCGCATCCAGGTGAATCCCGCCGGCGTCCACCGTCTTCTGCCGGATCACCACGGTTTCCATGCGCCCGCTCACCTGGAAAGGTTCGAGTCCCGCAGCTCCGCCCGCCCTCCTGTCTCCCGTCAGAGAAGCCATCGCCAGGCCCCCAATCCGCAGACCCGATACCGCGATCCGTCGTGGGTCGATGTTGAAGGCAGCATCGGTACCGAGGCCGCGCATGACGAAGTGCGGGTCCGGCCCAAACAACAGACCCGCCCCGTGCAGCGTGCCGCTGGCCTGATAGTCTCCCGTCCCGTGGAAGCGCGCCTTTCCCGTCAGCGTTACGGGACCTTCCAGTTGGATGCGCCAGCCCAGCGTGCGCGCCACCTCGCCCAGCGATGCGCGCACTTTATATTGGAACGCGCCCGCGAAATCCGTGAGGCTCTCGATCGCGCCTGAGAATTCAACCTGCGATTGCCCAGTCGCCACACGCCCGGAATCGATCCGTATCCGATTCCGCTCCACTGCCACCGCCAGGCTCACATCCAACGGCACGGGTTGATGGCCGCCCCATTGGAATCGAGCCGGCGCAATGGACAACTGTCCGCGATACCGCGGCCCCGCCCTGTCGTAATCGAACTGCGCACGCAGGTTGCGCCCTTGCGCATCGAATGGCGTCTTCCCTTGACCGGCCACTTCGAAGCTACCGTTCTGCAGGCTGTAGCGGCCGATGGCCAGATCCAAAATAGTCTCCACGGTTCCCTTGCCCGCCCGCCGCACTTTCGGCGCGGGCAGATTGGTGTGCCCATCCGCATAAAGAATCAAGTAAACCTGCGGATGCCGCACGTCCAGGTATTGCAGATCGGCGGAGCGCTTCAGCACGGAAACGACCTTGATCCCCACCACTACGGCGTCCGCGCGAAAAAGCGGCGGCGCATCCGGCGGCTCGCTCCCGTGCAGCACAAAACCATCCACCTCGGCGCGCATTCGCTTCCAGTCGTACTGGAACGCCCCGATCTCCGCCCGCCCGCCCGTGGCCTTCTCCACTTCCGCCACGATCCGTTGGCGGACTCGCTCGCGAAACCAATCGCTGCGCAGCACCAGCGCCGCGCTCAGCGCCAGCAATGCCAGCAGCCCCGCCAGGCTCCCCGCCGCCAGCCACAACCTGCGCGCGCCGCGGCTCATCGGAAAACCTCCTCGTGATACTGAATGTGCGTCCGGCGGCGCGCCTCCTTCAGCCACTGCTCCACTTGCACGTCCGCCGCCTGGCCGATCAGCGTTTGCTCGATGCCTGCGCGGTAGTCGTCCACCGATGCCGCCTGGCCGGGATGCGCCGCCATCAGTCCCGCCCGCATGTGCTCGTCGAAGTACTGGCGAATCTCCGCATCGCCGATCTGGATGCCCGGCCGGAAGCGCACGCCGATGAAGCGCAGCAGCGTCAGTTGCCACGTCAGCCGCGCCTTCAAATCGTCTTCGCTGACGCCATACTCCGCCAGCGTGCGGCGGTACGCAGCCTCGTCGCCAAAACGCGCCTTCTCCCCTTGCAGCGCCGCTGCCGTATCGGCGGCCGACGGTGACAGGTACTGGCTGGCTTCCAATTCGTTGCGCACCAGCGCCTGGTCCACCATGCGCTCCGCGGTCGCGCGTTTATTGGCCGGGCTAAAATCCGGTTTCGCGTTATTCAAAAATGCCGTGATCCGTATCTCGCGATCCAGATCCGTTTCCGTGATCGCGCGGCTGCCCACCGAAACCGCAATACGGTCGATGGTCTCGGCCCCCGCCCCCGCGGCCACTAAGCAGATCGCCATGGATAACCGGCCCCGCATCAGAACGTCTGCCCGATCGAAAAGAAGAATTGGAAATGGCTGATGCTTTGCGTCTCGCAGTTATAAGGCTGCGTAGCGCATGGCATCGGCCCGGCGTTCAGCAAGTCGCTGAAGCTTCCCTTGAAGCCATAGAAGCGCGGCGGATTGATGCTGTAGGCGAAGTCCATCCGCACCGGACCGATGGGCGTGCGGTAGCGTATCCCGAAACCCACCGCGTGGTTCATGTAATCGAAATCTCCAAGTCCGTGTTGATCCGTGCGGAACGAGATCGCCGACGGGCTGCTGTACACATTCCCCATGTCGTGAAAAAGCACTCCGCCAATGTTGTCGCCCAGCAGCGGGAAGCGCAATTCGGTCTGGTTCATCAGCAGCGCCGTGCCCCCCAGGGGAAAGCCTGTGGACGTGTCCCGCGGCCCCGCTTGCAGATCCGGGAAGCCGCGCTCCGAAGTCGCGCCCCCGGAGAAGAAGTGCTCCGGCAGCGGGATCGCCGTGTTCGGATCGGCGACATTGTGCAGAGGATGCACGATCCCGAAACTGGTCGAGCGCGCCAGCACCAGCTTCTTGCCGATCGGATGATAAGTCGAATTGCGCCCCAGGAAGCGTCCGAAGGTAATCTCCGAACCTAAGGCGCGCGGCGCCGCCGAGATATCCAAGGTATTGTAAATGCCCTTGTGCGTGTCGATGGGATCGTCGCGCCGGTCCTGGATCATGCTCCACGATACCTCGCCCACGCGGTCGGGCTGTGAGAACAGCGGGACCAGGTAAGGCGAGATCTTCAACGTGGATTGATCCACCACCACGTGCCGGTAAGTGTACCGGTAAAGAAACGTGATCGACTTGGAAAACCGTTCGGAAAGCTGTATCGAGCTTTCGAAGCGTTGCGCGGTGAACGTGCGCACGTCCTTGCTGTTGTCGTAGAGCGTCGTGAACGACAGAGTCAGCTTCTGATTGCCCCGGAAACGGGGCACCGTGTAACTGACCAGCGCGCGCTGCTCCAGGGTCGAAACGCGGCCGCGGAAACTGAGGCTCTGGCCCAGGCCCCACAGGTCCAGCCGCGAGACATCCAGCGTAAAGTCCGGCGCAAAACCGGTCTGGCCCTGCGGCGCTTCCAGGCAGTTCGAACAGCCGCCGATCCTGGCGAACTCAGCCCCGAAGCCGGTGGCGGTGGACCATTTGTGCGCCTCTTCCATGTCGTACAGCACGTACTTTTCGGCGTTGTCGCCGTCGGGATTTTGAATGGCCGTATCCACCCGCGCGAAGACGCCCAAATCGTACAGCTTGCGCTGCGTTTCGCGCATGGCGCTGGGCGACAGCGGATCCCCCGCCTTCAACAGCATGTTGCTGTCCACCAGGCTGCGCCGCGTATTCTTCAAGCCGCTGATCAGCACGTCGCGCACGAACTCCTGCTGCCCTTCGTGGATCACATAGGTCAGGTCTATCCGGTGAGCCTCCGGCGCGGGCTTGGAGTTCCACTCGAACGTGGCGTTGGGGAAGCCGCGCGTGGAGTACTGCTGCAGGATGGTATCCCGGTCCACCGCCACGTTGTACTCGCTGAAAGGCTGCCCTTCCACCGAGCTGAGCTGCGCCAGCAACTGCGCTTTGTCCAGCTTCGCGGCGCCCTGCACGTCCAGGCTGTGAATGAAGTACTGCGCGCCTTCCTGCACCTCGATGAAAACCGCCAGATGGCCGGGCTTGCCCTGGTAGCTATCTACCATCTTGTGCGTCACCGCCACGTCGCGGAATCCGTTGGATTGATATAAGCTGGCGATGGATTGCTCGTCGCGCCGCAGCAGCGCCCCGCTATACCGGCCCCGCCGGAACTGCAGCAGTGTCGCGCGCATCAGGAACATCCGCTCGCGCAGGGCTTCCGTCCGGAAATACTTATTGCCTTTGATGTCGATCAGCACCAGCTTGTGCCGTTGGCCGGGGTTGATCAGATAGTCGATGGTTGCTTTATCGTTCAGCACGCGCTGCGGTTTGAATTCGACTTCCGCGTCGAAGTAACCTTGCGATTGAAAGTAGTCCCGCAAGTTGCGCTCGCCTTCCAGCAACAGCGACTCGTCCACGGTGTGCTCTTCGAAAACGGGCACCAGGCTGCGCAGCTTGCCTTGCGAAACCTTCGCCCCTACGGCGTTCACCTCCACCTCGGGCCCGGCATCGATCTCCAGGGAGGGCTTGCTCCGATTGGTGTCCGCATCGTAGTCCATCGATTTCAATTGCACGCGCGCTTCAAAACGCCCGCGCCGTTCGTACCGGGAGCGTATATCTTCCACGCCCTTATTCACGCGCGATTGATTTACCGTGCGCCACCCGCCGATCAGCCAGCGGCGCCAGTGCGTGGCGCCGATGATATCCTCCAGCGGCATCTTGGGATCGCCGGTGATCGCCGGCGTCGTGAAATGCGCGCGCGGTCCTGTATCCACCACGAAGTGTACGCTCACCTGCTGCGTGTGCGGATCGTAGGTTACTTCCGTCCGGACCCGGCTGCCGTGCAACCCGTTGGCGACCAGCAGCCGCTCAATGGCCGTCTGTGCCGGAGCGACGTCTTCTTCCGCGAACGGCTGCCCCAGGTTCAGCCGTGTGACGTTAACCAGTTGGCCGCGGTTGGGCGGATCGGATGTGTGTCCCTCCACCGCGACGTTGCCCACGAACCAGCTATTCTTCGTAATGATCCGCACCGTCACACCGTTGACCGCGCCCGGCGCGGCCTCGGCGTCCACTTGGATGTCTTCGAAGGCGCCCGTAGCATAAAGGCGCTCGATGGCCGTGTGTACATCCGCCAGCCGCAGCGGCGCTCCCTTCTTCAGCGGGACCGCGTTAGCCAGCTCTGCGGCCGTCAGCGGCTGTTCCGCCGGAGAGTACTGAATATCGGCGATGGTCTGCCCTTCGTACTTCGACGTCTGCGCCCAAACCATTTGCGCACAGGCCAGCAACGACGCGGCTAAGTATCGAGGGATGCTCCGGTACACCGTCCCCATCATTATCACAGAGGCACGGCAGTGCGGAAGCGTTTCAAAACGTGCCCGCCCGCACGATATGGCCGCCCTTGCCGGGAGCGGCGCCGATCCGCTGTGGATAGTAGCGCGCCGCGATCTGCGGCGGACCCAGGTCTTCGATGCTGGTGAAGCCTAGCGACACCAGCTTTCGGGCGAGCGCGTCCGGTTCAAAGTAGCTCACGAAGGCCTCTCCGATCTCCGCGACATGCGCCGCGAGCGCGTCGTGGAAGGCGCGCATCTCGCCGGACAACGCGTCCGGGGGATTGCTGTAGTCGAACACCACTTGCGCGCCGACCGGCAGGCCGCCGATGAAGCCCAGCGTGCCGTAGATGGCTTCCTCCGTCAAATAAGGCACCACCCCAAGCCACGTAAAAAAGGATCGCTCAGCCGGATCGAAGCCCGCGGCGGCTAATCCGTCACCCAAGGTCCCGCGCTCGAAGTCCACCGGCACAAAGGTGAGCGTCGGTGGCAGCGGAATGCCCGCCTCTGCGAGCCGCTGCCGTTTCCAGGCTTGCGTGGCGGGATGGTCCACTTCGAATATGCGCAGGCTGTCCCGCAGAGCGCCGCGATAAGCGTAGGTGTCCAGGCCCGCCCCCAACACTACAAGCTGCCGGACGCCTTGCTCCGCCGCCGCCGCCAAGCCATCTTCAGCGAAGCGCGACCGCACGGCGATGAATATGCGCATCCGCCGCCTGTGCGGGTCCTGTTCCGCGTCGCGAGCCAGGGCTTCGACATCCTCACACAGAATACTAGCGGCCAGGCGATCGGCGAAGATCCGTCCGTGTTCCAGCACTTGATGAACCGCGCGATGTACCGCCGCGCCGCGGGCTGTGCGTGTAGGATAGGCCTCCTGGCGCATCATGGCCTGTCTGCCAGGATGGCTCACTGACTCCCCGTATTGACCTGCTGTTTTGCGTGCCGGCTCAGATACCAGCACGGCGGATCGCCGAAATGCGGGAACAGCGAATTCACGCAGTCTTGCGGCGCCGGCGGATCGAACACATACTGCTGCGACCTGCCGCCCTTCATCGGTATGATCCATGTCCGCTGCACCATCACGCTGCCGAATTGCGCCCGGTTGTTCGGAATCCGGTAGCGCAGCGAAACAGAATCGCACACATAAACCAGCGCGCCCGCCGCCAGCACCGTAAGAACCGCAATGATGAATGTACGTTTCAAATCTTAAGGAACAGCTTGCGCCGGTACATCCAGTATAGGATGAGCCAGTAACTCAGCAGCACCGCCGATCCCAGCAGCAGCGGCTCCAGCCCCGGACCCAGAGCCCGGAACGCATCCGGACCCAGGTGAATCCGGAACGAGCTGAACATAAACCGCTCGCACAAGTGCGCGACCATGTAAGCCGCGATCGAGTTCACCCCGATTACCACGAGCGGGAAGGCCCACTTCCGATAGCCCTTCATGTCGATCACCCAACTGAAAGCCGCCGTGAACAGAAAACAGACGCCGCCGCTGAACAGCGTCCAGCTCGGAGTCCAGATGCGCTTCACCACCGGGCAGATGCCGGTGAAATGCAGCAGCAGGCCCGCGGCGATCCCGGCCACGCCGGCGATCAGCAAACGGAGCATCGGGATTTGCGGTGCGCTGGCGCGCAGCCAACGGCCCGCCACCAGTCCCAGGATCATGGTGCCCAGCGTGGGAATGAAGCTCAGCGTCAGATATCCGCCGTCATTGAAGACGAATGGGTGCGCGCGCGGGAACAGGTTCAGGAACCACTGGTCGAAAGCGTTACCGAAGTTGGCGTTCTTGTTCCAGTGCGCGGCGAAGCCGGAGTAGAAATGCGGCCAGTTGGCGGGTACTCCCACGGACTGCCAATCGAATCCGGCACCCGGCACCGGGTAGAGCGCCCACGCCAGCCAGTAGCCAGTCAGGATTACGGCCAGCGCGATCCATTGCCAGCGCGGCTTGCGGAAGCCCAGCAGGAACAGAAACGGATATCCCAGCCCGATCTGCGTGAGCGTATCTTCAAATGTGAAGTAGGTGCGCGAACTGTACATCGACCGCAGAAAGATGCCCAGCGCGATCAGCAGAAACGAGCGCCAGATGGCGTGCGCCCACATCTTGCCGAACGTGCCGCCCTTAGCCAGCCGGCTGGCGATGGAGTAGGGCAGCGCCACCCCCACCAGGAACGAAAACGAGGGCTGAATCATATCGTGCAGCGAGCAGCCGGCCCACTCCACGTGCGTCTGGTTGTATCCCAGAAACGCCCAGAACCAGTTACCGGGGAAAGCGTGCGCCACGCGCGCCAGTTCCAGGACTTCGGCCATCATCAGCAGCATCACCAAACCGCGATACGCATCCACGGCGATGTTGCGGGCGACTGGCTGTGGGGCGCGGATCGACTCCTGCGCCGGAACCGCAGGGTTGACGGTTGCTTGCAAGCGTCACCTCCCAAGAAGAACTAGACACGACGTTAGCATAACGCGGCCGGCCGATCGTGTCACCGCTGTGGCCGATACACGGTCCAACCGGGCAGTTCGTTGTCTGCCACCCGCTCGTAACGCCGCAACATATCCCGCACGGCCCTGGACCGCGCCTCCTCTCCGGGAGCAAACGCAACCACCTGGAAGCCGGAAGGAAGGCCGGCTGCGTATTGGTGCGCCGTCAGAGGGTATCCGCCAATCTCGCGATCGTTGACCGAATAGTCCACGTGATAAACCTTTCCCTCCGATAGCAGGCTGGCCATCGGATGGCAGGGGAAATATGCGCGCCCGGGGTGTCTCAGTTCGTAACCCAAGGCTGTCTCCGAAGCATTCTGACGAAAGTCGCGCAGGCGCGAAGGCAGAGTGAGCAACGTCCCCGGAGCGATACTGACCAGTATTCCAAGCGCTGCGCACATCCAGCCAATACCGCGCAACCACGAGTTGCCCGGATCTGCGATGCACTGTTCAATCGCCAGCCCGGCGGCGACAAACAGGAAATAGAGTACCGCTCCCAGATGATTGACATCGGATCCCGCCGTGACCATTGCCTTGACCGCCACCGGAGTCAGCGCCGCCGCCGCGAGCGCGAACGCCAGCCAACGGTTCGCCCGCGCGAACTCCCGCAAATCGGGCTTGTGCGGCGCTGCGATCCACCGGCAGCCCGCTATCAGCAGCAGTGGAAAGAGCGCCGGAAGCGCATCCTGTTTTCCCTCCCGGTAATACTGCACCAGAAGCTCGATATACTCGCCCTTGAGCGGGCGGTGCGCCGCCAGCGTGATGGTATTGAACAGAAAGGCATGCGCCGGCACGAATGCGACGATGGCTGCGAACAGTATCGCCCCGCCGGCCAATACCGCGGCCCCAAACTGCGCCAACAGTCTACCGCCGGCGCTCACTCCCAGGAACAGCGCCACGGCCAGCAGGATGGGCGCCATGGTCTGCTTGCTTCCCACGGCCAGGACACCACCCACTACCGCAAGCCACACCTGCGGCGCCGTGATGGCTTTCCGCGGGTTACAGAATACGCCACAGGCGAGCGCCCCGAACGCCAGCGCGGCCGCATCTGTGTGAATCATGGTCGCGGTGTGGAAAGTGCCGGGCGCTTGCATTATCAGGAAGCCGCAGAACAGAAACGCCGCGGTGGCCCCCAATAGGCGATCCCGGTTACCCTGGCTCGCGCGACGCAATACCCACACCAGGGGCACGCATGTGAGCAGCAGCGACAGGAGCGATCCCGCGAGCAGTAAATAGGTAGGGCTGTGAAGTCCGGCCACTGCTAAGTAAAGGCAATGGCTCACAGGCGTATGCAGCGTTCCGATGACTGGGCCGGTTGCATACCGGTCCACATAGAGACTGAAACCATGCAACAGCGCCACCGAGCGGGCCAACCTAAGCTCGTTCCAAACAAACGATGGAGCATTGAGTATTCCCGCGCCAGCCTCGACCGCCAGACAGCATAAGAGCACAGCCATAGCGGCCCACATCCACCGCTCTGCCCGAATGGACATCAAGACCGCCGCCGCCGGAGTTCGCTTCGGATACGTCCCAATTGCCCGACATACTCCAGCCAGTCGCGCAGCCTCACGTTACTCCGCCCGCTGCGCCGCCGTTGCATGGTGTACCCGTGTTCCGCCACCTTTCCCACCCGGCCTCGCGCCAGAACTTCGATCAGCGTTTTGAATCCTGTGGGCTGTAACTCGATATCCTCGATGGCTTGCCTGCGAAACATGTAACACCCGCTGAGCGGGTCGGTAACCCTGAGGAATACTTTGGGCGCAACAAGCCGCCCGACGCTTCTCGCGAATGCCGACAAGAACTGGCGGTGAACCGGAAATCGCCCTACCGAACCCTCCGCCGCGTATCGCGTGGCGACCACCAGGTCCGCGTTTTCGATCTTCCGGAGCATTTCCGGAACGATCGCCGGGGGATGTTGAAAATCCGCGTTAATGGTAGCCAGCACGTCTCCGCGGGCAATCTGCCAGCCCCGCACCACCGCGCGGGCCAGTCCGCGTTCCCCCACCCGCCGCGCGACGCGCAGGTTGGGCCAATCGATCGAAATCTCCGCGGCCACCTCGCCGGTGCCATCGGGACTCTCATCGTCCACCACGATTACTTCGTAACCGCCGCCGCCGGCATCCAGACCCTCCCGCAGCGCTGCGAGAAAGGGTCCGATATTGGCGGCTTCGTTATACGTGGGAACCACCACGGAAAGGCAGGGGAATGCGGTTTGCTGGCGCATCGGCGGACGCCGGGCAACGATCAGCGGACCGGGCGGAGAAGCGGCAAGCGGCTCTACAGCTATCGGAACCATCAGGACTCCATCAGGACTAAGGATACGCGATCCTCCGGCTTGCGCGATACTGGATTGATGCTGGAGTGGCGCCGTTTTGAAACTGCCGGCCAGTTCTCGTTCGGAGTGGTGGCGTCGGAAGCGGGCATTCGCGCGATCGAACTCAATGCCGCGGCCGAACTGCCCGGACGCGAGTGCGATTCCAACCCGGCCCTGCGGCAAGCCGTCGAGCAATTGCGCGCTTACTTTGCCGGCGAATTGCGGGACTTCGATCTAGTCCTCGATCTGCAAGGCACCGTGTTTCAGAAGCGGGTGTGGCGCGAGCTGCTGAACATCCCCTACGGCGAAACCCGCAGCTACAGCTTTGTCGCGGACACCATGGGCGCGCCCAAGGCCGTGCGCGCGGTAGGCGCAGCCAACGGGCGAAACCCCATTCCCATTGTGGTGCCGTGCCATCGGGTCATCGGCGCGGGCGGCTCGCTGGTGGGATATGGCGGCGGCTTGCCGCTCAAACGCTTCCTACTGGACCTGGAAGCGCGGCACTCCCACCTGTTCCGGGAAGCCTGACGCAAGAGCCTGCGGCTATTCGATGCGGACCGAACCCGATCCCGTGCGCACATCCACGAGCGCGCCGCCGCCTTTGACCTTACCCTGAATTTCATGACCGCCGACCGTGCCCTGCACGGTGATGGGATGATCCACATACACGCGGCCGGAACCCGTGTGCGCGTACAAATCGAAGGCGGCGTCCGCCGGCAGCCGCACGTTCACGCCGCCAGAGCCGGTATGCGCTTCCAGTGGCCCCGCGGCCGTCTGCTCCAGCCGCACGCTGCCGCTCCCTGTGTGGGCATTAATGGGGCCGCGGATTCCCGACCCCTCGATCGAGCCGCTGCCGGTGTGCGCGTCCACCTTACCATTCACCGCGTCGAGGCCAATACGCCCGGAGCCGGTCTGGATGCGTACTTCATCGTCCACGCGGGCCACCGTCACCGATCCCGAACCAGTCTCCAGTTCCACCGGGCCATGGACGCCCTCCACACTCTCGCTGCCCGATCCGGTGTGCGCGCGCAGGCGAGTCTGTTGCGGCACCACCAATTCGTAGCTGATGGAGACGTGCCGGCGCAGCCATTCGTCCTTGGGCACGCTGATTCGGATGCTGTTCCCGGTCTGCGAAATCGGAGGATTCGTCTCAATCTCGTGGATCCGGTCGACGTCGCCGTGGAAGAGGTCGTCCTGCGCGCGCATGACGCCATGGATGCGCACACTGGAAGTATCGCCGGTGCGGACTTCGATGCGGCCGGAGGCGGTCTCGACATTCAGATCGACCGCGCCATTAACCGTGAGCGTGCGGTCGAAGGAGCCCTCGCGCTGGGCGGCGGCGGCTTGCAGGACCAGCCCGGCGAATGCCAGGGCGGCGGCGGCATGGGTAAATCGCATGGAACCTCCTGTGAGAGAAGATAGACGTTGCGGCGCAGCGGACGTTAGCTTTTGCGATAGAGTGAGTCTCATGCGATATCTGCTCCCTCTGGCGATCGCCCTTTGCCTCCCGGCCAGCCCGGCCGATCGACAGTCCGCCTGGGGACCCGTCGAATCCCTCATCGGCGATTGGACCGGCGAAGGCGGCGGGGGATCCGGACAGGGCAGTGGATCGTTTTCCTTCAAGCCCGATCTGCAGGGCAAGATTCTGGTGCGCAAGAACCGCGCCGAATATCCGGCCACCAAGGAACGCGATGCCTTCGTGCATGACGATTTGATGGTGATCTACCGGGACCCGCCGGACGCGGCTCTGCGCGCGATATACTTCGATAGCGAAGGGCACACCATCCGGTACCAGGTACAAGCCGCGCCCGATGGCGCAGTCGTTTTCTTGAGCGGCGCGGAGGCGGCCGCGCCGCGCTATCGCCTCACTTACACGCCGGCCGGCCAGGACCGCGTGAAGATCAAGTTTGAGATCGCGCCGCCGGGCCGCCCCGAACAGTTTGCAACTTACATCGAAGCGGGCGCGCGCCGCGCGGGAAAGTAGGTGCGGTTGCGCAGGACTGTCCCGAAACCGATGCCCGCCGATGCCGCCCTGCTCGTGATCGACTTGCAAAAGGCCATCGACCATCCGAGTTGGGGCCAACGCAACAACCCGGAAGCGGAGCGAAACGTGGCGGCGCTGCTCGAAGCATGGCGGCGGACCGGACGGCCGGTGTACCACATCCGGCACGCTTCCACCGAGCCCGCTTCCCACTACCGTCTTGGCCAGCCTGGACACGACTTCAAACCGGAGGCGCAGCCGTCCGCCGGAGAGACCGTGATCGCGAAGACCACCAACAGCGCGTTCATCGGAACCGATCTGGAGGCTAGGCTGCGCGCGGCCGGCCAGACTCTGCTGGTGGTCACTGGAGTGATCACCAACAATTCCGTGGAAGCCACCGTCAGGATGGCGGGAAATCTGGGCTTCGACACTTACCTGGTGGAGGATGCCACATTCACCTTCGGCCGCCAGGACTGGCGCGGAACGTGGCGCACGGCGGACGAAGTACACGCCCTGAGCCTGGCGAATCTCGATGGGGAGTATTGTACAGTCGTCCGCACGAGTGAGATTCTTGCCGCGCAGGAGCCTAATAATAGCCGATAGCGTGACCGGGTCGCCAATTAGGCATTCAGCCGCGCCACCGGAAAACTCGCGTGATTCCGCACCTGCCGCGCCTGCCACAAATGCCGCCGTTCGTGCGCCGCGATCCACGCAAATGTAAGGTGCAGGTTCAGCTTGACCGGCCCGAATCCTGGCGCCGGAGCCTTCACGCGCGCCAAGTCCAACCCGTTGGCTTCTTCAAGCTGCAGCGCCAGTTGCCCCTGCAAATGCAGGAACGTCGGCAGCACCGCCGTCACCGGCTGTCCGTACACCGGTATGAACGAACGCGCAGCCTTGAACTTGCGCTTGGGCGGCGGCTCCGTATAGGCCAGGATCCACTTTCCCAGCCAGCCGTACCCAAATGGCCCTTGCCCCAGCAGCCCACGCGCGCGGGCATCCGCGAGGGTCGTTTCGAGCACGTGTACGTAGCGGTCGCCCACGATATTCAAGTGCTGCAGGCACTCCGCGATCGACCAACTGCGCGCTTCCGCGCGCCAGTTGAACTGCGGCTCCTTCAACCCGTTCACCAGCTCGGACGCCTCCGCCTTTAACGCCGCGAATTGGCGGCTCAGTTCGGCCAGTTCCGGACCCAGTGTGGACGTGCTGTTAGTGCCGCTCATAAACCCCCGCCGACCGCGCCGCCAAGTGCGCGTGAACCTGGCCGCCGGCGATGTGCAGCTCCGGAGCCGCACCCAGGCGATCCGTCAGGCTCGCCCCATCCGCCAATCCAAGCGGCGTGAGATCGCAGTTCACGTCACCCGCCTGCGCCGCGTTGTTGATCAGCACCACCACCGGACCCGTCGGTCCCGTGCGCGCATATCCGTAAGTCTGATCGCTCACGCACAGATTGACCATCGGCCCGCGCCGCAACGGCTCCAGTTCGCCGCGCAGCCGAGTCAGGCGCCGCACGCGCTCCCAAATCGCCTGCTCCTCCGGCGTACGGCCGGCCGCGGTAAACGCGTTGCGCGCATCCTCCGGCCAGCCACCCGGAAAATCGCGCCGGTTGTCCGGATCGCCCCCGCCCCGCATGCCGATCTCATCGCCGTAGTAGATCATGGGAATGCCGCGTGCGGTCATCAGGAAAGTGAATGCCAGGTCCAGGCCCTGCGCCGTAGCGCCCGCATCGCTCATGAAGCGCCCCACATCGTGCAGACCGAGGAAGGTCACCAGCAGGCTGGCATTCGGATACAGATAGTCGTGGCCGGTCATGACCGCCACGTCGCGTACCGGCTTTCCCTCGGCGAACGCGTGGCGGATGGTGAAGTAAGTGGGAAAATCGAAAACCGTATCCACGCCGGAGTCCACGCCGTCGAAGCGCGCCCGGCCGCCCTGGAAAAAAGACACCAGGGCCGGATCGCCATCGAACATCTCGCCCACCACGCGCAAATCGGGATACTCGCGCTTGATGGCCGCCATCCATTCCCGCCAAAAGCGCCGCGGCACATAGGGCAGCGTGTCCTGGCGGATGCCGTCCAAACCGGCGATCCCCACCCACCACAGCGTGTTTTGGATCAGGTAGCGCGCCACTTCCTCGTCATCCTGGTTCAGATCCGGAAGGACGTCCACGAACCAGCCGTCCAGCGTGGGCGCGCGCAGTTCCGCCGTGGCATGCGGGTCGATCAGCGTCCAGGTCTGCCAGGTGTTGGCCAAGTGATGCGATTCCGTCCCGTGAAACCATGTCGGCGTGGGCGGATCTTTCACCCATGGATGATACGGTCCGGTATGATTAGCTACCTCGTCCTGAATCACCTTCAGACCCTGCCTGTGCGCGGCGTCCACCAGGTCGCGGAACTTGGCCAGGGTGCCGAAGTGCTCCTCGACGCCGTAGAAATCCACCGCGCCGTAGCCGTGATAATCGGTGATGCTCTCGTTGTTGTAGCGCTCGCGCTCGTTCAAGTGGTTGACGTTGTCGTACACCGGGTTGATCCAGATGGCGGTAACGCCCAGATCCTTGAGGTAAGGCAAGCGATCGATGATGCCCTGCAGGTCGCCGCCATGGTAGTAGCGCGGCTTCCGCCGGTCGAACAAGCCGTGCGATACGGCAGGATCGTCGTTGGACGGATCGCCGTTGGCGAAGCGGTCCGGCATGATCAAGTAGATGATGTCGTCGGGCGAGAAGCCCTGAAAACGGCCGGCGCGCGGCAGCGGCTGCAGCACTTCGAAGGGCGCGGTGGCCTCGCCGCCGGCGG
>Ga0187871_10002309_pt1 | contig 15649 bp, 12 predicted proteins | sample June2016WEW_16_1_FD_132988 | JGI IMG/M metagenome (GOLD analysis project Ga0187871, IMG submission 132988) | Peatland microbial communities from SPRUCE experiment site at the Marcell Experimental Forest, Minnesota, USA - June2016WEW_16_10 | ecosystem: Environmental > Terrestrial > Soil >... | reverse complement strand
CCCTGGAAGCGGCTCTTACCCGCTTTCAGCATGCAGCCATCCGGCACGAGCCGGCCGCCGGCGGTACATACCTGGACCTACCCGAAAGCGTCGATCCCATTCTCCGCCGTGCCCTGGCCGACCGCGGTATCCGCCAGTTATATTCCCATCAGGCCGACGCTTTCGAGGCGATCGGGCAGAACCAAAACGTGGTGGTAGTTACGCCGACGGCGAGCGGCAAAACCTTATGCTACAACCTACCGGTGCTGAACCTGTTGCTCTCCGATCCGGGCGCGCGCGCCATGTACCTGTTTCCGACCAAAGCCCTGGCCGAAGATCAGCTTCACGAACTGCAGACCGCTATCGAGGCGACCGGCTCGGAAATCCGCGCGTTCACCTTCGATGGCGATACGCCCCAGGATGCGCGCAAGGCGATCCGCCAGCGCGCGAATATCGTGCTCACCAATCCGGATATGCTGCATGCCGGCATCCTGCCGCACCACACGCGCTGGGCTAAGTTATTCGAGAATCTGCGTTACATCGTCATCGATGAGTTGCATTATTATCGTGGCGTATATGGAAGCCATCTGGCGAATCTGCTGCGGCGGTTGCGGCGCATCTGCGAATTTTATGGATCGAAGCCGGTCTTTATTTGCTGCTCGGCCACCATCGCCAATCCGCGCGAACTGGCCGAGGCGCTGACGGAGTCGCCCTTCACGACCGTGGATTCGAACGGCGCGCCGCGCGGCGAAAAGTTCTTCGTCTTCTATAATCCTCCGGTGGTGAACCGCGCGCTGGGTATCCGGCGCAGTTACATCGCCGAGGCACGGCGCATCGCGCTCGAGTTTATCGAACACCGGCTGCAGACGCTGGTATTCGCCAACAACCGCCTGGCCACCGAACTGCTCGTGACTTATCTGAAAGACGCCGTGGAGCGGGGTCCGCTGCCCACAGATGTGGTGCGCGGATACCGCGGCGGATACCTGCCGCGCGAGCGCCGGGAAATCGAGCGCAAGCTGCGCGCGGGCGAAATCCGGGCGATAGTGGCCACTAATGCATTGGAATTGGGTATCGATATCGGTTCGCTGGATGCGGTGGTGATGGCAGGCTATCCGGGCACAATCGCTTCCACCTGGCAGCGCGCCGGACGCGCCGGAAGGCGTCAGAGCGCTTCCGCCGCCGTGCTGGTGGCCTCCAGCGCGCCGCTCGACCAATACATCGTGGAGCACCCGGATTATTTTTTCGGCCGCTCTCCGGAGCATGCCTATATCAATCCGGATAACCTGGAGATCCTGCTGGCTCACTTGAAATGCGCGGCCTTCGAGTTACCCATCCAGGATGGCGAGAAGTTCGGCCGGCACGACACCGCGGAGATGTGCCGCTTTCTGGAAGAGGCCGGCTTTCTGCATCATGCCGCGGGCGCATGGCATTGGACGTCCGACTCCTATCCCGCGGATGCCACCAGCCTGCGCTCCATTTCGAGCGATAACTTCGTGGTGGTGGACATAACTTCCGGCTCCGCGGTGATTGCGGAGGTGCCATTTACGACCGCGTTGACTACGCTGTACGAAAAAGCCATCTATCTGCACGAAGCCCGGCAGTATCATGTGGAGCGTTTCGATTACAAGGAACGTAAAGCCTACGTGCGCCGCGTGGATTGCGACTATTACACGGATGCCATCGATTACACGCAAGTGAAGACTCTCGAAGAATATGCGAGCGAACCGCTGGGCGGAGCAGGCAAGCGCCATGGCGATGTGCGCGTGACGCGCCAGATCGTAGGCTTCAAGAAGATCAAGTTCTACACTAACGAGAACGTGGGAGCGGGCCATCTCTCGATGCCCGAGCAGGAGATGCACACCACCGCGTTCTGGCTGCATTTCCCCGGCGAATTCATGGCGCACTTCGCGGACCTGACGCCGGATGAGAAGCGCAGCGGGCTGGTGGGTTTAGGAAACGCGCTGCGCACGGTGGCCGCGCTGCTGCTGATGTGCGATCCGCGCGACCTGGGCGTAGCGTTCAGCGAAGATCCGAACCTTTATCTCTACGACAGCTATCCCGGCGGCGTGGGCCAAAGCGCGCCGCTGTTCCGCATGGCGGACCGGCTGGTTAAGCTCACCTCCGACTTGCTTTCGGCCTGCGAATGCGAGGCGGGATGCCCATCGTGCGTGGGGCCGGTGGGCGAAGTGGGAGAGCGGGGTAAAGAGGCGGCCATGCGAATCGTGCGGGAGATGCTGGCCGGAATCGGCGAGCCCTCGCGATGACAGGGGCGCGCATACGAAGGCCCATGCCCGGGGAACAGGATTCGGTTCGATCTCTGGTGCAGACGGTCGTGGACGAAACCTATGGCGGCCTCTGGGCTCCGGCCCCGCTGCCTATCGACGACGAGGATTGGTCTCTCGCATGGGTCGCTATCGTCGATCCAGGCATTGCCGGGATGGTGCTCACGACTGGAGAGTGGATTAGCGACCTGTGGGTACTGCGAGAACATCGCGGACGGGGCATTGGGGAGCGGCTACTGGCGCAGGGTGAAGCTGAAATAGCCGGGCGCGGCCATGTAACGTGCCGGCTCCGGGTGGTCAAGTCGAACACAAACGCAATCGGTTTCTATCTTCGGCGGGGGTGGAGGGTGGAACGGAAATTCCCCAACGAGAGACTGCCCGTCACGATGCTGGAGATGGCCAAGTGAGCACAGCGGGACTCTTAAGTCCCGCTCTTTGGACATTTGGTGGGGCGGGCGTCTACGCCTGCAGAGGGTCTCCAGACCCGATCTTTGGCGAGCGTAAAGCTCGCCCGAGCGGGACTTAAAAGTCCCGCCGGCACGCTGAAGCGTGCGCCACGAAACTCAGCGTTTTTTCAATTGTTCAGGAAAAACCGCGTAACCTTCCGGCGGGGGATACAAGGAAAGCAGCAACTCGAGCCGCTTCCGCAGGTAGCGGCTGGGCATCTGGCGCGGTCCGGTTTCCACGTCGATGTCGCAGCATGTGCCGTGCATGTAAAGTGTCAGGGTGTCTTCAAAGGCCTGCTTTGCATAATCGCGGAACAGTTTGGTTTCCTTGCGGACATTTGTCTGGCGCCGGACCAGCGATTGCTTCAGATGCCAACTTCGCTCGTCCACTTCGCCGTGGACTTCGGCGTTGAGTTCCTCGCGCAACTGTCTGTAGAAGCTTTCCTGCGCTTCCAGACTCCACTTATCGGCAATCAGCGCGGCCAGCGCGTTGTAAAAAGTGTAGTGATAGTTGGCGATGTCTTCGTCCCTGTTGGCAAGAACCAGAATGGTCATGTCGCCGCCCGCGATGCGCGCGGCCGTTAATTGCCGGCCTTCCGCGGGCTTTTCAAAGCTGACAATGTCGCCGGCGCGGCCGTTGCCTTTCTCCAGGTACGGCACCAGCGCCAGCCCGACGGTACCCAACTCGGCGGATATTCCGGGCGAGAGAGCCGCGATAGGATCGTGCAAATACTGTCGCAGATCCTCTTCCGGCATGGATGGAGTACAGAAATAGGAAAAGGTATGGTTGATCGGGATGAACTGGCCGCGGCAGCGGGTGGCCAAGTCCGCTACCGTGAGCTTGGGCTGGCCGTTTACGGTGGACATTCGCGCTCCCCGATTGTATCAGAGGGGCGCACCGCCGCGCGCCGCTCCGGCCTTCACCGTTTCAGATGCAATTCTATCGAAAATATTTCAACCTGTATAACTCCCGTTACTTAGATGGATGTTAAACTTCCTACCGGGCACTATCGAAGTGGGTATAACTGACTTATGCAGCAATGAGGGGAGGGCTTGATGCAACGAGGGCTTCTACTGCCGCTAATCGCGATGGCGCCGCTGCTATGCTCCGCCGGGGAAAGTCCAGCGGATCGCGGCCCGCTGCAGCTCACAATGAAACGCGCCGTTGAACTGGCGCTGTCGCCGGAAGGCAACACGTACATTCAGCTTTCGGACGAAAATCTTCGGCAGGCTAAATCGAGGACGCAGGAGGTGCGCTCGGCGCTGCTGCCGGACATCGAGGCGCAGGCCGACGAAACCACCGCGATGAAGAGTTTAGCCGCCCTCGGGCTGGATCTGGCCACCAACCAGACGCTGTTGGGCGCGGAGGGCAGCCTGACCGGCGCATTAGCCCCGGTGGAAAAAACTTTGCTGAACGACATCATCAAAGATATTCCCCGGGTGGTGGGCCCTTTCAACTCCGTGGATGTGCGCGCCAAGCTCACGCAAAGCGTTTTCGACTTCAGCAACATCCGCCGGTATCAATCCTCGCGCGCGGCGTTCCGCGCCGCCAAGAGCGACCGCAGCGCCACCGATAACTCGATTTCGACGACCGTAGCCAAGGCCTATCTGGCCGCCCTCCGCGCCAACGCGGACGTGGAAGCTTATCAGTCGAACGTATCGCTGGCGGAAGCTGTCTTGAAGCAGGCGGAAAACCAGAAGAGCGCGGGTACCGGAACGGGTATCGAAGTCACGCGCGCCAAGGTACAACTCTCCAACGAGAAACAACATCTGCTCGTGGTGGAGAACGAACGGAGCAAGGCGAATCTGCAGTTGCTGCGGGTGATGGGTCTTAATTTGGCCACCGAGTTGGATCTGACCGACAAACTGAGTTACGAGCCGGTGGATGCGGTCAGCCTGGAGCAGGCCGAAACGCAGGCCCTCGAAAACCGGCCCGATGTGAAGGCGCAAGCCGAACGTGAAGCCGCCACGCGGCTGAACGCCAACGCCGTCAAAGGCGAGCGGCTTCCCAGCCTGTACGCGTATGCGGATTACGGCACCACCGGGACCAACGGCAACATCGTATCGCTGCTGCCCACGCGAGATTATGGCGTGGCCCTGCGCGTACCGATTTTCGATGGCGGCCGCCGGGATGCCCGGCGCGCTGAAATGGCTTCCCAATTCCGCCAGGAGCGGGTGCGCACCAACGACCTGCACGAGCAGATCGAACTGGAAGTGCGCATGGCCCTCGACAGCGTGCATTCCGCGGAGGAGCAGGTGAAAGTCGCGGAAGCGGGGCTGGCGCTCGCCCAGAGTGAGTTCACGCAAGCCCGCCGGCGTTACGACGCGGGCGTGGCCAGCAGTCTAGAAGTCACGGACGCGCAGACCCGCCTGGAACGTGCGCGGGACAATCGGATCGCCGCACTGTTTAACCACAACGTTTCCCGCTTCGACCTCGGTCAGGCCACCGGGACGATCCTGGCAATGGTGCAGCGGGAACCCACAGGCGCCCCGAGTGAACCCGTGATGACCGAGCCCAAAGGCCCCGAAACCGGCGCCGCGCGGCCGCCCGCCATCATATCCGGGTTGGCGGCCACTCCTCCACCCGTATTGCCCGCGCAGATCGAACAGCCGCGTCTACCCGAGGTCTTCGTGGCGGCGCTCGCGGCGCCACCCCACGCTCCCATCGTTAAGGCGGCCCGCGTCGCGCGTACAACTCCGGTGCGAAAGGTCACAACCAGGAGACGGGCTCGCCACGGATCCCGCCGGCACTCCGCCACGCACAAGGCCCACCGGGCAACCAAAACGGCCTGAAGGGCGTCTAATCGCTCAGGGTAGCCCTGTTTTCGGGTTGTTTTCGGACGAGCGGCGCGCTGGATCGCGCCTGCTATAATGGGTTCGGGTTCCCTTCATTTTTGAAGTAGATTAGAAACTTATATGAACAGCCGTATCAAGTACCTGGTGGTAACCACCTCTACATGCGTCATGCTCGTGCTGGTGCTGGGCACCGTGCTGGGGAGAGGCGCATCCACCGACCGGCCCTATCCGCAACTTGGCGTGTATACGGAAGTGCTGCACCGTATCAAGAGCGAATATGTGGAAGAGCCGGACATGAAGAGCGTCACGCTGGGCGCTTTGAATGGGCTGCTGGAATCCGTCGATCCGTTCGCCAGCTATCTGAACGCCGATCAATACAAGGACTACCTGAAGAACAAGGATGCGCATAAGGCCGGGGTCGGCCTGGTGCTCGCCAAGAAGTTCGGCTTTGTCGGGATCGTGGGCGTGATTCCCGGATCGCCCGCCGCTAAGGCGGGCCTGGCCACCAACGACATGCTGGAGACCATCAACGGCGTGGCCACGCGCGATATGCCGTTGGCCTATGCCAGCCTGTTGCTCGAAGGCGACCCCGGATCCAGCATCGAGCTGACCGTGGTCAGGGTGCGTCGGCCGGAACCGCAAAAAATCAAGCTGACGCGGGCCAATATCGTCCTTCCCGCGGTCACGGGGAAAATGCTGGCGGACAACATCGGCTATATCCAACCGAACACGCTGGCGCCGGGCAAGGTGAAGGAAGTAGCGGCCGAGGTAGAGTCCTTGCAGAAACAGGGCGCCCAGAAGCTGATCCTGGATTTGCGCAATTGCGCCGTCGGCGAACCGGAGGAGGGTATCGCGCTGGCGAGGCTTTTCCTGGAAAAAGGCGAGATCGCCTATTTGCAAGGCCAGAAAGTGCCGCGCCAGGACTTTGAGGCGGATGCCGCGAAGGACATCACCAAACTGCCTGTGGTGGTCATCACCAATCGGGGGACGGCGGATGCCGCCGAAATCGCGGCGGGCGCCATTATGGACGACAAACGCGGAGAAGTGGTCGGCGAGCGAACCTACGGCGACGCCTCCCTTCGTAAGGCGGTCACCATGGATGACGGCGGCGCCATCATCCTCTCGGTAGCGAAGTACTATTCGCCCAGCGGCAAAGCCATCCAGGATGTGGGCGTCACGCCGGAGACGGTGATGTCGGAACCCGAGGCCCAGGTGGAACTCGACGAGAACGGCGAGCCTCTGCCCGAGACTCCGGATCAGCCCGAGCATAAGCAGCAGGAAGATCCGCTGTTGAAGAAGGCCATCGAGATCGCGAACGGCCACAAGACCGCTTAGGTTAGCACCACGGGCTTAGCGGAATTTGAGCGTTACGTCGACTACGTGCGTGCCCGGGCGAATGTGCATCTCGGAGGCCGAGCTTCTGAACTTACCTCTCAAGATCGGCAACGCGGCGTGCACGAATTCATCGATATAAGGCTGGTTCATGGGCGCGCCGCCGGCTAGCTTCCATTCGCCTGCCAGACGCTGCATCGTGCCGGGATCCAGTCCTTCGATGTGCAACTCACCGAATTGAAACTGCGGCCCTTTCGCGACTTCCACTTGCACGTCTACGGTCTGGGTGGCAGCCTGAAACTTGCGCACCGGTTTTGAGCCCACCGTGATATAACCATCCCGGCGTAAGACTTGCTCCATGTCGTGCATGGTATTCATGAACTGTCTCCAGTTGGCGGGCGCTCCGTGGGCGAATCGCGCGGCTTCGTGCATATCGGCAAGCGGAAGATTATCGCCGGTGAGCACGACTTTGCCAAGCAGCCAGACGGGGCCTTCATCGATCCCTGCCATTACGGTTACCCTGGCTTCGCCCGCGCCGGCGGTATAGACACGCGGAAAAGCGAGCGTCAGGCGGCCCAATTCGTCGTAAATGGGACGGACGTTGTAATCCAGCAGGCGGCGGAAATCGCGCTCGGAATATTCCTGGCCGATCGCGACTTTCGCCATGGCGGCCTGTAGCGTCGCGTCGTCGACGGCCGCATTTCCCTCGAAGCGAATCGCGGCGATGCGGGCCATGCCGGCGGCGGGACGGCAGACGACCACCATCCTGCCACTATGCAGATCGGCTTCGGTCTTCAACACGATCTCTTCGGGATGATTCAATTTCCGGAGCGCGGCTTCAATGGCGCGTTTATAATACGCCGATGCGCGTTCGTTATTCGGCATCTGCGGGTCCAGTAGCCCGTCGGCGGATTTGAGTTGTTGCCACAGCCGTTCCGCGTCGACGCCGGGGATATCCAGCTCAAGTGTCGAGGGCGACGCAATTTCGGAAACCTGAAGGGTGAGCGCGTAGCCGGTGACGCCGTTTACGGTTTTGGGATCGTACGCGTAGCTGACGCTCGAGAAGAGTCCCGTATCGGCTAGTTTCTGCGCGGCGGCGTCGAGTTGCGCGTGATTCACGGTCTGGCCCACGCGCAAGCCGGAAGCCGCGATCACGGCAGCCGCGGGGAGCCGCTGGGCGCCCGCGGCCTTGATCTGCATGATGGGGTGCTGGGCGAACAATGCCGGCGCCAGCCAGAGCGCCGCAGCCACTTTCGGGAAGCGCATCATCTGATACTATCTCAAGCATGAAGTTCGCGATGCTGTTGATGTTGGCCGGGTTGCCGTGCGCCACCGCGCACATCGCGGTCATTGCGCATCGGGGCGAACATCGCGCGCACCCCGAGAATACGCTGCCGGCTATCCAGGCCGCCATCGATGCGGGTGCGGATTTCGTCGAACTGGACGTGCGCACCACTTCCGACGGGCGCCTCGTGCTGATGCACGATGGCAAAGTGGACCGCACTACGAACGGCGCCGGGCTGGTGCGCGAAATGACCTTCGATCAGGTTCGCGCGCTCGACGCCGGCTCGAAGTTCAGCCCGCAATTTGCCGGGACAAAGGTCCCTTCCTTCGATGAGGCGCTCGCGCTGGCACACGGCAAAATCGGCGTCTACGTAGATTCGAAGGATATTGCGCCGGCGGACCTGGTAAGCGCGCTCGCCAGGGCGGATATGCTGGATCGGGTGGTGATTTACGGGGGCGCCGGTTTCCTGAAGAAGGTTCAAGCGCTGAACCCGGCTTTAAAGATCATGCCCGAAGCCGGTGGCGCCGCGACGCTCGAAAAACTGCTCGCGGACCTGTCGCCGCGCGTGGTGGCCTTCGACGCCGGCGATTTCAAGGACGATGCCATTATGCTGGCCAAACATGCCGGTGCGGCTATTTATGTGGATCGACTCGGAGCCGCGGACAACCCTGCCGCCTGGCAGGATGCCATTGACCGCGGCGCCGCGGGCATTCAGACAGACCAGCCCGCCGAACTGGTCGAGTATTTACGGACACATTAACTTGCCCAAAATGGCACCCCTTGGGGAACGGTTCTTAGGTTGCCGCTGATGGCGGAGGGCGTCAGGCTGCGCCCATGGAGTCCCACCCAAGCGGTAGAAGGTCCCTCACCGTTCCCCCCAATCGGTCTGTTCTCCCTGAAGTATATTCGTAATATACAATCTGACTTGGTACATTGGGTAGAGCCATATTCCGCAAAAATCCTGGACCAATGGAGCATGGTTCCCCGGCCGAATGTCTAAAGCCGTCAGTTCACTGGATCTTACCTTGAACGAGCGCCCGGCGCACGTGCCGCTGACGCGCTGGCTGCACGAAGAACTGCGCGCCGCCATCCTGGACGGCCGGCTGCGTCCCGGCACGCGGCTGCCCGCCACGCGCGATTTCGCGCGCCAGTATGCCGTCTCGCGCGGCACCGCGGTCACCGCTTTCGAGCAATTGCAGGCGGAAGGCTACTTGCGGGGCTTGGTCGGCGCCGGAACATTTGTCGACGAGCGCTTGCCCGAGCATCAGGCCGGCGCACGCGCCCGGAAACCTCCGGCCGTGGCGCGGCGGCTCCCCGCGCCCCTGACCGGGTTGACCCTCTTCCATACGGCGCGACCCTTCCGCTGCCATGAACCCGCTATCGCAGAGTTCCCCATGGATATTTGGGCGCGCATCGCCAGCCGCCGCCTCCGGCGCGTCTCGGCCGCGGTGCTCGCGGGGCGCGACACGCGGGGGTATGGGCCCTTGCGGGAGGCGCTGGCCGCTTACCTGGGATCGGCACGGGGTGTCAACTGCTCGGCGGATCGAATCGTGATCGTCTCCGGCGTGCAGCAGGCCTTGGACCTGCTGGCGCGCCTGCTGATCAAACCCGGCGACGCGGTGTGGGTGGAGGATCCGGGATACTTCGGCGCGACCACGGCCTTCCGCAATGCCGGCGCGCGCATCGTTCCGGTTCCGCTGGACGAGCAGGGTCTTAGCGTCACAGAGGGCCGGCGCGCATGCCGTGCCGCAAAGGGCGCTTATCTGACCCCGGCCCACCAATTCCCGCTAGGCATGACCATGCCATTGGAACGGCGGCTGGCCCTGCTCGCCTGGGCGCGGGAAACCGGGGCCTTCCTGATCGAAGACGACTATGACAGCGAGTATCGCTTCGCGGGACGCCCCGCGCCGGCGTTGCAGGGCCTCGACGAGACCGGCAGCGTGATCCTGGTAGGCAGCTTTAATAAGTTGTTATTTCCCGCGGTGCGGTCGGGCTACATCGTGGCGCCGCCGGCCCTGATCGATCCGCTACTGGCCTTCCGCTTCGGAACCGATCAGCATGCGGCCGGACTCGACCAGGCGATCCTATGCGACTTCATCGTGGAAGGGCACCTGGGACGCCACCTCCGGCGAATGCGCGAGATGTATGCCGCCAGGTTGGTTGCCCTGCAGGAAGCCGGACGGAAATACCTGAACGGTTTGCTCGATATCTCGCCCGTCCAGGCGGGCCTTTACACCGCCGGGTTTCTGCGCAACGGCATGACCTCGCGGGAAGCGGAGGAGGCCGCCACGCTCCACAAGATCGAGACCATGGGGATCGACCGCTTTGCGCTCCGCCCCACCAGCGTCGATGGCCTGGTGCTGGGATTCGGCGCGTTCGACGAGAACCAGATCCGGCGCGGGGTCACGGCCTTAGCCGGCGCGCTGGAGCGGAACTTAAAAGTCCCGCCGGCACGCTAAAGCGTGCGCCACGGCTCAAATTCCAATCGCGGTGGGGTGCGTGGGTTGATATAGCCCGAGTTCACCGCCGCTGGGCAGGGTGATCGTGGTCTTGATTCCCCAGGGCGCCCTGTCAATCGCCTTGCAGATGACGTTTCGCGCGGCCAGAGACTGAATCAGGGCCTGCAGATCGTCGCACATCAGGTAGAGTTCCGCGCCCAGTAACCCGGCTCCGGATGCCCCGTCCACCGGGTGCAGAGCGGCCTCGGCCGGGGGCAGCTTGAAGATCAGCCAACCATGGCCGGCATCCACCGACGGAAACTCCAGGACGTCGCGGAAGAACGCGCGGTCGGCCTCCGGATCGCTGCTATACAGAAGAATGTGAGCTCCCGTAATCATAAAATCACTCCTTACGGCTTATCGCCGATCGCGAACAAGTGCTTGGCACCGCGCAGGTAGAGCACGCCATCCGAAATCGCCGGAGTAGCCATGACGGGTTCGCCGATTTCGTTTTCCGCCAGTAATTTGTACTTCGCGCCGAGTGCCAGGACGTAGCCGTGGCCCTCCTCATCGGTGATATAGAGGTGGTCGCCGGCGGCCACGGGCGAACTCGTGAAGACGGACCTCCCGCCGCCCAGACGCTGCTGATATTGGCGCTCGCCGGTGGTCATCTTATAAACGGTCAGTACACCCGAATCGTAGCAGAAATAGCCCAGGCCGTTGTCGAGCAGCGGGGTCTGCATGTAATTGCCGCCCCGCGGCTCAGTCCAGGCGATGGCGGACTTGCTATCCGTGATGTTGCCGGCGGCGTCGGCGCGTATGGCGAAGATGGGCCGTCCGCCGTGGCCGCTGGTGACCACCACCAGGCCGTCCGCGAACACCGGCGTGGGCACCGGAATGTCGCCGGCGCCCTTCAGGCTCCAGAGTTCCTTGCCGGTTTTCAGATCGTATCCGGCGATGTGCCTGAAGCCGTTCACCACCACCTGCCATTCGCCGGCTCCGCCACCGGTGTAGGGCACCACGGCGGGTGTACCAAATGTCGGCACGTCGTGGCGCGGCGTGCGCCACAGTTCCTTGCCGGTTTTGATATTGAAGGCACCCACGAACGAATCCTTCTGCACATCGGCCTGCACGATGACCATGTTCTCGTGGATCACAGGGGAACTGGCGAATCCCCACTGGGCGGTGGGCACCATGTAGAAGCCCGAGTCCAGGATTCCGAAATCTTTCTTCCAGAGGAGCTTGCCGTTCAGGTTGTAAGTGAACAGGCCTTCCGAGCCGAAGAAGACCACCAGATGCTTGCCGTCGGTAGCGGGCGTGGGGTTGGCATGCGTGGATTTGGGGTGGCGCATGATCTTGGGAATACCGCTGGCCGCCACGCGCTGCCACAAGATCTTGCCCGATTTGCGATCCAGGCAATACACATTGAAACTCTGGGCGGGCTCATCCCTGACCGGCGCGATGTCGCCGTAGAGGCCGACTTTCAGTTTGGATTCGCCGCTGGCCGGGACGGCGCTGGTGACGAAGATGCGGTCGCCCCACACCACCGGACTGGAGTGTCCCAGGCCGGGTATGGCGGTTTGCCAGAGGATGTTCTTGCCGGAGTCGACGTTCCACTCAACCGGCGGCGCACCGGTGCCCAAGCCGCTGGCGGAGATGCCGCGGAATTGGGGCCAGTTCGCGCCGGCATCGGCGGCGGAACCGGGCAGGGCTGTCAGTGCCGGCAGAATCATCAGCAGGCATGGTGCGCAGAGCTTCATTGCTCGATTCTAGCGCGGCTACCAAACACGCGGGACTCAAAAGTCCCGCCGGGTCGCTGAAGCGTGCGCCACGGGTTTTTCGTTACTTTCCCAGATCGTATGCCGCGATGGTCTTGCGGTCGCGCAGGAAAAGGGTAGTGCCCACCAGCGTGGGCGGCGTCCAGGAAATGCTTTCGAGGACGGACGCTTTCGACAGCACTTCGAACTTCTGGGGAGTGGCCCGGCAAAGCGCCAGGGTGCCATCCTGATCGGACAGGATCAGCTTGCCGTCCGCCCAGAGGAGCTGCGCTTTGGCAAACCCGCGTTCCTGCCACATGATTTTTCCGGTGCGCAGTTCCACGGCCGTCATCAGGACGGGTCCGTTGTAGCCGCGCGATATGTACACGTAGCCATCGCGCTCGATGGCGGTCCCAATGTGCAACTCCAGGTGCGGGTCGTACCAGAGCTGGTCCACCTTGTTCTTGCCTCCGGATTGGCTCAGGTGCAGCGTACGCGCTCCGGTGCCGTACGCCGAGGCCACGAACAGTAGGTTTCCGGGCGCCCAAACCGGCGTGCTGACCGCTAATCCGTAGTTGGTGACGTGCTCGTGGGTCCAGAGAAGCGCGCCATTGTCGGGGTTGAAGCCGAAGACGGTCTTAGCCGCCAGGACCACGGCCTGGGTTTGCCCATCCACGTTAATCAGCAGCGGCGAGGAATACGAATTCGAGAATTGGAGCGCCTTCCAAACCACCGCGCCATCGCTCTGCCGGAATGCGATCACGCCGTCGCCGCTGCCGCCGGCCTGGAAGATGAGCATGTCCTTATAAGGCAGGGCATGGCAAGCGTAGCCAAACTCCAGGTGGCTGGCGTGGAACTCTTCGTACAGGTCGTGCGACCATTTGGGCTTGCCGGTCTTCTTGTCCAGCGAATGGATTTTACCGGTTCCGCTTGCCGTGATCAGCCGATCGCCGACCACCTGCGGCATGGCGTACGGGCCCGGCCCCACGGCTTCGGAATTAGGAATTGGTGAACGGGTTCTCGTACTCGTATTCCCAGAGCGTCTTGCCGCTGGCCGCATCGAGGGCGGTGATGACATCTTTCGAAATCCGGTGGAATGTGGTGTACAGCACGCCGCCTTCCTCGGCGATCGAGGAATAGCCGTCGCCCAGCGGCCGGCGCCAGATTTTTTTCGGTCCGGCGGCAGGCCAGGAGTCCGCCAGTCCGGAAGTATTCACGATGAAATCGCGGTTCTTACCGCCCCATACCGGCCAATCTTCCACGACGGCCCGCGGACTGGACGTTTTCTTGGCCATGGCGGTCTTTCGGGCGGCCGCCCCCGGATGGGCGGTCTGGGCCAGGAGCGCGAAGCCTGCGAAAGACGCAGATAGAGCGATCGAGCGATACCGCATGTTTCGATTGGACGCGTCCACTCTGATTTTGTTCCGGAATCGGGTTGATATCGGCGTTATTCTAAAAGCAATGATCGGGACCGAGATCGGGAATTACCGGATCGTCGACAAACTCGGCGAAGGCGGCATGGGGGTGGTTTACAAAGCCATCGACACCCAGCTCGACCGGGTAGTGGCGGTGAAGGCCCTCAGTCCCGAGTTCTCCGCCAATGCCACGCTGCTAGAGCGGTTTCGCAGGGAAGCCCGCGCGCAGGCGCAACTGAATCACCCGAACCTGGCGACGCTGTACGCTCTTCTGGTGCAGGATGGCGCCGCCTACATGGTGATGGAATTCGTAGACGGCGAGACGCTTTACGATATGCTGCTGCGCCGGGGCGTCATTCCCGCCGAAGAAATCTGCCCGCTGTTCCGCCAGGCGCTGGCGGGCATCGGCTACGCGCATCGCCTGGGGATCATCCACCGCGATATCAAGCCCAGCAATATCATGCTGAACCAAGAGGGTGTGGTGAAGGTGATGGACTTCGGGCTCGCCAAAGTCGCCGGCAATCATGCCGTGACACGCACCGGGGTGCGCTTGGGAACGGCTTACTACATGTCGCCGGAACAAGTGCTGGTGAAGCCGGTGGACGGGCGCTCGGATATCTACTCGCTGGGAGCGACCCTGTACGAGATGCTGACGGGCCAGGCGCCATTCGACGCGGAGAGCGAGTTCGAGATCCTCAACGATCACGTGAATACGCCGCCTCCGCCGCCCACGCGGCTGCGTTCCCAGATCCCGCCCGGTATTGAGAATGCCGTGCTGAAGGCACTGGCCAAGAATCCGGAAGATCGCTTTCAGACGGCGGAACAGTTCAGCGCGGCGCTGGAGCGTCCCGCGGAGTTCTATGCGGCTGTGACGGGGGCGGATACCACGACTGTGCCGGCGGAGCGGAGGATTACGGTGGCGGAGGCGCCGGCGGCTTCGATTGGAGAAAAACCACCGCCGGCGTTTTGGACTGGGAGGCGGAAAACAATGGCGGCCGGTGGCGCGTTGCTGGCTTGCCTGCTGGCGGGATGGCTGATTTTCCGGTTCAGGCCCGGGTCCGGGCAAGCTGTCGCACCGGCGCCTGCCGCCGCGCAGAGGCCCAATTCCATCGATGCGGCGAAGACCAGCGCGCCCGCCGCGACGCCCCCGAAGCCGGTACATCAAACCGAGAAGCTCGTCGTAGAAAAAGGGACGCGCATATCTGTTGTGACGGTCGATCCCATCGATTCCAAGGACAGCGAACAGATGTTCGTGGCTAAATTGGCGGCTCCTGTGACATCCGGCGATCGCGTCGTATTCCACGAAGGCGCCGAGGTGCGGCTTCGGTTTGGAGACCCCGGGGAGGGGCAAAACAAGAAGGAGAAGATTCTCCAACTGGTCTCCATCACCACGGGCAGACACAGTTATGAGGTGACGGGTTCGGCGCAGCTTCCAAAGAGGGGCAACCTCTTTGAGCGCCTCCCGATTATAGGCAAGAACAAGGTGCCGCCTGGAACCCCGGTAGAGTTCACCCTGGACGAAAGGGTGACCGTCAACTTGCCGCCCGGTTAGCCATGCAGCCCAGGGAAACGAATGCGATGGATCGGCGGACGCTGCTCCGCCGCGCGGCCAAGGCGATCGCGGGGTCTGCCGCCTGCCTGGCGCTTTCCCCGGCGCCGCCGCTGGCCGCCCAGGATTCTTTCCGCTCTGCAATTCCGGGCCTGACGCCTACATGGATCGGCACCACCCAGACTGCGCCGTGGCAGACGCAACCGCTTCGCCCGCTGGGCTGGCTCTGGGACATGTTGGACGTGCAGGTTAGCTTGGAGAGCGATCAGCCCGCCATCGATGGGTTCGGCGCCTGCTCTAACGAACTGGGCTGGACGTCGCTGCAGGCTCTCAGCCCCGGCGATCGGGAGAGCATTCTTGCGGAACTCTT
>Ga0187871_10002304_pt1 | contig 15661 bp, 10 predicted proteins | sample June2016WEW_16_1_FD_132988 | JGI IMG/M metagenome (GOLD analysis project Ga0187871, IMG submission 132988) | Peatland microbial communities from SPRUCE experiment site at the Marcell Experimental Forest, Minnesota, USA - June2016WEW_16_10 | ecosystem: Environmental > Terrestrial > Soil >... | reverse complement strand
TTTGCTCGGCGCCCACGATGCACACGGAGAACGGCTGGGTGTGTTGCGTGAGCAGGAAGACCTGCTTGCCGGCGTCGAGCAGGCGGCCGACGGAGAGCACGGAGTCGTCCTTGGTGATGTAGGGATTGAAGAAGATGGGATTGCGGCCGGGGTAAATGACGGCCTCGCGGCGGGGGCGGGTGTAGGTGGCGCGAAGGGTGTCGAGCATCCAGGCCGAGGGTGCAACCACGGCATCGGCAGCGGTAATGCCGCGGACTACGGTATCGCGATACCACTTGAGCCAGCGGGTGAGGCGCGGAGTGCAGCCTTGGACGGCCTGTGTCCAACTGATGAGATCGCCGTGCGCCATCACGACGCGCGGAAGGTCGACTGGGAGATTGGCGTGGCAAAACTGGTGGAGGTGAAGCAGGTCGGGCTGAACTTCACGCACCAGGCTGGCGAGGAACTCGGAGGATTCGGAAAGGTCTTGCGGCGCTTCATGCATCCACTCCAGGTGGAAAGCGGTGGGCCGATACTCGAGGCCGTGGAGAAGCTCCATCCAGGAAGTTTGCTCGGGCAGGGGAATCTCGCCGAAGCTGACCAGCGTGACTCGGACGCCGCGGGTGACCAGGCCTGTGACCAGCTCGCGGGTGTAGGTCCAGGAGCCGGACATGGTATCGGCGGTGACGAGAACGTGCACAGAGCCCTCCGAGAGTGTGCAGGACGCCGCAGTGGATGCGGGAATCCGGCATGTTGCGCTCGCCTATTCTAGTGCGGATGGGGCGGGGCGTCGAAGAATTATTTCGAGGCTAAGCCTCTGATCTTAAGACTTTGATGGAGGGCGGGCAGAGACTTGGCTGCCGGTCCGAGACAGGTCTGCGTGGCCGGCGAAATCGCGCAGGCATCTTTAGAAAATGTGGATCAGAAAATGTGGGTCAGTTCGCGCCCAGCCGCAGGCGCATGTCACGAGCGAGATTATCGATGAGGCGGATTTTCTCCGCGGCGGGAGCTGGGACCTCGGGCACCGACATGGCGAGTTCGCAGGAGAGCAGCATGGCAGTAAGCGACTCGCACATCTCGCTGCGAATCTGCTGTTCGACCGAACGGCGGGCTTGAGTTTCCTCACGCTTGCGGCGGTGCAGCGCGGAGCGAACTTCGCGCAACAGGCGCTCCATGCCGCTGACCGCAAAGTTGAGGTAGACGGGAAAAGCTGTACCCAGATGCTCGAGCACCTGGTCGCTTTCGGCGGGCTCGTTCTCCAGAAGAAATTGATCGAGGACGACCGCGGAGTAGGACTGTTCCCGAAGCCGAGCCATGGCTTGCTGCAGGTTTTCAGCCCAGTGGGTCTCGCTACCGGTGTCGGCTTTCAGGCTGGCGGCGCACTCTTGGCCGCGTGCTGATGGTGTTATGAGTAGAATCATGCTCTTGCCATAGCACGCAAGGCACCAAAACCGCGGGCATTGAAAAGACGACGTTTATCAAGAGATGGTGGAGACGTCGTTCCCGTTGCGGAACGGCGAAGCAGTTCTGAGTTCCCACGGCAGTTCGCAGTTCCATGTTCTCAGTGAGACGATCCTGGGGCAGACTGGGAACTGAGAACTGCCTTTAGCCTTTATACCTGCGCCGCGTAATCCTTGAGCTTGCGGTACAGAGTTGTCTTGCCGATGCCGAGCAGGCGGGCGGCCTGCAACTTGTCGCCGTTGAGTTCCGCGATGGCGTTCAGGATGGTTTGCCTTTCCAGTTCCGCCATGGGGACGATCCGGCTCTGGCCGTGTCCGTTGCCGTTGGCGGGGACGGCGACGTGCGCGCCGGCAATGGCGGCAGGCAAGTCGGACACATGAATCATTGGTCCGCTGGTAAAGGCGCAGGTACGCTCCAAACAGTTTTCCAGTTCGCGAACGTTGCCCGGCCAGTCATAGGCCAGCATGGCTTTGACGGCATCGTCGGTGAGGGTTTTTTCCAGTCCCGAGGCGCGCAAGGTTCGCTCCATAAAATGGGCGATGAGCAGGGGGATATCCTCTCGCCGTTCGCGCAGGGGCGGAATGCGCAGGCTGAGAACGTTGAGGCGGAAAAAGAGGTCACGGCGGAAAGCGCCTTCGGTGACCGCCTGCTCCAGGTCGCGGTTGGTGGCGGCCAGGATGCGGACATTGATGGGAATGCGGCGGGTGCTGCCCACGGGGCGAATCTCCTTCTCCTGAATGGCGCGCAGAAGTTTGGACTGGAGGTCGACAGGAAGCTCACCAACTTCATCGAGGAACACGGTTCCGCCGTCGGCGATGGCCAGCAGTCCGTCCTTGGCTTGATTGGCGCCGGTGAAGGCGCCTCGGACGTAGCCGAAGAGTTCGCTTTCAATCAGCGTGGGCACGAGCGAGCCGCAGTCGACGGGAATGAACGGCTTGTCGCGGAAAGGTCCAGAGTAATGGATGGAGCGGGCGACCATTTCCTTGCCGGTGCCGCTCTCTCCGAGAACCAGCACAGGGTGGGAACTGTTGGCGGCCTTGGCAATGATGCGGTAGAGCTTTTCCATCTCGGGAGCGCGCCCGACAAGGCCTCCGTAACCTTGCTTAGACTTGAGCTTCTCGCGCAGCATGCGGTTTTCAGTTTTGAGTTTGAGGTGGTTGGAGACGCGCTCCAACAAAAGCCTGAGTTCGTCGGCGCTGAAGGGCTTGGTGACGTATTCGTAAGCTCCGTTCTTCATAGCCTGCACCGCCGATTGCACGGTGCCGTAGCCGGTTACCACGATGACGAGAGCATCGGGATGATGGGCCTTGATGCGGCGGAGGGCCTCCAAGCCGCCAGCCCCCGGCAATCGCAGATCGAGCAGAATGGCGTCGATGGTTTGAGATTGCAACAGGCGATAGGCGTGCTCGGCGGAATCGGCCACGTGGGCCATGAAACCGAGGGACAAGGCGACCTCGCGGCATGCGTCGCGGATCGATCGCTCGTCGTCGACGATGAGGAGGTTCAGAAAGTTGGCGGCCAGGATCTGTTGAGTAGGGAGAGTGGGTGCGACAGCGGCTGACGTCATAAGAGTGATTCCTTCTTGAGTTCCTGAAACGGTGTTGGCGAGGGTTCCGAATGCGGACTGGCTGTATCCAGAAACTCTGGATCGGTGTGCTGCGATGCGCGGGGGAGCAAGACCATGACACGGGTTCCGCGGCCTGGTTCGCTTTCGAGGTGGATCAGTCCGCGATTGGTGGTGACGATGCTGCGGACGGTGGTCAATCCCAGGCCGGTACCTTTGCCGGAGCTCTTGGTAGTGAAAAAGGGTTCGAAGAGACGTTGGCGGGTTTTCGCGTCCATGCCGCGACCGTTGTCGCTGACCATCAGGAGGACGCAAGGAAAGGCGACGGCACCGCGCTGCGCCGGCATCGATCCGGTGACGGTCTGAAACTCACAGTTGCGGGTCTCGACTACGATGCGACCGCCGTCGGGCAAGGCATCGCGGGCGTTAAGCACAAGATTGAGGAGGATCTGCTGGGCTTGTGCCTGGTCAATCTTGACCAGACCCAGGTTTGGATCGAGATGGAGCTCGAGTGCGATGTTCTCGCCGATGAGGCGGGTCAGCAGATCCTGCATGGCTCCGGCAATTTCGTTGAGGCAGAGGGCGCGAGCCTGGGCGGCTTGCGGCCGGGCGAAGACGAGTAACTGCTGCACCAGTCCGCTGGCCTGCACGATGGCGGCGCGAATCTCGTCGGCATACCTGCGTCTTCGGTCCCGGGGATCCAGCGCGGAGAGCAGCAGATCGCAATAAAGCATGACGCCGGTCAGCAGGTTGTTGAAGTCATGCACCACGCCCCCCGCCAGGCGCCCGACCGCTTCCCATCGCTGCGCTTGGATCAAGCTTTCCTCGGCGGGAGCAGTGCCGCCGTTCGGCTCGGCGATAAGCAAAGCGTGGGTGGGCTCGCCGGGGGAACAGGGCAGACGCCACACTGTCCAGTTGGTGGTGGCCAGTCCGTGCATTGCATTCTTTCCCTGGAGGCGGATGCTATCGCGCGACGCCTCCAGCAGATCCCGCACCAGCGGCTCGATGGTGCCGTGGTCTTGCGGAGGGATCAAATCGTGGAGCCGCAACGAGCGCTTGCCGTTCAGGTGGGGCCGCAGCGCTTGCTCGAAGGCGGGATTCATCTCGACAATCACTCCCTGCGAGTCACAGCGAGCGGCGGCGACGGGAGCGTGTTCGAAAAAGGAACGGAAATCTACCCTTCGGTTCGCGGCTCCCGAATGCTCTGAAAACGGAAATGGAGTTGCGGTGCTCATGCTGATACTGTGCCGTGGGAGGAGTCCCGAAAGGAACAACAAGATGGGCTGTCCGATACCTCGGTGTTCCCGAAATGGTACGTGCGCGGATCGACGGTACGGACAATCCGCTCTGCTATCTCGCCCCCACTACGCTGGTCTCCCTCACTACGAGTCCCACTATAGGAGGCCCAAAGTGACACTGCGAAGGGCAGACGTCACCGAGGTCTGGAATAATTCTGTGGAAAACGCAATAAGAGTCTTGGATTGTTAAACATAGGGACAAATAATAAGCATCGGAAAGGATCTAGTCTGAGAATATCCGGGCAGGAAGACGGCAAGTTATTCTTTGGCGGGACTGGGAAATTCGCGCTTAGCGACCGAGTTATGATCGGTGAGGGTGACGGGAGCGGTCAGGCGGAAGGTGAGGCGGCGTCCTTTCTGGACGCAAAAGCCGCTCGAACATGCATCGGATTTAGGGTCGGCGAGTCGGGCCTCGCCGCGCGCCGCGCTCGACTGGAATGTTCCCCGGGCAAACAGGCTGGAGGTCTGAACCACCAGCGGCCTGCCATCGACGGTGATTGTGCTCAAGGTGAGGCGCACGTATCCCGGATCGGGGCTAAGGCCGGGACGATCCGTGGGGCCTTCGGCAGACTCGACGCGCCCGCTGACCGGAGTGCCACGTTCGACGAGCGTATCTCCGTCAATGGTAAGGGGTCCGGCGACCGAAGCCGTGAATGGGTCGCCCGCACTCACATGTGCGGTAGAGAGCGAACTCTCCAATTGTATGGTGATCAGCATCCCGGCCGGAAGGCTGCGGGCGCGCGCGGGTGAGCAAAAGGGTGTACCGCTGTCCCGCTGCTGATCGGGTGGAATCGCGGGCCGTGCGGCGTCGGGTTCCGACGCGCGATCGGGATTTTGATGGAATGGGAGCCTTTGATCGCTATCACTCGATGGCGAACTTGCACCCGTTTCGGTGCGATGAAAAGCGTTGGGACGACCGCATCCCTGGACGAGGCTCAGAGCAAGGCAAAGCCCAGCCGAGGCAAAGCTGGCCCCTACGCTGCTTCGAAGTGTGGCCATCGTATGCATGGTCGCGCGATTCTCTGCTGCCCGGTAAGTGGCAAATGAAGTACCAGATCAGGGCTCAGCGAATCAAGCACATACGAACTCGTGGGCATCCGGCAGTGTAGAAGTTGCCGGTTCGCGGTCGGGATGTTCACAGAACCGGGGGGGATCCTTCCTGCTGCAAAAACAAATTGCGGAGAGCGTCGGCGCTCTCCGCGAAGATTGCATCGATGGAGGGGAAACTAGTTGGATCCGCCGGCGTTGGCGCTCTGCGGTTCGTTATCAGGCTGAGCGATTACACCGTCGAAGGGCGTTGCCGCGACGTAGTGCCCGTGCACCACACTGATGCGGCGCAACGGGTAGCCGGAATCCGGTCCACGCTGCCAGGTGCTGCCGCCATCGGTGCTCTCGAACACGACGCCGGTCTGGCCGCTGGTCGCGAGCAGACGTTTACGGCTACCGTCATAGGCCACGGAGGTGATGTCCTTATCGGGCAAACCAGCCACAACGTGCTTCCAGTTCTGGCCGGAATCCACGCTGCGGAAAGCACCTTCGCGAGTCGCCACGAAGATCAGGCCCTCGGGCGCGACGGTTACGCTGCGAATGTTGATGGGATACGATGCCAGCGCGGCAGGCTGCCAGGCCGTCCCGGCATCCTGAGAAACCAGCACGCTGGAGCGGGTTGCAGCCACCACCAGGTCGCCCTGGGCCTGCACCGCAACGAAGTCCTTCTCGCCGGCGACAGGGCCGCCCATCCAGACCTTGCCTTGATCCTTGCTGCTGAACAGTCCGGAGGAAGTCGCCGCAAACCAGCGGCTCGGTCCGAGGTCGGCATCGTTGACGCGGCCTTCCAGCACGGCGTGGGTACTGGTTGTGGAAGAGACAACCTTCGTCTTGCCGCTCTTCAATTTCACGGTTCGCGATACTGTCTTCTGCAATTCAATGTTATTGATTGGCTGCCAAGCCGCGCTGCCTTTGACGAGTTCAAACACGCCGCGGTTGGTTCCGGCGATCAAGCTGCCGTTGCTGGCTTGCTTCAGCGTAAAGACATCCCGCCCATCCAGGCCTGAGCTTTTCTGCTGCCAGCTCTGCCCGGCATCGTGGGTGGAGAACACGCCGCCGAATTCGCGGTCGTTCACCACGCCGATGTAAAGCGTGCTGGGTTCCGCACTGTCGGCCAGGATGGCGCTAACGTAACGATGGGTATATCCATGGTTGGAACTGGTGAAGGTTGCCGCGGAGTCGTCGCTGGCCAGCACGCCGCTGCGGTCCGTCGCGAGCAGCACGCGTTGCGAGTTGCGCGGATCGATGAGCACATCATTCACCACTACGTCAGGATTGCTCATGCGCTTCCAGTTCTTACCCTCGTCGACGGTCTTCCACAAACCCTCGGTGGTTCCGGCATAGACGATGGCGGGATTGCTGGGATCCTGCTTCAGCACGCGGGTGCGCCGCGCAGTGAAGGGAATGCCCTTGATCTTTTCGAACAGGTCGCCGCCGCTAACGCTCTTATAGATGCCCGAGCAGGCGCTGGCGAAGACTTCCGAAGGATTGGCGGAGCTGACGATGATCGAGAAGACATCGGAATCGTCGATCATGCCCTTGTTGATGTGCTGCCAGTTGGCGCCGTCGCTGGTCTTCCATGCAAGGTGCCAGGTGCCGGCATAGATCACGTTAGAATCTTTCGGGTCAACCGCGATGGATTCGATGTTCTTGACGATACCGTCATTGGGGGAAATCCGCCGCCAAGTGTCGCCGCCGTCGGTGCTGCGGTAAACGCCATCGAGGGCGCCGACAACCACAACCTTGGTGTCGGAAGCCGAAAGCGCCATGGCGCGAACGGACTTGCCATGCATGGCCGGCAGAGCTTCCCAATCTTTGCCGCCGTTGTGAGTGCGGAAAATGTCGCCAGCATTCTGATCCTGCACGCTCCAGGCGGAAACGTAAATGGTCTTGGAGCTCTGCGGATCGATGGCAATGTGATCGAGTACGTAATCATCGCCGGCGCCGAGTTTGGCAAATCTTGACCAGTTATGGCCGCCATCCTCGGAGGCAAAAATCACGCCTGTGCTGGTACCCAGGAAAACGCGATTTGGATTGTGCGGATCATAAGCCAAGCTGCGGACGTCGCCTCCATCCGGACCCAGAACCGTCCATTGACGATTTCCCGCAAACGCAGCCGTCGAAGCTAACATCAACACCATCAGCAGCTTAAGCCAAGCAGATTTCATAAATGTTTCGTCCCCAAGCGGAGAAAGTTGGATGCGCACCCAGACTGACAGGGTAACCCAGCCACAGCAAGTTACTGAAGGACACGACAAAAAAGGGGCCGGTCGACATCGCCGACCGGCCCTTTGACTGCGCTGCCGAAATCAGTTCATTTTCATGGCAGCCTTCTTCTTAGCCGCCGGCTTGGGATGATCCGGAACATTTGGCACTTTGGATTCATCCACGGATTGAGTTCCGGTCGAGTCGAAGGTCGCGCCCGGAGGCACGATCCAGTACTCGGCCGTCTTGGTGCCACCGCTGCCGGTGCGCACTTCGATGCGGCTGGGGTCAATTTGCTGCTGGGCCTCGCCATGCGCCAGATAGAACTTGGAATTGACGGCACGTTCTCCCGCCAGATTCTTGCGTTTCTCTGTTGGCTCGGCGTTGCCGACGATGACCAGCTTGTTGTCGGGGTTCTGCTGCAGGTTCTTGGCAACGTCATCCAAGATGGCCTTGCAGGTGTTATCGACGCGCCAGGGCTTCTTCTCGTTGGGGAAGTCGCACTGGCTCAGCTTGGCTGCCTTCGGTGGCGGAGGAGGAGGATTCTCGACCGTCACTTGGGTCGTAGCCTGGCCGGTCAGGCCGCGCGAATCGGTGCAGGTAGCACCGACGGTGATTGGACCCGGCACTGTGCCGGTGGTGTTCAAGGTAGCCGAACTGCCGCTGCCCGATACGGTTCCAGCGCTGGCGGTCCAACCGCCGACCGAGACGGGAACACTATCCGGGCTGGTGCAGCTGGCTGACAGGTTCGAGGTTCCACCAGCCTGCAAGGTCGACGGGCTGGCGGAGAGAGACACCGTGGGCGGGTTCTTCGGCGGCAACGCCTTTACGGTGTAGTTCGCCGAGCAGCTCGCCTCGTTGTTGCTCTTCGCTTTCGGGTCGGTCACATGGGCGGTAACGGTGTAGCTGCCGGGAGCCGCGTTGGTGGTGTCGATCTGGGCGGTCGTGTCCTTCCCGGTAATCTGACCTCCGTTGCCGCTCCAGGTGTACGTAACCGTGTGCTTGGGATTGAAATTGCTGGCGGTGACGGTCGCCGTGATGGGTTCACCCACCAGAACTTCGGCCGGCTGCACCGAGCAAGCCGCCGCTGGTACTAGCGCGGGCGCGCCACCCCAACTGAAAACGAGGCCGGTGCGCAGCCGAACTCCCTCGAACGAGGGACGCTCCAGGCTGGGAAAATCTTGGGAAGCAAAACCGGCGTAGTTGTGCCGGCCCCAAACGTAGTCGGCTTCAAACAGGCGGAACGCAAGCCACTTCTTAATCGGCAGATCCATGCCGCCGCCTAGAATAGCGCCCACTCCGTTTCCTACATTGAGGCCGCTCACCGCCACCCGGTTCAGACTGATCAGGGTGTGCAAGAAGTAATTTGCATTGTCGGTGCGCCAGATGAAGCGCGGACCTACAGATCCCGTGGTCTCGTAATTGCCGCTGCCCCAGTTATGACCGAGGTCAAACTCGATGCCCCAGTGGGGATCAAAGTTGTAAGTGAGAGCGCTGCCAAACCCTTTAGACATATCCGGAACGTTGTAGCCCGTGGGGTTGTTGTAATCCCCGAACGGGGTAGGCACCGTGCCGCCGGGATGCAGCCACTGATATCCCGCGAACAAGTCCCACTTTGGGTTCGAGTCGGTCTGCGCAAACGCAGAACTCGCAATGAGTGATAATGCCAGGATCGCTAATAGACCGACTACTACACGGCCTCTGCTAAAACTAGAACAAAGTGACATTCCGTCCTCCAAATGGATACGCGACTCGCCGGCGCTTCGATGCGCCGACCGCGGCGAAACCGTTACAGTCAATCTTGAAACCAGGCCCTATACCTTGAGACCCGCAATTTTAACGCACGGCGTCAGCGAACTTCAAACTATGACAGGATTCTGCCAAGGATAGTGTTCCGTATTGCACACTATATCTCTCGGCGCCGACGGCGGATCGATCACCTTCTTAGAAGGAAACGAATATAACTACTACAGCCAACGGTCCCTTTTCAAGAACTTCCTGAAAAGCGCGCCCGCGTCGTGGCGCGTTCCATCTCAAATTGATATCCCAATCGCGCTCCATCGCCTTTTGGCAATGGCATCCGTCCCTGTGGGATGCGTGGTCCGCTCCGCACTCTTGCCCCATGGGAAGCTGGCCGCGTATGGTTATAAGCTCGGTACCTGAACGGGCAGACTGCTGGAGATGACCACTGAAAGAGCGGCCGATAACCAAGGGATGAGCCACGAAAAAGTACTAATCGTCGAGGATGAAGAGAACGAGCGCACCGGCCTGGCCGAGTTAGTTTCTTCCTGGGGCTACCGCACCGAAACCGCTCGGGATGGAGTGGAAGGCTTGGAGAAAATGGCGCAGTGGACGCCCTCCATTGTTGTTACCGACCTCAAGATGCCGCGCATGGGAGGCCTCGAACTGCTGGAGCGACTGGCGGAGCAGACGCAAGCCATGGCGGTGATCCTGGTAACGGCGCAGGGCACCATCGACAGTGCGGTGCAAGCGATGCGCCTGGGAGCGTATGACTACATCACCAAGCCCATCGACACGCAGCGGCTGCGCGCCATGCTGCAAAACGCATCCGCTTTGCTGGGCACCCGGGCCGAACTGGAAAGTACTCGCCGCCGCCTGCGGGATTCCGGCTCTTTGGGCCAACTCCGGGGAACCTCGCGCAAGATGCAGGAGATTTTCCGGCTCATCGAATTGGTGGCCCCCAGTACCGCGTCGGTGCTGATTACGGGAGCCAGCGGCACGGGCAAGGAACTGGTAGCACGCACCATCCATCAACTGAGTCCGCGGCGTGACCGGCCCTTCGTCGCCATCAATTGCGCGGCTATTCCTGAAACGCTGATTGAAAGCGAGATCTTCGGCCACGAAAAGGGCGCTTTTACCGGAGCTTTGGAACGGCGCACGGGATGCTTCGAACTGGCTGAAGGGGGCACGATCCTACTCGACGAAATCGGGGAAATGCCGGTGGGCACTCAGGCCAAGCTTCTGCGCGTGCTTGAGGACCACAAGCTACGCCGTCTGGGCAGCAAAGTGGAGACGACGGTGGACGTGCGCGTGCTCGCCGCCACCAACAAAGTTCCGGACGATGCGGTTGCGTCGGGCGAATTGCGCAGCGATCTCTATTACCGGCTCAACGTTTTCAACATCCACATGCCTCCCTTGCGGGAGCACAAAGAAGATATTGCGGATCTGGTGCAGCTTCTCCTTTCGGAGATGAGCGCCAAGCATAACCGCAAGACGGTCGCGGTCAGCGAAGCGGTGCTGAATCTGTTCAACAACTATACGTGGCCGGGAAATGTCCGCGAGTTGCGCAACACGATTGAACGCGCCGTGATTGTCTGCGATGGCGGCATGATCGAGACCAAGCATCTGCCTCCCGGATTCGGCCACACCATCCTGCGCACCAGCGCGAATGATCCCGACGCCATCCGTCTGGGCGTGGGCACTACAGTGGGCGAGGCGGAAAAGATGCTCATCCTCAAAACGCTCGAATCGACGAGCAATAATAAAACGCGGGCTGCGGAAATTCTCGGAATTAGCTTGAAGACCCTTCATAATAAGCTCAAGGAGTACGGCAGCAGCACGGGGGACGCGGATCCCGGCAAGGAGGAATCTTAAGAGCAGTTGCCAGCCGCCAGTTGCCAGTTGCCGGCAATCGCTCAAAACCTTCGCTGAAGCGAACCGTTCGCTTGGCGGTGAACTGCTTCGACTGGCAACTGGCAACCGGCTACTGGCAACTGTTCTCCTATGCGACGCAAAGCCATCATCGTGCTCGCCATCACCCTCTTGGTGACCGTGATGGTGACTGCCTTTTCGTATCTCTACATCTCGCAGATCCTTCGCCAGCGCATCGACAATACTTACGAAAGCGCCGATCGCCTGACCAAGCAGCTTGCCTACTTCGCCGAGAACGACCTGCCGGACTTGAGCAGCACGCGCATCGACACCAATGATCCCGCCGCGGTGCGGCGTGCCTTGGCCGAGTATCTGCCGATGGATACGAACCTTCTAAACAATCTCGAATCGGAGGTTGACCTTTGGCCCTACATTTATGACGCTTCGGTAGTGGACGCGAATGGCAAGGCGCTGCTCCACTCCAATGCTCAACTCGTGGGCAAGCAAGTTGCGAAGCGTCCTGACTTTCTCGAGGTCAAGACCGCCCGGTTCCGCGAACAACTCCGCCTGGTGTACCGGCCGTCAGCAATTTACGACGTGAGTTACCCGCTGCAATTGAACGGAGAACCCTTCGGTACCATCCGGATCGGCGTTTCCACGGTTTTGCTCAAGAGTGAAATTACGCCGCGTCTGATGCACGCGCTTTATTTCTCCATCGCGTCGATTTTGGCTTCCCTGCTTCTGGCCGCAATGATCTCCAATGTGGCCCTCGGCCCACTGAGAAAGATCAGCCTCAACCTGGACAGCGTGAGTTCGGGCACGGCCGAGGAACTATCAGGGAACGAATCGGAACACGATGAATTCGGACTGGTCACGCTGAAGATCGCAAACCTGGGGCGGCAGATGCGCGACACCAAGGAGATTTTTTCCGCGTTGAAAGACAACGTGGACCAGCTCATGTCGAAACTGCAGGATGGCTTGATGCTGTTCACGCGAGACTCCAGGGTGGTGCTGGTAAGTGCGCCGGTCGAGCGCTTTGTCGGCAGGCCTCGAGGAGAACTTCTGGGCAGAACGGTAGGCGAGGCCTTCTCGCGCGACACGCTGCTCGGGGCCCTGGTGATTGACGCTTTTGAGCGAAAGCGTCCGCTGGTGCAGCGCGAGTTTGTCGCTGCCGGCGGCAGGCGGGTTCAGGTTTCGTTGGATTTTGTGCAAGAGAAAGGCACGCAGATCGGGGCTCTGCTGATCATGCGGGATGCCGAATCTGTGCGGCGCATCGGAGACGAAATCGAAATGTCCCGGCGTCTCTCGGCCAGCGGACGGGTTACGGGCGGCGTCGCCCATGAGGTCAAGAATCCCATCAACGCGATCGTTCTCCACTTGCAACTCCTGCAGAACAAGCTGGCGCAACTCGATCCCGACACCCGCCGACACATGGATATTATCGGCAGCGAGATTCAGAGGCTCGACCGGGTAGTGCAGACACTGGTGGACTTTATGCGTGCCCGCGAGCTGCATCTCGAGGAAGTGGATCTGCGCCGTTTGCTCGAGGACGTGGCCCTGCTCGCCACCCCGGACGCGGAGAGCCACGGCGTCATGATCAAGTTTGCCATGGCTGAAGAACCACTACCCATCAAGGCCGACCTCGACTTGATGAAGCAGGCGCTGCTCAATGTGGTGCTCAACGGAGTACAGGCCATGCCTCAGGGAGGGCCGCTCACCATCACAGCGCACCGCGAGGGCAATGCAGTGGTAGCCGAGGTATGTGACCAGGGCATCGGCATTGCGGAAGATTCGCATGAGAAGGTCTTTGAGCTTTACTTCACGACTAAGAAAGACGGCAATGGCATCGGCCTGGCGCAGACCTACCAAATCCTGCAGTGGCATTACGGGTCGGTGGAATTTGAATCGACAGAAGGTGAGGGAACAACGTTTCGCTTTAGGATTCCCCTCGCTGCGTCGACACTCGACGCAGAGCACGAAACTCACTTCGAGGCTCTGATGTCGAAACCTAGAACGTGAGTGCTCCCGCAACTCTGCAAGGCGTAAAATTCAGACATTCTCGTCGCGCCTTGGATTGAATGATGACTCTGGCCGCAATCCTCGTGGTTTCTCTAGGTTTGGGATGCTTGCCACGCGGCGTCCGCGGATCCGCACTGCAACCTCCAGACCAGCAATCGCCCGCGGTGACAACTGCGAGGTCATCAACCGCGGCGAGTCAGAACAGTGCACCGCCCTCCCAGCAAGCGTCTCCCGCGCAGAGCCCAGACTCGACGGTACCGCTGCCTGCTCCTCCAGCCGACCAGACGCAGACTCCCGCCGGTCCGGCAAAACCGTCTCCGAGCAAGCCTCACCGCCCTCATAAGAAAGCAACCACTGCGAATTGTTCGACCGCCCCGACAGCGTTGAATCCAGCAGTCGGGAGTACCGCCGATTCGAAGAATGCTGGTTCAACGAACACCGGCTCAAACGATGCTGGCGCGACCTCCACAGATTCAAGCAACGCCGCTGCGGCGCCCGCGAAACCTTGTCCACCGCCGAAGAAAGTTGTGCGCAACGGAGGATCGCCTGAACCTACCGTTCAACTGAAAGGGGGCACAGCTGAAGAGGCATCGCACCAGCGTTCGACCACCGACCAACTTGCGACCGCGACCCAAGAAAACCTGAAGAAGATCGCGGAACGTCAGCTCACACCAAGCCAGCAGGAGATCGTGAGCCAGATCAAGCAGTTCATGGAACAGTCAAAAGCAGCTGTTGCCGCCGGAGACCTGGAGCGCGGCCGCAATCTCGCGATGAAGGCTCACTTGCTTTCCGACGAACTGGTTAAACCATGAAGCCGGCGTTGACCTCGCTCACTTCCCTTTCGGTCGGGCTGCGTTGACTTTGGTCAGAAGATCCTGAGACATGGCCTGCATCGGGCCGGGAATCTTTACAGCTTCGGTTAAGACGTCGTGCGCTTCGCTCGCCTTGTTGAGTTTGGCATAGGCAAAACCCAGACGGTAGAGCGCGACCGAGTACTGCTGATCGTCTAGTCCCTTCAGCAAGTCGGTCGCCGTCTTCAATTCCGGGATTGCCGCCAGCATCTTGTCTTCCTTGATATCGGCGTATCCCACAATCGAATGAGCCACTCCCGCCGAGAGTTTGCGCGGCTTGTCGGCGTCCGGTGCATCAGCATCGGCCACTGTGATTGCTTTCTGCGAGTAGGCAATGGCCTTGGCCACGCCGCCGGGTTTGGCGTCGTCAACGTAAGCTCCCGCCAACAGCAGCAAGGCGGGCAACGATTTGGGATTCGCCACCAGTGCCTTCTCACCATACGCAAAGAGCCGCGCCTGATCGTTCAACTGGCCCGCGCCCAGGGTGTACATGGCGTAGCTTGAGACTTGATCCTGAAACCTGGAGTCGGGGAAAGCAGCGGTGTACTTCTCGATGTCGGCCATGCGCAGTTTGGCGTCATTCTCGCTGGCGATCACGTTGAAACCCGCCGACTCGAGAAAGTCGCATGAGTTCTTGGCGGCGGTCTTGTCGTCGATCACTTGCTGCTTAAAAGACGCGTCGCTCATGCCCTCCGGCTTGGGTTCCTTGTCGATGGAATGGCAGACTTCTCCTCCCCTGACGGCATAGTCCTCCAGCTTGGCGTTGTTCTTTGCCTGCTGTGCCAAGCTGGCTTGCGAGACGAGGATATCGAGATTGTGCGGCGAGCCGGCCAGCGCCTTGTCTCCATACTCAAGGGCTTTGTTCAAGTCGCCGGTGGTCTGGTAGGCCTGCGAAATCTGCCAGTCTCCATAGGCCACGGCTGCGGGGTTTGAGGAGTACTTCTGCACAAAGTCCTGGTACATGGCAAGCTTTTTGGCCGCGTCCTGCTCGTTCGAAATGGCCTGCAGTTCGCGGTCTTCGGGCGTGCCCGCCGGAATCAGGATGGTGTCGGTCTGCGCGATAGACTGCACCGAGAGAAGGAGAATATAGAGGAAAACGGCAAGCAGCACCAGCGACCCTGCGTAGCGTTTCATAGGTCACCTCCGCTGTGGATGAAATGGGAGTTCGACTTCCATCAGCAGGCGAATCGTAGCGCCGAATGCATTTGCGCGCAAGGACTGGGCGCACACGAGAAGGGTTGGATCCGGTTCCCGACAAATTCTCAGGCTTCCCAGGGATTCAGCACCGGCGCCTGGGTATATGCGAAGTCGCCGACATTGCGCGAAACGATGGTGAGATTGTGCTGAAGGGCCGTCGCTGCCAGCAATCCGTCGATGCTGGACAACGGTCTTCCCTGGCGCTTCGCGTCGGCTGCGAGGAGGCCCCAGCGGTCGGCGATAGCCGCGTCGATGGGCAGAATCCTTCCCGAAAAACGGGCCTGTAGTTCCAGCGCCAGCCAGGTCTCGAGGCGCATTCGGCGTCTGCTCTGCGGGAGACAGGCGATGCCTTTGCGAATTTCTCCCAGTGTGAGGACACTCAGATGGAGCAGTCTTTCATCCGCCGCCTCCATCCAGGCCAGCACGCG
>Ga0187871_10002301_pt1 | contig 15687 bp, 8 predicted proteins | sample June2016WEW_16_1_FD_132988 | JGI IMG/M metagenome (GOLD analysis project Ga0187871, IMG submission 132988) | Peatland microbial communities from SPRUCE experiment site at the Marcell Experimental Forest, Minnesota, USA - June2016WEW_16_10 | ecosystem: Environmental > Terrestrial > Soil >... | reverse complement strand
AGGAACGCGCCGAAGCTTTGTCCAGCGGTGCCGACAAACTCGCAGTCCGCGCCGCTTATCTCCAGATTGGAGAGTCCGAACGAAGGACTGATCCGGCGCAGTACTTCGCCACTGAAGTGGGCGCCCACGGCGCGATCCTTGTTGGTGATTTCAAAACGATAGGGATGGGCGGAGAGCGATTCCAGATCATCCACCACGCGATTCAATTCCAGGTGAAGTGCACTGCTGTCCTCACGAGGACAGGGAAACTGCGCCGGTGGATCGACGATCGGCTGCAACAGCGAAGCTATGCTTTGTTCTGCTTCCACGGACCGGGGCCGCAAGCGCTCGACGGCGCCGAGGATTTGATCGATCGAGCCCGCACCCATCCCCGCCAGCAGTTCGCGGACGTCGGCGGCCAACGCGCGGAAATACGTTTCGACCATCTCCGGGTTTCCGGCAAAGCGGGCGCGCAGGGTTTCATCCTGAGTGGCGATGCCGACGGGACAGGTGTTGAGGTGACATTGCCGGGCCATGACACAGCCGATGGCTAGCAGAGCTGCAGTGCCAAAGCCAAATTCCTCAGCGCCCAGGAGAGCAGCGACCACTACGTCACGGGCAAACTTCAGGCCACCATCCACGCGCAATCGCACGCGGGCGCGAAGGCCAGCCCGCACCAGCGCCGTATGGGCGTCGCGCAAACCGATCTCCCAGGGCAGCCCGGTGTTTTTGATGGAGGTGAGCGGAGAGGCACCCGTGCCGCCGTCGTGGCCGCTGATGGTAATTACGTCCGCACCTGCTTTGGCCACGCCGGTCGCGATCACGCCGACTCCAGAACTGGAAACCAGCTTCACTCCGATTCGCGCGTTCGGGTTTACGGCGCGCAGATCGTAGATCAATTGCGCGAGGTCTTCGATGCTGTAGATGTCATGGTGCGGGGGTGGCGAAATGAGCGAGGTTCCGGGAACAGCGTGCCGCAGGCGCGCGATGTAAGGCGTAACTTTCGTAGACGGCAGTTGGCCGCCTTCGCCGGGCTTCGAGCCCTGCGCCATTTTTATTTCGATTTCATCGGCGTGCACCAGGTATTCCGCGGTGACTCCAAATCGCGCCGACGCCACCTGCTTGACGCGGTTGTTCGCCTCCGGCCGCTCGTAATAAATCCTGGCATCTTCACCGCCCTCGCCGGTATTGCTGCGTCCTCCCAGGCGGTTCATGGCAATTGCCAGAGTCTGGTGAGCCTCTGGTGAAATAGCACCCAGTGACATGGCCTGGGTGCTGAAGCGGCTCAGCAGAGAAGCTTCACTTTCCACTTCAGCCACAGCCAGAGGCTCTGCTGGACGGAACTCGATCAAGTCTCGGACCGCAACACTCCTTCCGCTTTCTTTTCTATCTTCGGAGAGCACCTTGAAAGCCACACGATTCTGTTCGGTCGGCGATTTGATGTAGCGATGCATTCTCCGCACCAGTTCTGGCGAACTCGCGTGCTGCTCGCCGTTGTGTCGGAAGCGATACAGACCCGCATCGCGGAACTCTGCGGAAGGAGATCCAAAACCCGCAGCATGACAAGTGATGCAGTCGCGCAATAGATCATCGAGTGATTTGCCGCTGAGCGTTTGGCCGGCATTTTCAAAGAACTCTCCGCACACCGATGGATCGAGGCCGATGGTTTCGAACAGCTGACTATTGCGATAACTGCTAATCGTCGAGATGCCCATGCGGGCCAGAACCTTGCGTAAGCCTTTTTCGATGCCGGCGCGATAGCGAGCGGGACCGTTAACGTCGGCGCGGGATGCCATGCACATGGCTAGATGGGGATGCACTGCGCTGGCTCCCGCGGCGACCAGCAAGGCCAAGTGATGGGTATCGACAACCTGGCCGGTCTCCACAATCAGCGGAACATTCCAGGCGCCAGCTTTGGTCATCGCTTGCCACACGCATGAAACCGCGAGTAGGGCCGGCAGCGCGGCTCGTTCGCGGCCAACCGCTTCATCGCTCACCAGGATTGCACCCGCTTTACGGACCGCCGTTCCCACTTCCGCGCGGATTCTGTCGAAAGCCCGACGGGCAGCCGCAAGACCTGCTGCCGGCTCGAAGCTGATGTCGATGCAATGAATCGGCGACAGCGCTTCGGCAATCGAGTCCATCTGGCCGGCATCGAGCAGAGGAGAATTCAATCGGATATTGTTGCCGAGGTACACGTCAAGCGACATTACGTGGCTTTCGCGCAGGGGGTCGATGGGAGGGTTGGTAACCTGGGCAAACCGTTGCTTGCAATAATCCCAAAGAGGACGGGGGAGACTCGAGAGGAACGCGGGGGGAGCGTCGTCGCCCATGCTCCACAGTGGCTCCTGGCCGTGCTCCACAAGAGGGTAGAAAAGTAAGCGGAACTGATCCTCCGTCCAGCCAAAGGCTGCCATCAAACGGTTGCCATCCAGCGTGATCGGCTCGCCTTCGTGTTCAGGCGGAATAACCGTCACCGTGGGCCCACTGCCGGCCACCGGTACGAGCCGGGCAATTTCACTCGGGCGGAAGAAAGTCCCGCTCGCGGCGTCTGCAATCAACATTTCTCCCGGACCGAGGCGCTGCCGCTCCACAACCTGCTTATCGGAAAGATCGGTGATGCCGACTTCGGAGCCGACGATCAACAATCCGTCAGCGGTCAGCGTATAGCGCAGAGGACGCAGGCCGTTGCGATCGAGCTTTGCGCCCACGAAAGTTCCGTCGGTGAAGACTAGAGCAGCCGGGCCATCCCAAGGTTCTTGCTCGGGAGCGCTGTTGGCGAGGAACCGTCGCAGTCCCGCATCGAGGCGCTCATCTTGTTCCCATGCGGGTGGTACGAGGCGCAATGCGGACTCGGGGATGCTCGCGCCACTGCGAACCAAAGCTTCAAGAGCATTGTCAAAGCTCGCGGAGTCGCTCATTCCTGGCTGCAGCAATCTGGACTTCTCCGGCAATCCGAGTTGGCGGCGCAAAGATTTCCCGCGCGCCTGGAACCAGCGCCGGTTGCTGCTGATAGTGTTGATCTCTCCATTGTGAGCCGCGAAGCGAAACGGTTGGGCCAGCGACCAACTCGGCTGCGTGTTCGTCGAATAGCGCTGGTGGAAAACCACAAATGTGCTGGCAAATTCAGGATCATTCAGATCGAGATAGAAGGGGGCCAGTTGCTCGGGCGTCAACAGTCCCTTGTAAACGACGGTCTTGGAAGACAGGGAGCAGTAATAGCCGGAGCCAGCAATGGTTTCGAGTTCCTGGCGCAACCGGAAAAGCTGCAATTCAAAATTCGAAGACTCGAGCGCTGCCGACTTGAAGCGCGAAGAACCAAGGCTCGGCGCGATGAAGCATTGCCTGATGACAGGGAGAGAATCGGCTGAACGTGGCCCCAAGATGGAAGCATCGGTTGGCACCGTGCGCCAGCCCAAGAATGAAAGATCGTATTTCGCAACAGTCGCTCGAATCGCCTCCAATGCCTGAGATTCCAAGCCACGCTGAAGAAACACCATGCCGACAGCAAACTCTTCAGGCAACTCAATGCCGTGAGAGCGAGCGGCCTTTCTGAAGTATGCTTTCGGAAGCCCCACCAGCAGCCCGGCACCATCGCCGCTGCGGCCGTCGGCGTCCACGCCGCCACGATGGGCCAGGCGTGCCAGGGCGCCGATCCCGCGCTCCACCACGGCATGAGACGCAGGTCCCCCCAGTTGGGCGATAAAGCCCACGCCACATGCATCATGATCCATCGCAAATGTGAGGCGACTTTCCCCCATAGTAGTTGTCTAACCTGAAACACCCGTCTAAGTACAATCGACAATTTTGATACGGCGTATGGGTTTTTCTGCACTGCTCCAAGAAGGCAATTTCGAGAGCACGGTCTCAGCTTCCTGTATCGTGAAGGTCGTAGAGTTTCTTCAGGTAAAATGGGGAATTCTGCCACAGCCAGCGCTCGAATGGTCACACTCGCCGACATTGAGTCCGCCCTTGCACGGGTTCGAAAGTCGATCTATGTATCCCCTTGCACCCGGTCGGAAACCTTTTCTGAACTTACGGGCCACTCTATCTATCTGAAACTGGAGAACCGACAGAGGACAGGTGCTTATAAGGAACGGGGCGCGCTCAACAAGCTCCTAAGCCTTACCTCGGAAGAACGGTCTCAGGGAGTGATCGCAGCCTCCGCGGGTAACCACGCCCAGGCCGTGGCCTACCATGCCTCCAATCTGGGTATTCGGGCGCGAATTGTGATGCCGCTGGCGACGCCGTTGATAAAGGTCTCGGCGACACGCGGCTACGGCGGCGATGTCGTGCTCCACGGCGCGAATTACGATGAGGCTTACGACGAGGCGCTCCGCCTCAGCGCGCAGGACCGCCTCACATTTGTGCACGCATTTGACGACGATGCAGTCATCTCAGGGCAGGGAACTTTGGGACTGGAATTGCTTGAGCAGCATCCCGATCTTGAGGTCGTCGTTGTACCCGTCGGCGGAGGCGGCCTGATTGGCGGGCTCGGTTGTGCGCTGAAGGAAACCAATCCGCGCATTCAAGTGATCGGAGTTCAGCCGTCGCGGCTGCCTTCGGCAAAACTCGCACTGTCGGAGGGCAAGCCCGTGACCTTGCCCTCGGCGGTGACCATTGCCGACGGGATCGCGGTGCGCCGCGTTGGGGTACGCACCCTTCCCCTGGTCCAGAAATATGTGGATGACATTGTCACGGTTGAGGAAGAGGAAATTGCCAACGCTGTTCTACTCTTGCTCGAAAGAGAGAAGATTCTTGCCGAAGGAGCCGGCGCGGCGGCACTGGCTGCTCTGGTTAATCGTCGTCTCCCCATGATTCTGGACAAGACCGGGAAGAAGGTCGTCGCCGTAGTGAGTGGCGGGAATATCGATGTGACCCTGCTGGCGCGCATCATCGAACGTGGCCTGGTCAAAGACGGACGTCTGGTCCGTCTTCGCGTTCACCTCCCCGATTACCCTGGAGCCCTGCATCGGCTTACCGGAATTCTTGCCCAGCACCGCGCCAACATTGTCGAAACTTCTTACGATCGCGCCTACCACAACGTGAACTTGGGAGATACGGCCATTGATATCACCATGGAAACCCGAGGTCCCGACCATATCGCGGAACTGATCTCAGCCCTCGGCGCTAACGGCTACACCCACGAAAGAATTTTGTAGCGTAGGGACAGCCGCTTTTCGGCTTCCTCGGGGCAGCTCGCGGCTGTCCAGCAAGCGCGGGGAAGGATCCGGGCGCCGCCGTTTCTTCGGTATCGTTGATCGCGCAAATGCTCTGGAGGGGAGCGGTCATTCTCTATGCATCCGATGTCTAACAGATTTGTGCAACTGGAGGGTCATCGCTTTGAAATTTAGGGTGACGCTTTCCGCCTGCCGAAGAAGGTCGATCCCCAGATTGCCATAGAACCATTCTGGGGTGCTCTCTCGCTGACTAGTAAGGATATGAGCCGGTTGAAGAGCCACAGACTCGCCGCCGAGTTCAAGGATAACTTTCGGAATGGACACGGTCTCAAACTTCTGACGCCCACCCACCCCGGTTACCGTATGAGATTCGTGGGTACTCGACTTGCGAATTAAATCGCGGGCGATGTCGGCAAACTTTGGCCATAGATCAGAGGTCACCGCGCCGGTATCCAACACAAAGGGATACGCATGCCCCTCAAAACTGGCTTCTGTAACGAGATTCAGGTCGTCAAAGCAAATGTTCGCTACGGCAAGGTTTCCGCGCGAGGGCGAGAGGTCAGATTCAAACGCGCCTTCTCGATTCCACGTTATGGAACCCAATGCCAAAAGTACCGGAAGACCAACTAGGCCGCGCTGCCCCAGTTCCATGTCCACAAACGGTTGCGCATCTTTGGCCACAACAAGAAATGCAACATTGCGCAATTCGATGCCTCCTAAAGCGAAGCTTTTGGCGAGTGCTATGCGGAACAGCACCCTATTGCCGTTGATGTCCGCTCCTGTGGATTTGACTTCATGGATATCCATCCCGAACAGCAGAGCGTCTGATTCGCTGATCGTTGATAAGTTAGCGCCCGTATCGATGAAATAAGCTGCCTTCTTTCCATTAATCACGAGCGGGAGCCTGCCGTCGTCCATCTGCACTGTCACTTTGTTGACACCACTCCGCTGGACTGCCTGATCTGGAAATCGACTGAGCGCCTCGATGAAGGGCCGCGTGCTCGTGGCATCACTGTCGTTCGGATCCAACGCCAGGAGAGCGTCCATCTCATGCAGAGAGCGTTCATATCTGCCCTCTCGCATTGCAGCGTAGGCCAGAACATGATGGATCTGTTTGGCCGCGGTCGACTTCGGATCAGCGGCAAGAACTTTCTCGAAGTCGCCCTCGCAAGTCGGGATGTCATTGAAGGCGCAGGCAACTTCTCCAGCGTAAAAGTCAGACGACCGGGGATGCTTGTTCAACGCATTTCGAAGCAAAAACATCTGATGGGCATCTGACTGCCTCTCGAGTTCCGACTGGTGATCGAGCGCCGGGAGCGTGAGAGAGAAAACAAGAATCGATATGCCAACCGCATTAAATCTCATCGACGACCGCTCCTAAAGCCAGAATCCCAAAAAAATCTTAGCACTCTACTCGCCACTTATCAGTAAGAGTAGAAACGCACAACTACAGCAGCAAGGCAAAAGCCAGCCCAGCCGCCAGCGACACGGTGGGCCGGCGGCCACTTCCGCCGCAGTTAGTACCCAGGCTTCTTCTCCACGATCAAAATCAGCAGCGCCACATCGGGCCGAATACCGATGTTCCCGCCGGCGACATCGGCGTGGGCGGACGCGAAATTAGCTATCTTTTCGGCCAGTACAAGCGGCGAAGGCCGCGAATTGCCGGAGACGTAGCCACGTCCGGTTTGGAGACGTCGCAGAACAGCGCGCGCATCTCCTGGACCCGCGAGGAAGTGGATGACAAGCTGCACAAGATCATGGTCGCAATCCACCGCAACTGCTACGAGACAGCCGATAAATACGGCACACCCGGCAATCTGGTCAACGGCGCCAACATCGCAGGCTTCCTGAAGGTGGCCGACGCGATGCTGGATCAGGGCCCGGTGTAGCGATTCAAGTGGTAACAGAATCCGCTCCCCATCTTTGTCCCTGCACTTTTTGCAGGGACAGGACGTGGATTTTGACTTACACTTCAGTTTCCACGCACGTGATTGTCAATCGTTGTGAGATCAAAGTCCCCGCCGTGTCGCAATAAAACGCGACAAGAGCGGAACACCCGCGAGGAATGTAATATTTCTGAATGACCACCCGGCCTATCGTCGAACCCTTCCTCGATGCCGAAGCCCGCCTTGAAGGCTTCGACAACCTGATGCCCTTCAAGGTCCAGAACATTCTTCTAGTCTCCAGCCTCTACGATTCGTTCATTTTGCGCGAAGATGGACGCCTCAACGAGCTGTTGATCGACGAGTCGCTAGAACTCAATCTGCAGCAGATTCCAGGCATTACCCATGTTTCGAGTTGTGCTGAAGCACTGGAACTGGCGCGTTCACAGCCGCGATTCAATCTGATCGTCACGAATCTTGCTGTAGGTGACATGACCGCCTCGGAACTGGCGCGCGAGGTTAAGAGTTCCGGCTTGGACGTCCCGGTTGTTGTTCTCGCTTATGATTACCGCGCCATCAAGAACTTCATCAGCCGAAATCCAGTTACTGATATCGAACGAATATTTCTCTGGCAGGGAAATGCACGCATCCTCATCGCGATCGTCAAGTACATCGAAGATAAGCGCAACGTTTTACATGACACGCGAGCCATGGGAGTGCCGGTATTGCTGGTGGTGGAAGACAACATCCGGTACTACTCGTCGTTCTTGCCGGTGATTTATACCGAGCTGATTAAGCAGTCACGGCGGGTCATTCAGGAAGGCATCAACGTTGCCCACAAGCTGGTGCGAATGCAGGCCCGCCCGAAGATACTGCTGAGTTCAAACTTTGAAGATGCGGCGCAGTTGGTGGAGGAATACCGAGATTACCTGATCGGCCTGGTCTCAGATGTGGAGTTTCCTTGGGAGGGCAAACTCAGCCCCGAGGCTGGCTTTGAACTCGCACGCCTGATGAAGGGGCTGGTACCAGATGTACCCGTGGTCTTGCAGACCAGTCGCACTGAGTTTCGTCCCCGCGCGCTCGCGGCGGGCTACTCGTTTCTCCGCAAGCGTTCCCCCACGCTGCTAAAAGATTTGCGCCGGATCCTTACCGAGCAATTTGGATTCGGCGATTTCGTCTTTCGTCTGCCGGATTCGAAAGAAGTAGGCCGCGCCCGGGATCTAAACGAACTCGAAGAGCAATTGCAGACAGTTCCATCCGAAAGCCTTACCTACCACGCCCAGAGCAACCACTTTTCTCATTGGCTCATGGCGCGCACTGAGTTTGCCCTGGCCGCCAAGCTGCGCCCGCGCAAAGTCTCTGACTTCACCGGTCCGGAACACTTGCGTAACGACTTGATCGAATCGATCAACGACTACCGCCGCGAACAAAGCGAGCTGCTGATCGGCGACTTCAACGCGGAGACGTTCAAGGCTTCCGAAACAGGTTTCCTGCGTATCGGCGCTGGATCGCTAGGAGGGAAGGCGCGCGGGCTCGCCTTTGCGCGCCACCTCCTGCGCAAGAACCGCATCACACGGCGCTTCCCGGGCATCCGCATCGCGGTGCCGCCCGCACTCGTCCTGGCCACGGATGCGTTCGATCAATTCATGACGGAGAACAATCTGCTCGATTTCGCCCTGCAATGCGAGGACGATGCCGAGATTCTTCAGAAGTTTCTAGCTGCTCCCCTGCCCGCAGAGTTAAAGAATAACTTGAAGGTCTTCCTCGATGAAGTTTCGTATCCCCTCGCCGTGCGCTCGTCCAGTTTGCTCGAAGATTCCCAATATCAGCCTTTTACCGGAGTGTATGAAACTTTCATGCTGGGCAATCAGCAGAGCGACATAATGGAGCGGTTTACAGAGTTAATGGACGCCATCAAGCGTGTCTATGCCTCCACTTTCAGCCGCCATGCCAAGGCGTATGTCCGTGCCACTCCTTACCGTTTGGAAGAAGAAAAGATGGCGGTGATTGTGCAGCAACTCGTCGGCACCGTGCACGGGCAACGCTTCTACCCGGATTTTTCCGGAGTAGTACGGTCACATAATTTCTATCCCGTGCCGCCGGTGACGTTTGCCGACGGGATTGCCGCAGCCGCTTTAGGGCTCGGCCGGGCCGTGGTTGACGGTGGTAAGTGCCTGACATTCTGCCCACGCTATCCGCAGAATCTCTTGCAGTTCTCGTCGGTGGAAGACATTCTGGCAAACTCGCAGACCGAGTTCTGGGCCCTCGCCTTAAATGGTGTTCCCCAGGGCCGCCAGGGGCATCTGCACGAAATGCGCTTCGGCCTGGACGTGGCCGAGACAGACGGCACGCTGTCCCCGGTTGGGTCCACTTATTCGGTCGACAACCAGACGGTGTACGACGGAGTGAGCCAACCCGGGGTGCGCATTATCACCTTCGCGCCGATGCTCAAACACGAATTGTTTCCGCTGGCACCAATTCTTGAGATGTTGGCGAAGACCGGAGAAGGCGCTCTGGGCATTCCCGTCGAAATCGAGTTTGCCGTTCGCTTGCCCCGGCGGCCCGGCGAAGCCGCCGAGTTCGGCTTTCTGCAAATCCGTCCGCTGACCCTTTCCCGCGATCACCAGGATGCATCGCTCGACAGCGTCGAACCTCGGCAGTTGCTTTGCCGCAGCAGCAAGGTTCTGGGGAATGGGCGCATCGACAACCTGTACGACGTAGTGGTGGTCGATGCGCAGCGCTTCGAGCGTAGCCGCAGCCAGGAAGTAGCGAAGGCAGTCGCTCATTTCAATGGCTTGCTCGGCGCTGAGAACCGGCCTTATCTGCTAATTGGAGTGGGGCGCTGGGGATCCAACGATCCACGGCTCGGTATTCCAGTCGAGTGGGACGAAATCTCTGGCGCGCGCGTCATCGTGGAAGCGGGTTTCCGCGACTTTCGCGTCACGCCATCACAGGGAAGTCATTTCTTCCAGAATCTAACTGCATTCCAGATCGGCTACTTCACCGTGAATCCCGACGCCGGCGAAGGCTCGGTGGACTGGGAGTGGCTAAGCGAGCAACCTTCCGTGGACGAGGACGGCTGTGTCCGGCACCTACGATTTGAGGTGCCGTTGCGGGTAATCATGAACAGCCGGCAAAGTCAGGGCATCATTTTCAAGCCGGCGGCATCAGCAGCATAAGGCGGGCTGGTGCCGGGAGTTTGAGCTGACTCTCCAGCCGTAGGTGCGGTGGACCTTGACGACTGCCCGAAAAGTCGCCGGAAGCCGCGCGAGGCCACCTTTACCCGATCGATACCTTACCCCTTCGGTCTGGCTGACCCCCTCGCCCCCAACTGCATCTAACTGTTAAAGTGGAAAGAAAGTTCTCCCGCTTGCGACGCGTTCGGATAGGCAACATCTTAATCAACTGGGTTTGGAGCCATCATAAATTTGAAACTGAGCTATTCAGCGCGTGTAAGCCTACTGATCGTGTCGATCCTATCCTATGGCGCTCCTTGCGTAGCTCAGAGCGCCCCGCAGGCTCCAAGCTCGGACCCTGCCCAATCCGCCCAATCGTCCGCGACCAGTTCTTCGACGCAGGACAAACCGGGAGCCCAACCGTCTGCCCAGAGTAAGCCTCAGGATCCAGGCAACCCGGTTCAAGAAAACGCAAAGAAGGCCGAAGATTCAAAGAAGAAAGACGACCGGATGTTTTACGTCATGCCGAATTATTTGACGGTGGATGGTCAGTCGCAGGTGCCGCCAGTCTCCTGGAAAGAGAAGTTCGCCATGGCAGCCAAGGGCTCCTTCGACCCCTACGAATTCACGGTCGTTGGCATCGTCGCGGGCATTCGGCAGGCGGAAAATTCCTCTCCGGCATTCGGACAGGGAATGAAGGGATACGCGAAGCGGTATGGAGCGGCCTTCGCCGATCAGGTGGATGGCAATGTCATGGTGGGCGGCGTTTACCCCACCATACTAAAAATCGATCCGCGCTATTATCGATTGGGCAGGGGCTCGTTCGCGCACCGCTTCGGCTATGCCATCGACCGTATTTTCATTGCTAAAAGAGACTCCGGGGCCCACATGTTCAATGTTCCGGAGTTTGCCGGCAACGCAACGGCGATTGGTATTTCCACCCTGTACTATCCCGCCGCCGATCGCAGTTTTTCGACGACTCTCTCAGGTTGGGGAGTGCAAATGGGTATCGATGCCTTTGGAAATGAGCTGAAGGAGTTTTGGCCGGACATTCACGGCTATTTGCAGAAGAGACACGCCCGCCACCTGGAGAGACAACAGCAGAACGCACTCGACTAACGACTGTTTGAAAAGCACAACCGATAGGGCCAGGGGCGAAAATACGGGCGTTGGGGGAAGATTTGAAAGCGATTCGATTATTTTGCATGGCGGCGGCTCTGGCCGGAATGTTGGGAGCGGCCTCTCTTCAAGCTCAGGAACCCGCGGGCGCGCGTGAACAGTTCCGAGAAGTAAGAGTAATGTCTGATCCGAACGATGTTTCGCGGACGGATGTCGCACTGGACGATGTTTCGCAAAACCGAGCTTCGCAAGGTCAGGTTTTGCAAGATCAGGTTTTGCAAGATCAGGATCCGCCGCGGACAACCAAAACCACGGATGGAAAGTCCTCCCCGCCCGACGCGCCGACACCCGCGGTCAGTCCTTCAACTCCAAATAGCCCCAATGAGCAGTATGGCCAGCAGCCCAAGAGAATTCTGGGGATTGTTCCAAATTACCGTGCGGTGAGCGCCAACACGCACTTGCCTCCGTTGAGTTTCAAGACCTCACTCTGGCTGGCCACCCAGGATACCTTCGACTACTCCGATTTCATTTTCGTGGGGGGACTCGCCGGAATTTCGATGGCCAACAGATCGGAGCCGGCCTTTGGTCAGGGCGCGGAAGGCTACGGCAAATACTACTGGCACGTCTTTGTCGACGGCGGCATAGAGAACTACATGACGGAATCGATCGTGCCCACCTTGACCAAAGAAGACCCCAGATACTACACCATGGGCAAAGGCGGGTTCTTTAAGCGAACCGGTTATGCGGTAAGCCGCCTGTTCATTACCCGGACCAACTCGGGAAAGAGCACCTTCAATCTGTCAGAGGTCGTTGGGGCAGGAGCGGCCGCAGGCATCGGCAACGCGTATTACCCGGCGCAATCCAACCCGTGGGTGAAAACCTACCAACGTTGGGGAACGCAGGTGGGTCTGGACGGCGTGTTCGACGTGCTAAAGGAGTTTTGGCCAGACATCAACCATGCGGTATTTCACGGAAAATACTGATTCTGGCTAAGTGGTGAGGCAAATCATTTTCCGACGCTTAAGCAGAACTTCAGGGCGCAAAGAAAGGCGGCCAGATTAACGGCCGCCTTTTCAATTAACAGTCCTCGCTAGAAATGGAAACCGAGTTCGGCGGTAAGCGAACGCGGTGTCACATAGTGTGTACCGCTGAAGGTTGAAAGGAAGTTGTAGAGCGCGTACTTGTTCGCAAGGTTGATGACGGTCAATTGCGCACTCACCTTGTATTTGTCTCCGTGGAATAAGTTGTCATGGCCGACCGACATGTCGAAAAGATGACGCGAGGCGATGCGCGGAGGATTGTGATCGTCGTCCTCGGTTCCGTTGGCAGGCACTCGCACCAGACTGGATGCCAGCGGTGCCAAGCACGGAGAGGGCAGTGGTGCAGTCGGTGTCGCGCGGACGCCGTCGCACGTGAACCCGGCCTGGAACTCCTGATCGGCGCTCAGGGGGTTTCCGAAAACATCCTGCAGAAAGACCGCGGGCTGCCCACCTATCATGGCTGACTGCGGGCAATCGTTGTTGGCATTTACTCCGTAGCAGGGCGCATTACCGGCTACGAGGCCGCTGTCGTATCGCCAGTTGAAGCCGACCCAGGGGCCGCGTTTCCAGGGCTGGTACTGTAAATGGGTGGTCTGGTTGAATTTTTCGTCGTGGTCAATGCGGAAGGGAAGTCCCGCAGCGGTCGACACGGTCGCGCCTGCGCCGCCGATCTGCGGCTGGAAAAAGCGCGCCGCCACGCTCGAAAAGACCATCAGCGCGGAGAAGCCGTGGATGTCAGGTACGCTCACCCGGCCCGCGTATCCGGGAATCTTGGAGTTGTGCCATTCAATGGGAAAAGTGATCGGGGTGTCGCCGAGCACACTGAAATCATAGCCATTGTGTGTGTACTTCGTGATCCACTCGCCGGAAAAGACCAGGTATTTCCCGAACGCCTGCTCGATGCCAGCGTGGAATTCATTGCGAAAGCCGGGACTCAACGCTCCGCTCGACAGACCGCTGCAAAGAAGAAGGGGAGCTAAGACAGGATTTTCGCATCCGATGCTCGAAAGTATCAGGTTTTCGTTGAATGGAGATTCTAGGGTGCGCGCATAGGAAACACGGAGAATTGTGTTGGTCTTCTTGATATTGTAAGCGGCTCCCACGCGTGGCTCGGCCTGACGCGCGATGGAGAGCCCGTTGTACAGGTCACCGCGCAAGCCGAGGTTCAAAGACCAGTTTCCTTTGGTAATCACATCCCGAACATAGAGGGCTAGTTCCTTCACGTCGGTGTGGCCGATGAAGTTGTAAAGGCCGCCTGCGCGGGTCAGGTCGTAGGGGAAAAGAATCGGATTGAAGGCAGGGTAGAACGCTGTGTTGGGCGCGTTGGGATTAAATAACAGGCTCGTTGGATCCGCAACATTTGGCGCGTAGCCGAAGCCTGCACATTGCGACGGATCCGTGTAACCTGGGACCGGAACATTTGGAACCGCTGCCGTCGACTGAGTCAAGCAGGGCGCGTTGTAGATCGGGTCGACAATGCCGAGAGTATCATTTTCATCGAGAAACGTTTGTTGGTAGACGACTCCGGCCTTGACTTGGTTAACCCCTTTGACGTACGAGAGATCGGATCGAATCCCGGTATTGGTGAGCGTCCGATTCTGTCCCACAGACTGTCGCTGAAGACTTGGGGGCCCCAGGTCTGCAAACGGGTCACTGCTTGGGTAGTAGTTGTAATCATCGCGGCGAACAAAGGCTCCCAAAGTGAATACGGCATGCGCGTTCAACACGTGCGTCCATGAAGGAGCGATGTTAAAGGTTCCAATCTTGGAGCGCTGATCGGTGGTTCCGACGGTAACCCCCGGAATTGAGCCCGTCGGAGTGCCGATGGGAACGATGCCGTTATAATTCTCCACGAAGGGAAGAACTCCGCTCAGTCCGCTCCAGGGCGTCGCATTTTCGGCGTCGAACGAATTCGGCGTCTGAAACCAGCTCCGGCTGTAGCCGAAATTCAGGTGAACGGAATCATTGGTGTCCAGCTGATAGTCCACGCGGTCGAACAAATTCTCTTCGTTACCCTTGTCATGTATCACGGTAAATTCTGGTGGATCCAGAAACCGGCCGCTGTTCAAAGCATTGCCGGAGATAAAGTTTCCCCACTTCTTACCTCCGTAGGCAAGGTCGGCCGCTATGTTGCTCGTTCCAAATGAGCCGTAGGAAGCGGTGACGCTGCCGTGGGGAGTGGTTACGCCCTGCCCGGAGCGTGTGGTCGCCACAATCACAACGCTGGTCTTGCCCCCGTACTCCGCCGGCGGTGCCCCGGAAATAACTTCCATGGACTCGATCGAATCGAGTGGAACCTGGTTGGAAAACACCTTACTCTGCTGGTCGGTAATGGGCTGGCCATCGACAGAAAATGAGTTTTCTGCGTGATCGCCGAGGCCGTGGAAGAGGCCATTAGAATCGGCGGCAATTCCCGGCGTTGAGAGAGTAACCAGAGAACTGAGTGACGACGAGGCGCTTTCTAGGGGAATCTTGACGAACAAATCTTTGTCGATGTCGGAGTGGAAGGTCGAATCGTTCTCCACCAGGTCGGCTGCCCCAGCCTCGATCGTCACCGATGTCCTGGAACCAGACACTTGCAGACTGATGCTGACGCTGAGAGGCACCACTGACCGCACCTCGACATCCCGCACAGACTGGGTAAATCCAGTTGCCGTCACTGCCATGTGATACGGATTGAAGGGCAGGTTCGGGAAGCTGAAGGCCCCGAATGTATCCGTAGTGGTTGATCGGTCGAAGTGGCTGACCGGATTGTGAATTTCAACTGTGGCGTTGGGCACCACAGCACCGGTAGAGTCTAGAACCGTGCCGCTAACCGTTCCGGAGTTCCCGCCGGACTGGGCGTTGAGGGGACCGCCGGTGAGAGAGAAAAATACGGCAACAACAACGACGATCAGCTGCTTGTATGAAGTAAGCATGAGTCCTCCTGGACTAGAGTTAAGAATTAGGGATTCGACCGGCATGTACGCCGAAGGTTCGATGTTTGGGAATCCCTAGAGAGCAGGAGGACCACGAATGCCCAAGTCAAAAACGCTGAGCCGGGCCTTCGCGGTAACTTCTTTTTCTTGCAGCAGGCCGATTGCTTCGAAAACCGGCCGGGTATGATGGCAACTGGCCGTGGGCGCGGTGCTATGCGCCACCACGCAAATGGAGCAGGCGGCGGATTCGGTTTGGTTAGGATGGTTGTGGGTAGACTCTGCCACCGCCGCCCACAACATCAGCGACAGGCAAAACCACGTCAACCATCGGCCAGTAAACCGCATGCGTTCCTACATTGGGCTAGATTCTCTTAAGCTTATATCGGTTGTCT
>Ga0187871_10002300_pt1 | contig 15696 bp, 13 predicted proteins | sample June2016WEW_16_1_FD_132988 | JGI IMG/M metagenome (GOLD analysis project Ga0187871, IMG submission 132988) | Peatland microbial communities from SPRUCE experiment site at the Marcell Experimental Forest, Minnesota, USA - June2016WEW_16_10 | ecosystem: Environmental > Terrestrial > Soil >... | reverse complement strand
TTCGTCCTCGTTGTCGCACCCCAACATCTGCACTATTTACGAAGTTGGCGAGACTGAAGGCGACGTCTACATCGTGATGGAATTGGTCGAGGGCAAGTCCCTCGACCAGATGAGCGCCGGCGTGGGACTGCCTCCGGATTCAGTCGTGCGCTACGGAGCTCAGATCGCCGCCGCACTCGCCCGGGCCCACGACCGGGGCATCGTTCATCGCGATCTCAAGGCGGCGAACATTGTCATCACCGCTGAGGGACTGGTCAAAGTTCTGGACTTTGGCTTAGCGCGGCGGATGACACCCACGACTCCCGAAGGCGCGACGCGCTCGTTGGCCGCCGTTCAGGAAGGTTCTTCCATGAGCGGCACGTTGTCGTACATGGCGCCGGAAATCCTGCGGGGCGCGCCGGCTGACTATCGCAGCGATTTATGGTCGCTCGGGGTCGTGCTCTACGAAGCGGTATCGGGACGTTTACCCTTCCAGGGACGCACAGGATTCGAGGTCAGCTCAGCCATCCTGCGCGAATCGCCGAATCCACTCGGCCCTCCCGTTCCGCCGGGTCTGTGGGCCATTGTGCAACGTTGTCTAGCCAAGGAGCCGGCACAGCGTTATCAGCGGGCGAGCGAAGTTCAGGCTGCTTTGGAGGCACTACTGTCGGCCGCGATCGCCGCGCCCGCGGCCTCTGCCGATGTCGGTCCGCCCAGGACGACGATGCTACACAGCGTGCGCCACGTTCGGGTCAGGAAGGGCGACTTTCTTTTGCTGGTCGGGACCACCAAGGGAGCGTTCATTCTGCGCTCCAACCGCCGGCGCGAACGTTGGGACGTCGGTGGCCCGTACTTTCACGGCCACAATGTTTATGCCATGGCCTACGATGGCCGCGAGGACCGGCATCGCATCTGGGCTTCCACCCAGAGTTATTGGGGCACGCTGCTGCGCTCGAGCGACGATTTCGGCAAGAGCTGGACCAACCCCCAGCAGCCGCCCATTCGGTTTCCCGCCGACGCGGGCGTCTCCCTCCAGAACATCTGGCAGATCACTCTCGGCCGTCCCGACGAACCCGACGTACTCTACTGTGGCGTGGAACCGGCCGCGCTCTTCCAGAGCCGCGACGCCGGTGAAAGCTGGTCGCTGGTGCGCGGCCTCTTCGATCATCCCCATCGCCCCCGCTGGTTGCCGGGCAATGGCGGCCTGGCGTTGCACTCGATGGTGCTCGACCCGGCGAATACGCAACGCATGTACGTCGCGATCTCCTCCGGCGGAGTCTATCGGACCGACGACGGCGGACTCACCTGGACGGCAAAAAACCGCGGTGTCCGGGCCGTGTTTATGCCCGATAAATATCCCGAGTTCGGACAATGCGTGCACAAGATCGTGCTGCATCCCAGCCGGCCGGAACGGATTTTCCTGCAGAATCATTGGGGCCTGTATCGCTCCGACGACGCCGGCGAAAACTGGACCGACATTGCCAACGGAGTGCCCTCGGATTTTGGTTTCGCCATGCTGGTGCACCCGCGAAATCCCGACTGCGTGTACTTCGTCCCGGTCGAGTCGGACGAGTTCCGCTGTAGCTGCGATGGCCGGCTGCGGGTTTATCGAACGCGCAACGCCGGAGCGTCGTGGGAGCCTCTGATGCGAGGCCTGCCGCAAAAACGCGCTTACGAAACTGTCCTGCGCGATGGCATGGCGGCGGATTCGCTCGACCCGCTCGGTATTTATTTGGGCACGCGCAGCGGCCAGCTCTTTGGCTCACGCGACGAGGGAAAGACATGGGAGAAGATATTGGAAGGGCTGCCAGCGATCGTGTGTGTGCGAACGGCGGTGGTTGAAGGTGCTTCCGGAGCTGCGAAGGCCCGGCCAACTAAAGACCGGGCTGCGAAGGCCCGGCCAGGGAAGGCCCGGGCTGCTACATCGGCGCGCGCGAAATCTCGGGCAGCAAGCAAGTCGCGTCGCAGCAAGCGGTGAGTCATGCCGATCACGTTCCACATTCCCGCTGCCCTGCGCGAATTCACCGCGGGGCAAAGCTCGGTTGCGATCGAAGGCCCACCCTCAACCGTTGCCGACGCGCTATCCATCCTTTGGACCCGCTATCCGGGGGTTCGCAACCGCGTTGCCAACGAGCAGGGACAGGTTCGCCAACACATCAATATTTTCGTAGGGAACGAAAACATCCGCTATACCGGCGGGCTGGCGACGCTCGTATCCGACGGCGCGACAATTTCAATTGTGCCGGCGGTCAGCGGGGGGATGATCGGCGCGCATTGTATTCAGGCGACAGACTTCATAGCAGATCATCCAGAACGAGCAAGTCGAAGCTCGGAATTCGCCGAAAAACACGATCATTTGTCACAAACAAAGTTGCCCCACAGTCGATCGCAGTAGCCGCTTGCAGTGCATCAGGAGTCCTGAACCCATGCCGAGCGCGCAAGCGTGCCGCGAGATCGGCAATGCCCAGATCGGGCGCGATCCACTCCAAGCGCGGGTAAGTAGAGAATAGACCTAGGTATTGATCGATGCGCTCGTACTCGGAAGACCGATAGGCTGGGACCAGAAGCTCAGTCCAAGTGACGGTGGATGTCACGGCGATGTGAGCCGGCGATTCCAATGCGCGGAACACAGGCGCAGTTAGCGGTAAGTAGCGTGGATTCGCGTCAAGCTGGTAGATAAAGATTGAGCTGTCCAACGCGATTTTGCGGTGCCGCCGGAGTAAGTCGGAGAGCTGTTCTAGCGCCAACTATCGCGTTCCTTTTTCAGGTAGTCCTTCGGGTACAAACCGCGGCCCAGACCTTTAATGGCCTCACTGTACGACTTCGGCTTTTGCAGCACCAATATGCGGTTGTCATGCACAACCACCAGTAGTTTGTCGCCGGGCTTCAGGTTCAGCGCCTCGCGGGCTTCACGGGGAATCACAATCTGGTTCTTGGAGGAAAGCGTTGCTTCGGACATGCTTTACATCTTAGCAAAAAGTAAAGCGGCAATACGAACCCCGCATTTTATGTAGCCGCAGCTCTTTTGACGTTCTTAACCGGCGCCTTCAATGCTGCTGCGGCGTTCTTGGCTTTGTCGCCACTCGCCAGCGGCAGCGCCTTCATCTCCGCCGCACGCCACAAATACCAGCTCGCCACGCTGCGATAAGGACGCCAACGTTCGCCGTACGCCAGCAGATCCTTCGGTTTCGGCAGCTCGGCCAGCTTGCGCATCTTGGCGAAGCCCTTGCGCACGCCGTAGTCATCGACGGGCAACACGTCGGGACGGCCCAGGCGAAAGATCAGCAGCATCTCGACCGTCCAGCGGCCGATGCCGCGCACCGTCACCAGCCGTTCGATCAGCTCGTCGTCGCTCATGCGGTGCGCTTGCTTCACTGTCGGCACGGTACCGTCGAGCGTTTTCGCAGCCAGATCGCGAATGGCCAGCATCTTGTTACGCGACAGGCCGGCCGAGCGCAGCAAGTCTTCGGAAGCAGCCAGGATTTGCTCAGGCGTGGGGAAATCGTCCACCAGACCGCGGCGCGTGCGAATGCGTTTCGTGTTCTCCGGAAACAGCGCTTTGACGCGCGCGGTGATGGTCGCGGCAACTTTGCCGTTGAGCTGCTGATAAATGATCGACTCCAGCAGCGCGGCGAAGATGCTCTGCGTCGTCTCCTGCTGAAGACGGCACGGCCCGGAACGCGCGATGATGCGAGCGAGTTGGCGGTCGACGCGCGACAGGCGTTCGCAGGCGGAGGAATGGTCAAGCTTCTTGGGCATAATGAAGTTGTCGGTTGTCAGTTGCCGGTTCTGTTGCCGGCTGTTAGTTGTCGTTCAGTAGCGATTACCACTTGTCAGTCTTTCAGAGCCCAGTCCGCTGCTATCGTCAATCGAGCCTCGCAGAAGCGAAAGTAATTAGCCCACCGCGGAAGCGGTGGGTTGCGGGAATCAAAGGACCGTCGAGCCCCTTCGGGGGCGGCACTCGCATGATGCGTGTCCGGCGGATCATTTTGCTGAGGCCTCCAAGCACTACATCCCCCTCGCGAACATCTTGATGATCGCTGTCGGCGATGCGCTTCGCGATTAAGCCTCGGTTGCCGTTCGGTTCCCTGGGTCATGGTTTCGCCCCTGAAGGAGCTCGGTGCTCCTAAATAATTGGCTTATTCCCACCGCTTCGGCGGTGGGCTAATCACTTTCGCCTCTGCGAGGCTCAACGGCCCGCGATTGTTGCCGGTTGATGCCCACGCGGCAACGATAACTGGCAACTGACAACCGGCAACTGACAACCGCAAACTGACAACTCGCTATTGGCTGCTGCTCTCTTCCAGCGCCGTGATCGTCTCCTCGTCGACATTCCACGTCTTCAGTATGCGAAAAATAACGCGGCTGGGAAACCCGGCGCGGATGAGTGTGCGGAAAATCCGGGCGGCCTGCTTCTGATCGCCGGGTTTCGCGATACGGCGGCGGCGCAGGAACTCGCGCGCCAGTTCCTCTTCGTTGACGTCGCCGTAGGCGGCGCTGACTGCGCCGTCGATGATGTCGGCGTGTACGCCCTTCGTCTTCAGGTCCTGCACCACGCGCATCCGGCCGAACTTGTCGTTCTCTTTGCGGAGGCGCGAGTAGCTCTCGGCGTAGCTGGTGTCGTTGAGGTAGCGTTGCGCCTTGAGAAGGCCGACGACCTTTTCGATGAGCGCGGCGCCGTCGGGCTGAGCTTCCACGCGGTTGCGCAGCAGCCGCTTAAGCTCGGCGACGGTGCGCATGCGGCGGCCTAGCGCGCCGATGGCATACTCGTAGAGCGACGCCTCGTCGTAAGTTTTGCGCGCGCGCTTGAACGCCATTCGTGAATTATAGGCAATTCGATTAGTGGGCCATCGAGGTGCGCTCTCTCGAAAATCATTTCACCACGGAGACACAGAGGGCACGGAGGTTTTTTTGATTTAACATTCTCCGTGATCTCCGTGCCTCCGTGGTGAATTTCGGTATCATCGTCAGATATATGTCCATCGCCATCCAATGCCGGGGGTTGCGCAAGACCTACGACGGCAAGGTTGAGGCGGTGCGCGGTTTGGACCTCGAGATCGAGGCGGGCGAATGCTTCGGACTGCTCGGCCCCAATGGCGCGGGCAAGACCACGACCATCGAGATCCTCGAAGGTCTGCTGGAGCCCACGTCGGGCGAGGTCGAAATCCTCGGGCGCACGTGGCAGACGAATGAGCGCGAGCTGCGCGAATGCCTGGGTATCTCGCTGCAGGAGACGCGGCTGTCGGAAAAGCTCACCGTACGCGAAACGCTGCAACTGTTTTCAAGCTTCTACCGGCATCCCACGCCGATCGAAGCTGTGCTTGACGAGCTCTCGTTGCAGGAAAAAGCCGACGCGCTGGTGGGCAAGTTATCGGGCGGACAAAAGCAGCGGCTGGCGGTCGCGACGGCGCTGGTCGCCAATCCGAAAATCCTTTTTCTCGACGAGCCCACCACCGGCCTCGATCCGCAAAGCCGCCGCCAGTTGTGGGACATCGTGCGGCAATTCCAGAAGCGCAACGGTACAGTATTGCTCACCACGCATTACATGGACGAGGCGGAGCGGTTGTGCGACAGGCTGGCCATCATCGACCACGGACAGATCATCGCTGCAGGCACGCCGGCGGAGCTGATCGAGCGGCTCACCGGACATCACGTCGTGGAGTTTGCGGTTGCGCAGGCGCCGAGCGATGACGGACAGGCGTGGAGCAAGCTGCCCGGCGTGCAGTCGGTGCGCGCGGAGGATGGGCTGTATTCGCTCCGGGTCAACGAGCCGCATGAGACTATTCCGGCGCTGCTGGCGGAGGTGCAGAAGCAGCATGCGCAGCTCGTGCATTTGACGACGCGACAAGCCAGCCTGGAGGACGTCTTCGTGCAGCTCACGGGACGACATCTGCGGGAGGAGTAGGAAGGATGGTGCCCCACGTTCTTCCTTCTTTTGGACTAACGTGGGCCCAGGTTAGCGTCCAAAGAAAGGACGCGAACCTGGGGCACCACTGATCCTCGAAGGATTATGTGAATGGCAACTCTGGAACAACCGCCGGTTGCTGCGAGCCCGGAGGAGGCGGTCATCACCAATGGCCGCTGGGCGGGCTATGCGCGCCTGCTGCAGATGCGCATGCTCGAGCTGTGGCGCGAGCCGGAGGTCATCTTCTGGGTCTTCGTCTTTCCGCTGCTGCTCGCCCTCGGACTCGGCATCGCCTTCCGCGGGAAGCCGCCCGACGTCACGCTGGTTGCGGTGGTTGCCGGGCCGAAGGCGAATGAGATCGTGCAACTCTTGCAGCGCTCGCCGGAGCACGCCGGCATTCGTCCCGATGTGCTCAGTCCAGCCGCCGCGCTGGACGGATTCCGTCTTGGTAAATACTCGGTGGTGGTCAGCATGGACGACTCCGGCCTGCACTTTCGCTACGACCCTGCGCGTCCGGAGAGCGTGCTGGCGCTCACGCAGGTCAACGACGCGCTGGAAGACGCGGCCGGACGCAAGAATCCAATTCCCACGTCGAGCAGTTCGTCGAGCGAGCCGGGCGCGCGCTACATCGACTTCCTCATTCCCGGCCTGCTGGGCATGAACCTGATGAACTCCGGCATGTGGGGCATCGGTTTTGCGCTGGTCGAGATGCGGCAGCGCAAGCTGCTGAAGCGCTTTGTGGCGACGCCGATGCGCCGTTCGGATTTTCTGCTGGCGCTGGTCTCGAGCCGCCTGGTGCTGATGCTGATTGAAGTCGCGCTGCTGCTGGTGTTCGGCGTGCTGGTTTTCCATGTGCGCGTCGAGGGCAGCTTGGCGTCGATCCTGCTGATCGGCGCGCTCGGCGCGGTGTCGTTCGGCGGCGTCGGCTTGCTCACCGCCAGCCGCGCGCAGAAGATCGAGAGCGTCAGCGGGCTGATCAACCTGGTGATGATGCCGATGTGGATTTTCTCCGGCGTGTTCTTTTCGTACGAACGATTCCCGAAGATGTTTCTGCCGGTGATCCGCGCGTTGCCGCTGACCGCGCTTAACGACGCACTGCGCGCGATTATCCTGCAAGGCGATTCGCTGGCGTCGCAGATGGGACGCATCGCCGTGCTGGCGATCTGGGGCGGCGTGTCGTTTGTACTGGCGCTGCGCTGGTTCCGCTGGAGCTGAGGTAGTGGAGCGGCCCTTCAGGCCCCGGCGTCGTTCGACGGGTCCGCGATCTGCGGTGGTTGAGGCCAAGTCCCAAGCCGACCGCTCGAATGCCTTAGCCCGTAAGGGCGGCACAATTGTAGCCCAGCACGTGAATGCTGGGAAAACGAGATGTGTTTTGATCCCGAGTCCCTTTAGGGACGACACAGGGGTTGTGTCGTCCTGGCGGACTCCGGCCGATGGGAAACCCGCTAACCCAGCACTGACGTGCTGGGCTACGATTGTGCCGCCCTTCGGGCTGGACCTAGCGCCGTGTTCATACACACGGCGTTGGATCGAGCACTGTGCTGTACGCTAACGAGAGTACAAGCACATCGTTCCAAGCAGACAAGAGCTGCAGCCTAATTGCTAGAATCGCAGCATGACATCCCGCCTGGAGCGCGTGCAGGAACAACTGCGGCTGTATGATCACCCGCTGGTCGCATTTGACGCGCGCGAAAAGGGCGACAGCGTGGAGATCATCATCCGGCCGCGCTTCACCGATCCGCTGGTCCATACCTACTACTTCGAACTGCATCCCCGCGATCTCGACGATCCGCAACTCGAGTGGGCGCTACAGCGGCAAATCTTCGACTGCCTGCACGACTACGTCGTCGAGATGTTCATCCGCACGCCGCAGAGCCGCAAAGAAAATCAGCAACTGCAGCGTGAAGGCAAGCTGTGACCGTCGGGCGGAATGCGGCGCGCAGCCTGCGCGAGCGCATCGCGGACGAGACTCAGCGCGCCGGGCCGATCCCGTTCTCGCGCTACATGGAGCTGTGTCTTTACGAGCCGGAGCTGGGATACTATTCGCGCGCGCGCGAGCAGTTCGGCAAAGCCGGGGACTTCTACACTTCCAGCGACGTGCATGCGGTCTTCGGGCGGCTGCTGGCCCGGCAGTTTGAGGAGATGTGGCGTGCGCTGGGATCGCCTGCGCGAATCTATGTCATCGAGCTTGGTCCGGGGCGCGGCCTCTTTGCGCGCGATGTGCTGGATTGGTCAGCCAAGCAGTTTCCGGAGTTCTCGCGGGCGGTGCGCTACACGCTGGTCGAGCAATCGCCGCATCTCCGTGAGAAGCTGCGGGAGCGGCTCGCCGAGCACATCGCAGCGGGAAAATGCGAGGTATTGGAGTCGATCGAGGAGACATCGGACGTGCGTGGTGATCCGCTCGTCCTTTTCGCCAACGAGTTCTTCGATGCGCTGCCGGTTGACGTGATCGATCATCGGGGCGCGTTGCAGATCGGCTTCGCGGACGGGCGATTCACCGAAACGTTTGTTAAACCATCACCGGTGGAATTGGAGTTTCTGGATCGCTACAGCGTTCATCCCGAAGAAGGCGAGCGTGTGGAAGTGTCGCTGGCGGCCCTCGACTGGATGGATCGGATCGCGACGCTGTTCCGTGATCGTCGCGGGTTTGCCGTACTGATCGATTACGGCTACACGCGCGAGGAGCAACTGGCTGGCCGGCATCGCGACACCATCATGACCTATCGCCAGCACGTTGCGAGCGCGTCGCCGTACGAGGCGCCGGGCGAGCAGGACATCACCGCTCATGTGAACTTCACGGCGCTGCGGGCGCGCGCCGAAGAGCGCGGGCTCGATCCGCTGGCATTGCTGACGCAATCGCAATTTCTGATTGGCATTGGCGAAGAGACTGAGTTTGCGGATGCGTTCCAGGAGTGCCGGTTACCGCAAGAGCGCGCCAAGGTCGCGTTGCAGCTCAAGCACCTGATTTCGCCCAGCGGGATGGGAGAGACGTTCCAGGTATTGCTGCTGTCCCACGATGTGGGAGACGCGCGTTTGAGCGGGATGAAGCTGGCACGATGAAGATCGGCGCCGGCGAAAGCGGCCCGCTGAAACAGTCGAATTTCGCGTGGTTTCGGTGGAACCAGCCTACATGGTAGGCAGCCAAACTTCTTCAAGACCCAGCCCGCAGGGCGGCATAACCGTAGCCCCGCACGTGAGTGCGGGGACCATTGCCGCCCATTGCGAGAGTCCCTTCAGGGACGACACAACAACAACCGTGCCGTGCCTGAAGGCACTCGCAATCAAAACAAATCTGCAACCCCGCACTCACGTGCGGGGCTACGGTTGTGTCGCCCGGCGGGGCTCCGGTTGAGGAGTTGCAGGGTTCTGTATCGGTCGGAAGCAGATTTGAGCTGCGCGAAAACTGCAGGTCTCTCGACTGCGCGTCCGCCCGACTCGCAAAAGCGACGAGTCGGAGAAACATTGCCGACGCTGCGCTCGGGATGACAAATCAAAAAGGAAAGGGCGCGCGCGACGCGGGGCTGAAGAGACCGTGTCGCGACCCGGTGTCGCCGCTCCGCGGCTTACTTTTTGTCCCACTTAGAGCGCGGGCTTACGCCCACGCCTAACACAAATTCCGCCGCTCCGCGGCTGAATGAGCCGGATTTCGTGGCATTTGTTCCACCGCGAAATCTGAGTTCGGATCGCGACACGGTCTCTGAAGCCCCGCTCTACCTTACTGCATTCCCGGCTTGTCGCTGCTGCCCTGTGGCTGATACGGCGACTGCAGATACTTCCGCGCCATGTCCAGCGCGTTCTGCGTGTTGTCATTGGTCTGCAGCGCCTGGCGATATTCGTTGGTGGCGCGCTCGCGCTGGCCGGTGAGGTCGAAGATCATGCCGAGCTGAATGTGACTCCAAACCTCAGTCCAGCGCGGAATGCCGTCGCCGTTCAGCGCCTCGCGATAGGCGTTGGCCGCCGACTGATAGTTATGCTGCAGGAAGAACACGTCGGCGATGCGATAGTGCGCCAGCGAGCTGTTGCGGTTGATGTCGAGCGCCTTCTGAAATTCCTTCAGCGCCTCGGTTAGGTCGCCCTGCTCCACATCCTGCTGGCCGCGCATGATCGACGTGCGCACTTGCAGGTCTTGCGAATTTTGCAGCACCTGGTTGTTGGGATCGATCGTGATCCGCCGTGGCTTGCCGAAGGTATCGATCGAGTAGGCCGAGTTGGTGCCCTCAACCTCGATGCGCTTCTCTTCGGTCTTGCCGTCGGTGTCGATGCGCAGCTCGACCGGCATGCGGAACAGGTCCATGTCCTGCGAGATCTCGCCGACCACGCGGAAGCCCTTCTGCGTGCGGTAGACCGTGTACTTGTTCTTGAACTCGGGCGCGCCGGTGGAATTGAGCCACTGAGTGAAGAACCAGGTGAGCTGCTGGCCCGAGGCCTGTTCGGCGACCTTGCGGAGATCGTCAACCGCCGCCGGCTTGCCGGAGTATTGTTCCATGAACGTGCGCATGGTTTTGTCGAAGGCTTGTTCGCCGATGACCCAGCCCAGCATGGCGTAGATCATGCCGCCCTTGTCGGTGACCAGCGACTGAAACTCCGGCGAAAAGGTGTCGAGGTGGCTGACGTCGGCCAGCGGCACCGAAACATACGCCAGCGCGCCGACCGACATGTCTTTGGTGACCTCTTGGAAACCCGCCTCGCCGGCCACGTGATCAACGTAGAGCGCTTCGGCGTAACGCGCGCCGCCGTCGGTGATCCACCAGTCGTTCTTGGTCGCGGGGCTCACCATGGTACCGAACCACTGGTGCGCCACGGTATTCGCCAGCAGGCGGTAATTGCCCTTCTCGGTGAAGTTGCGCCCGGCAATGGCCGCAATCTCCGGCGCCCACGCCGAAGGCAGCGTGTCGTTCGGCAGCTCGACAATGCTCAAGTTCTGGTTGAACGGCGTCCCGAAGGTGGAAGTGAAGAAGAAGAATTCCTTGGTCGCGGTGTCGGCGTAATTCTGCGCGAAGTTCTTGTGCTCCGGCGTGGTGTAGACGTTGATGCCGAGTCCGCCTTCGTTGCTCGTGCTATTGACGAACTTGCCGATGATGATGGTGCCGGGGAAGCTGGGCCGGTCTTCGTAGGTGAACGTCGTCGTCTTTTCGCCCGCGCCCGCGGAACTTTTTGCGGCAGCCGCCGTCGCCTTGCGCACGGTCTTCGCGGTTGCGGTTTCGATATCGATGTCAGGAGCCGGTCCGCCGCTCTGTTTGCCGCTGCCGATCACGGTGTAGCCCACGGGCACGGTCACGCTGATGGTCGATGTGAATCGGTTCGTCCCATAACCAACCATGGGGAACCAGCGTCCGGCGTAAAGCAGATAAGTGATGGGATCGCCGATGTAGGCCAGCTTCAGGCCCTGCACCGGGCTGTCGTCGGCGCTCTGGATCGCACCTTCGTACTCGAAGGTCAACGTGGCTGACGAGCCTTTCGTCAACGTATTGGGCAGCGAGACACGAACCGTCGAATCCTGGCTGACGCGCTCTGCCTGCAACAACTGGGCGTTTTCATCGGCTACGCGCGTGGGCCGCAGATCGTTGTGCAGCTCAAAGGTTGCGACGTTGATGTCGTCCAAGGCGGTGAACTTAACCCGCGCTTGCGCCTTCAACTGGTGAGTTTGCGGCGTAACCGTCAGGTGGATGAGATAGTCATTGACCTGAATGCGCTGCTTCTCGGCCGCAAAGCAAAGCGAAGAAAGAGCCAGAAGGCCGACGAGAAGCCGTCCAAGGGAAGCCGCGCTGCGCATGGGGAAGAGAACTCCTGCTCTGATGATAAATGATGGAAAACCGGTGCGGCTAGTTCACCACGGAAGCACGGAAAGCACGGAATTGTTGGAGCTGAAATTTGACGGACCTTCTTTAGACGAAAGCTTCGTATAGCATGACTTCAGTCGTGCCGAAAAAGGCCCTTACAGGCAAATCCTAAGGTCATTCCGTGACTTCCGTGCTTCCGTGGTGCACTAGCTGCTGCTCGCTACTGCAAGTACGATATGCGCGGCGCGATCGGATGCCCCTCGGTTCTTTTCGCAGGGCTCCAGCCGTCGCCTCACTTCGCGGAAGCCCTCCAGCATCGTGCTCCGCGCCTCGCCATCCGGGATGATTCGCCGCAGTTCCTCGCATACCTTGAGCGGCCTGAAATTCGTCTGCACCAGCTCGGGAACCACATCCCGCTCGGCGATCAGGTTCACGATGGCGAAGCGGTCCACCTTAACTAGACGGCGGCCCAGCTCCCAGGTGAGCGGCGCCACCCCGTAGACCATCGCGAACGGCGTGCCAATCAGCGCCGCCTCCAGCGTAGACGTGCCGCTGCAGACGGCGGCGGCGCGGGCGTGCAGCAGGGTGGCGCGGGCGTCGCGCGTCAAGGTGATTGGCGGCCCGGAATAGTCGCGCAGAAACGACTCCATCCAGCGCGCATCGAGAGTAGAAGCGACCGGTATTGTGTAAACGTAATCCGGGCCAAGAAGTTGCGCCGCGCGCAGCAGCACGGGGAAGATGCGCGCTACCTCGCCGCGACGGCTGCCGGGTAGCAAGGCGATCCATTGACGCAGTGGATTGATATTGTATTCAGCGGCGAAGGCTTCGCGCGTGACGGCCGGCTGCGGCAGATCGGCGAGGGGATGCCCGACGAACTCCGCCGCGATGCCGCGCTCGCGATAGAACTTTTCTTCGAAGGGGAAGATGACGAGCATCTGGTCAACGTACTTGCGTACGCGCTCGATGCGGCGCTGCTTCCACGCCCATAGTTGCGGGCTGACGTAGTAAATGACGGGCACGCCGCGGCGGTGAAGCTCGCGCGCCAGGCGCAGGTTGAAGTCGGGGAAGTCGATGAGCACGGCGGCGTCGGGACGCCGGCGTTCGGCCTCGCGCACCACCTGGCGAAAACGCTTGTAAATGGTCGGGATGTGCTTGACGACCTCGACGATGCCGACCTCGGCAATCTCGCTCGCGTCGACCAGCAACTCGCATCCGGCATCGCGCATGCGCTCGCCGCCGACGCCGAAGAATTCAATCGAAGTATCGCTGGGATTGCTGGAGATTCGCCGGCGTAAGGCGTGGATCAGCTCTGCTCCGTAGAACTCGCCGGAAGCCTCGCCGGCCGAGATGAGGATGCGCACGCAAGAATTATGACAGGTGAGGAGCAGGATTCCCGCGCCATGGGGTAGTTCACCACGGAGATCACGGAGAGCACTGAGCTTGGAAGAAAATTGTCTCCGTGCCCCCTGTGGTCTCCGTGGTGAATGCAGTGGGTCGCGTTGGAATCACGCGCGCAGGTCGCGGCGGATCAGCGTCGCGTCGAGGAAGAAACCCAGTCCCACCGCGAACGGGATAACGCCGAAGGCTGCGGCGACCCAGGCGTCGGGCTCGACGCGCCCGACCAGGCCGAACGCGATGACGTAGCCCAGCGACGCGGCCACGAGCAGAATCCCTGCACGCCGCGAACGCGCCGCCTGCGATAACTCCGGCTCCATAGGCACGCTCACGCCGCGTGCAATGGCCGCCAGCCGCTCCTCGGTGCGCAGCCGGCGCACGCGGTAATACGCGTAGATCGTCGCCAGCGGAATACCGAAAATCATGACTACTGCTGCCAGTCCCACAATGTTGCCGTCCATTGTCCGCTCCTTCGTCTGCAATTTGCCGACAGCAGAAGGTACGAAGGGCCGCCCGGCAAAGTTCCGGTGGAAATCGGAGGGGCTGGATCATGTATCGCCACTGCGCGGCTGGGCATCACCAGCTCATGTGAGTGCCGTCACTGTCCCTCAGGCCGGGGCGCGAGATAGTGAATGTACTGGTAGGTGTCGCCATGTTTGCTCGCAAAGCCTTCTTCCGCCTGAAATCGATCAGCGTGTCGTCCGAATTCAAATGGACCTTTGACAACGAGGTCCTGCCGCTGCTGTGCAGCCAAAAAGGTTTCCTCGGCGAGCTGATGCTGGCCAATCCCGGCAGCCTGGAGCGAATTACGACCAGCCTGTGGGAGAGCGCCGACGATGCGGCGGTTTACGACAAGGACGTCTATCCGCGCGTGCTGAAGATCCTCTCCAAGACCATCGACGGCACTCCGAAGATGCGTACCTTCGACGAGGTGATTTTCACCTTGCACAACGGCGCCAACGAGGCGATCAGAATTTCCAATCAGACGGAAGCGGCAAGGCAGTTGCCAAACGAGAGCGCCGACTCCTCGCCACGCAGCACCCTGAGCACGCCTTCGACGAGCGCCTGCAGTTCGTCCTCGCCGGCGTAAACTGCAACCGGCGCAATCCAGCCAATCCGCTCGCGCAAAGTCGCGATCAGGCGCTCGGAGTGTGCCATGCCTCCGGTGAGGAGCACCGCGTCAACCTTGCCGTGCAGTACGGTGGCCATCGCGCCGATGTCCTTCGCGATCTGGTAGATCATCGCGTCGAGGACGGTCGCTGCGCGCGCATCACCGGCCGCAATACGCTTCTCCACTTCGATCAAATCCTTGGTGTCCAGATAGGATTGCAGCCCGCCTTCACGGCAGAGCAACGATTCGATTTCCATACGCGTGTACTTTCCGCCGAAGCAGAGGTTGGTAAGCTGCACCGCCGGAACGGACCCGGCGCGGTCGGCGCAGAAGGCGCCTTCCTCACGACAGTTGGTGTTGTCAATCATGCGGCCGGCCTGGTGCGCCGAGACGGAAATCCCGCTGCCCAGGTGGGCGACGATCAAGCGCAGCGCGTCATAGCTCTGGCCGCGCTCGCGCGCGTAGCGTTTCGCGACGGCCTTGGAGTTCAGTGCGTGCGAGAGGCACTGCCGTTCGAGCAGCGCGCTGCCCGACAGGCGCGCGATGTCCGGCCACTCGTCAACGCTGACGGGATCGACGATGTAGGCCTGGACGCCGGCCTGCTGCGCGAGGCCGTGCGCCAGAAATGCGCCGAGATTCGAGGCGTGTTCGCCGCGTTTGGCGGCGCGCAGCTCCGCCAGCATGGCTTGGTTCACCGCGTAGGTGCCGCTGCTGAGGGGCGGCAGCAATCCGCCGCGGCCGACCACCGCGTGTAGTTCCATCCCACCCTTTGCGCCAACCGAAGGCGCAAAGGATGGGGCACCCGCCGATGGCGCAAGAGATGGGGCACTCAGACCATCCACTTCCTCACGCAACGCGGCCTCGATCTGCGCCGAACGAAACTGCTGCTGTTCGAGGATGGGGCGTCCGCGAAAGGCTGCGAGGTCGGCATCGGAATGGCGAAGGTTCTTGACCACGCAGGGCCGCTCGTCGCAGTAGACGGCGACCTTGGTGGAGGTGGAACCGGGATTAATCGCGAGAATCTTGAACTCGGCTGCGGGCAAACAGTACCCCCAAGGCGATGGAATTCACTTTGTCCTCGACGCTCTCGACGCGCGAGGGAATGAGGATCGGGACTTTTGCGCCGACGACCACGTGCGCGCATTGCGAGTTGCCCAGGTACTTCACCGATTTGCCCAGCAGATTGCCGGCCTCGATATTGGGCATGATCATGCAATCGGCGTGTCCGGCGACTGGATGCTCGATCCCCTTGGCGCGGGCCGCCGATTCCAGCAGCGCGCCATCGAGTGCCAGCGGGCCGAAGACCTGGGCGTCGCCAAACTCACCCGCCTCGCCCATTTCCGTAAGCCGCTTCGCGTCCACGCTCGACGGCACAGAATCGCCGACCGCCTCCGTGGCGCTCATGATGGCGATCTTCGGCCGCGCCAGTCCCAGGCAGCGCATGACCGCGATCGCGTTCTCGACGATTTGCTTCTTCTGGTCCAGCGTGGGCAACACGTTCAGCCCGCCGTCGCTGATGCCGACCA
>Ga0187871_10002297_pt1 | contig 15712 bp, 8 predicted proteins | sample June2016WEW_16_1_FD_132988 | JGI IMG/M metagenome (GOLD analysis project Ga0187871, IMG submission 132988) | Peatland microbial communities from SPRUCE experiment site at the Marcell Experimental Forest, Minnesota, USA - June2016WEW_16_10 | ecosystem: Environmental > Terrestrial > Soil >... | reverse complement strand
TCGCGCCCTGAAAGAAGGCATGAAGGATACCCCTCCGGCGCAGGCTTCGACCGAGCAGAATAAGACCCCCGAGTCGAAAGAAACCAAGGGCTGACCGAGTTCCCTTTCGGGGAGCTTCGGTTGATTGTATCTTCTAGATTTAAGTGCCGCTTCGTCGTTGTTGCTTGTCCCGTTCCAAGTAATTCCTGGGTCTACTCATTCGGTTCGTTCCATTGCATTTGAGTTGTGAAACTGACTCTAAAATCTGGAGGTAGGAGTGTTGCGGAAAGTCGAGTTTGTTGCCCTGGTAGTGTTCCTGGGATTGGCATCGGCGGTTTACGCCGATCAGATCACGTTGAAGAATGGCGATCACCTGAGCGGCACGGTGGTGAAGTCCGACGGCAAGACGCTGGTGCTGCACACGGAGTTCGCAGGAGACGTCACGATCCAGTTCGCGGCGATCACAGAGATCAAAACCGATAAGGCGCTGCACGTAGCCTTGTCGAACGGCCAGACCGTGGTGGGGCCGATCACGACCAGCGACGGGAAGATCGAGATTGCCAGCAAAGGCGGGGCTCCGGTGGAGACGCCGAAGGAAAGAGTGGTGGCAATCCGAAACGATGCCGACCAAGTGGCCTATGAGAAGGCGCTGCATCCGGGCCTGCTGGAAGGTTGGAATGGTGGGGCGAACGTGGGCTTTTCGTTGACCCGTGGCAACAGCCAGACGGAGAACTTGTCCCTGGCTTTCAACGCCGCACGGACTACTAAGGCCGACAAGCTTAGCCTGTACACGAATGCGGTGTACGGGACGAATCAATTGGCCACTCCCAGTACGACAGCCAACACGGAGGCAGGCGGGATTCGCTACGACCGCAATCTCAATCCGAAAATGTTTGGGTTTGTGAGCGCCGATTTCACGAGCAATGCGCTGCAGGAGCTGAATCTGCGCTCGGTGGGAAGCTTGGGTTTTGGATACCATGCCATCAAGAGCGACCGAACCGTGCTCGACTTCCTGGCCGGCGGCAACTTTACGGATGAGAACTACACGGAGACGGTGGTGACGGACGCTACGACGATCCCGCCAACAACCGCTACGTTCAAGGTGGTGCACAATTACGGCGCGCTCACTTTGGGCGAGGAACTGATGCATAAGCTGGGCAAGAGCACCGTGCTCACGGAGAAACTGTATTTCTTTCCAAACCTGACGGAGACGGGCGAGTACCGGGGCACGTTTGACCTGGGACTGGTGACGAAGATCAGCAAGTGGCTGGGCTGGCAGAACGGATTCAGCGACGTCTACGTGTCGAACCCGCCGGACGGGACGAGGAAGAATGACGTGGTCCTGACGACCGGTCTGAATTTCTCGTTTGCGCACTAGACATTCGCGCCTTGGGAAAACGATCCGTCAGGCTGAGAATGCGGAAGCCGCTCGCGAGAGCGGCTTCTCCATTTGAAGATTCGTTATTTGAAGATTCATTGGCCGGCGTCCAGAACCCGATTCCCTGCTCTCCTAGCCTTTCTGCTTGCTCACCAACACTTGAACAACACGTCTACTACCGGGTACAGTACTGTTTCCCGTTTTCCGGGTTCTTTAAGTCCCTCATCCACAGGAGTCTGCTCGATGCGTCACGCCGTGATTGTGCTGATTGCTGTCTGCTGCAGCGGTGCGTTTTCCTCCGCGCAAACCGCGGACGAACTGATTGCTAAGAACATCCAGGCCAGAGGCGGCTTGGAAAAGATGAAGGCCATCAAGAACATCCGCATGACGGGCAAGTTCGAAGGTGGCGGAGGGTTCACCGCTTCCGTGGGCCAGGAGAACGAGCGGCCCAACTTGATCCGGGAGACATTCTTGTTGCAGGGGATGACGGCCATCCAGGCTTACGACGGGACGACCGGCTGGCAGATTCAGCCCTTTGGCGGGAAGAAGGATCCCGAGTTGATGGGCGAGGACGACCTGCGCGATCTGCTGCTGGACGCCGACTTTGACGGTCCCCTGGTGGATTACAAAGAAAAGGGCAGCACGGTGGAATATCTGGGCCACGATGTGGTCGATGGCGACGACGCGCTGCGGCTGAAGGTGACGCTGAAGAACGGCGACATTATCTATGACTACCTCGATCCCGATACTTTTATCGAGATTCGCAAGGAGATCCAGCAGTTTGTTCGGGGTTCGGTGCGGGAGCACGTGGTGGGGTACGGCTCGTATAAGCCGGTAGCGGGGGTGATGTATCCCTTCTCGATCTCGAGCGGATCGAAGAACAATCCCGAGGCGCAGACCAGCACGGTGCAGAAGATGGAAGTGAATGTAACCATCGATCCGGCGGACTTTGCCCTTCCCGCATCGTTGAAGACTGAGGAAAAGAAGTCTGGGTTGCTCGGGATTCATTGATTCGCTGGGATGAATTCGCTTGGCCGACGACTAAACTCATTTGCCTGGAAGAGGACTGTTAAACATGAAAGCATCCGCTCGCAATTCCTGGAGAGTGATTGTGCTGTTCGCCGGAGCTTCGCTGGGCGTGGGCGTGCAGGCGGCCGCGCAGGCTCCGTATCGCTTCGACGCAGCGACGGTGTCGGGATTGCCGGCGCGGAACATTGGCTCGGCCACCATGAGCGGGCGTATTGCCGCGCTGGATGCGGTGGAAGAGAACGGCCGCATCACCGTGTTTGTGGGCGCGGCGAGCGGCGGCGTGTGGAAGTCGGTGAACGGCGGCACCACGTACAAGCCGGTGTTCGACCGGGAAGATGTGCAGTCGATTGGCGCGGTGACGATCGATCCGTCGAACTCGAAGATCGTGTGGGTGGGCACCGGCGAAGCCTGGTTGCGAAATAGTGTGTCCGTGGGCGACGGCGTTTACAAGTCGACGGATGGCGGCGAGAACTGGACCAACGTTGGCCTGAAGGACAGCGAACACATCGCGAAGATTCTGGTAAACCCTTCCGACAGCAATAACGTGCTGGCCTGCGCCACCGGGCATCTGTGGGACGACAACGACGAGCGCGGAGTTTTTCAGACGACCGACGGCGGTAAGACCTGGAATAAAGTTCTGGCGGGAGTGAATGGTTCGAGCGGCTGCGCGATGATCGCGCGGAGCACGCTGGAACCGAAGACTATCTACGCTGCGATGTGGGATTTCCGGCGGCAGGGGTGGACATTCCGCTCAGGCGGTCCGGGCAGCGGACTGTTCAAGTCGACCGACGGCGGCGCGCACTGGAGCGAAGTCAGCAACGCAAAAGGATTGCCGGCGAAACCGTGGGGCCGCGTGGCCGTGCAAGTGGCGCCCTCGAAGGCGCAGGTCGTGTATGCCAACATCGAGGCGGAAAAAGGAAGAGGACTCTACCGTTCCGACGACAGCGGGGCGACGTGGACAAAGCTGGATGCCAGCAACTTCATGGTGTGGCGTCCATTTTATTTCGGCAACCTGATTGTCGATCCCAAAGATGAGAACAAGATTTTCAAACCCGATCTCATTCTGCTGCTCAGCAACGATGGAGGAAAGACTTTCAACGTAGTCTCAAGCGCCGCGCACGGCGACTTTCACGATGTGTGGATTAACCCCAAGAATCCGAACATCGTAATAGCCGGCGATGATGGCGGCTTGTGGCGCAGCGAAGACGGCGGCAATCGCTGGAAGCATCAGATGAACTTGCCGGTTTCACAGTTCTATCACGTGAGCACCGACAATTCGGACCCGTATCACGTGTACGGCGGCCTGCAGGACAACAGTTCGTGGGTTGGCGATTCGTCATTTCCCGGCGGTGTTGCTAACGCAAACTGGGAAAACATGTACGGCGGCGATGGCTTTTGGATGTTCGAGGACACTTCCGATCCAGACTACCTTTACGCCGAGGCGCAGGGCGGCGAGATTGGCCGCGTGAATCGGCACACGCATGAGACTCGTGACATCCATCCCTGGCCGAATTATGGCGAGAAGAAGCTGCGCTTCAACTGGAACACACCGATTCACATGAGTCCCAATGAGAAGGGGACGATTTACATCGGAGCGCAGTATCTATTCCGGTCGCGCGATCATGGACAGTCCTGGGATCGGATTTCTCCCGATCTTACGACCAACGATCCGGAGAAGCAGAAGCAGGAAGAATCCGGCGGGGTGACGATTGACAATTCTTCGGCAGAGATGCACACCACGATCTACTCGATTTCGGAGTCCCCGAAGAATGGGCAGATCATCTGGGTGGGCACCGACGATGGGAATGTGCAGATCACGCGCGATGGAGCGAAGACCTGGACGAACGTGGTGGGGAACATCAGCGGACTGGGAAAGAATTCTTGGGTCTCGACCATCGAGGCCAGCCGCTTCGACGAAGGCACGGCATACGCCACGTTCGACCGGCACACTTTCGGCGACATGAAGCCCTATGTTTACAAGACGACCGACTACGGGCAGACGTGGACGGCTCTTCCGGCGCAGGAGAGCGGAGTACGCGGGTTCGCCCACGTTATCAAGGAAGACACGGTCAGCCGCAGCGTGCTCTTCCTGGGCACGGAGTTTGGGCTGTGGATTTCGGTGGATGGCGGACAGCGCTGGGCGCAATACAAGGGAACGAACTTCCCGGCGGCGCCAGTGGATGACATTGCAGTGCAGGCGCGGGAGTCTGACCTGGTGCTGGCGACGCATGGGCGCGGAATCTGGATCGTGGACGATATCTCGCCGCTGCGCGCGCTCACGCCGGAGGTCATGACGAAAGAGGCGACGCTGCTTCCGGGCCGGCCGGCGATCCAGTACTTTGACGTGAGCGGAGGCTGGCCCGAGGGCGACGAGACTTTCCATGGGCGGAATCGGCCGGCGGATGCGCAGATCACGTATTACCAGAAGGGCCGGCACATCTTCGGCGATTTGAAGATCGAGATTTTCGATCAGGACGGCAAGCTGGTGGACACGGTGGCCGGCAGCAAGCATCGGGGACTGAACCGCGCCGGCTGGGGAATGCGAGTGAGGCCGCCGGCGGTCGCTCCGGCGGCCTCGGCGCTGTTTGAAGCGGCGCAGGGGCCACGCGTTCTGCCGGGCACTTACACGGTGAAGCTCACTAAAGGAGACCAAACCTACACCGAGCAATTGAATGTTGCCATCGATCCCCGAGCCAAATATTCGCTGGAGGAGCGCAAGGCGCAATTCGATCTCTCCATGAAAGTCTACAAAGAGCTTGAGCACATGACGTATGGAGTGGAGGCGATCGAGGGAGTGCGCAACGCGGCTAACGCGCGGGCGGCCGAGGTTCCGGAGAAGGATTCACTTCACAAGCAACTGCAATCACTCGCCGAAGAATGCGACAAGCTGCGCTCGAAGATCGTAGCCACGAAGGAAGGCGGCATGGTTACCGGCGAAGAACGCATCCGCGAACTGCTGGGACAACTTTATGGCGCAGTAACGGGATACGACGGCAAACCTACCGATTATCAGGTGGCGCGGACCGAGTCGCTGGGCCATGAGTTGCAGGATGTGATCGATGACTTCCAGAAATTGACGCAAAAAGATCTGCCTGGAATCAACGCGGGATTGAAGAAGAAGAAACTGGAAGGCATCACGGTGCTGGCTGAGGCAGACTGGCAGAAGAAGAAGGCGGAGTCCTCGGCTGCTGCGGGCGCGGGAATGCGGGCGGCCGAGGGTCAAGTGTGGGAGAAGGATTAGAATAGGAATTGTGCGGAGGTCACTCTTGTCTGAGCAACCACAGTTTGACCATTTGTGTCAGCAAGTGACTTCGACCCTGACGGCTGTGGGCCTGAAGCGAGAGGACCTGCTGGCAACACTTCCCGCGGCGCGCAAGCGCGTTTATGCTCGTCGCTATGGCAAGGAGCCTGCTGAAAATGCAGGGAGCCAAAGTTCGAGCGATCATCGCGGGAAGTGACCAGAACTTCGGACTTCGTCCGGCGGACAGCGAGCGCGGCACCCCACAAAATTTCGCTTTAGTGCCCAGCCTGTTGGGCGATCAGTTGGGCCACCTTTGAGTTCGGGTTGACCGGCTCGACACCCAGAATCTGATTGGGATTGATATACATGCGGTCGGGCTGGTACAAGTCTTCCACTTTGTCGAGCTTGAACAATCCCTTGCTGGTTTGCTTGGTGTCGGGATTGGTCTGGGTGACGATTACGTAGACGTCCGTCAACACCGGCCGAGGCGTACCGTATCCTTCCAGCTTGCCGTAGTAGGCCACGCCGTTGGTCATCAAGACCGCCTGGTACGGCGTGGTAAAGGCCACCGGTGGACCGGGGCGGGTGTCCTTCACGAACAAGAATGCGGCAACGATCACAACGATGCCCGCCAGAGCCCACACCGCTTGAACCGCGGCACTGCCTTGCTGATTCCTGGTCCTCATCATAAGACGATCATCCTTCTGTGTTAGAAATTGTTCTTAGCCCGCTTTCTAAGCCATGGCCAAGCTGCTTGTGCTGCTCATTTCAGTCGTGTTGCCGGCAGTCGCGTTGCCGCAGATTACGCCCGGCTACCGCGCCCAACAAATGAACGCCGCGGGAATTCGCCTGATGCAGGAAAACCATCCTGCGGAAGCGGAGTTGCAATTCCGCCAAGCGATCCAGGCCGATCCATCCAACATCGAAGCGGTAACGAACCTCGGTGTGGCGATATTCAAACAAGGGAGATTCGCAGAAAGCATACCATTTTTCGAGCAGGGAGTCGTCAGCCGTCCCCAGGAGGCGGGGCTCCATAACGAACTGGCGCAAGCTTACGTGCGGGTGGGGCGTCCGCATGACGCAGCTGCGGAAATGGCGCGAGCTTGCGACCTTGAGCCTAAGAACCCGGACTTCCACAGGTTTCTGGGCGACATGCTTTCGGAGGCAGGCGATCAGCGGGCAGCGGAGAAGCAGCTTCGGCTGGCGGTAAAGCTGGCTCCCAGGAGTGCCGATAACTGGTTGTCGCTGGCCAAGCTGCTCACGCGGGCGGATCGCAGGGACGAAGCCAGCAAGGCCTACCTTACATCGCTTGGGTTGAACAGCCGTCAGCCAGACGCGTTGCGGGAGTTGGGAGAGCTCTATGCATTCATGGGCGACTTTGCGAAAGCGGAAGCAGAATTTCGCAAGGCAATCACAATTGATCCGAAGAATGCAGTCTTATACCAGGACCTCGGGAGCACGCTGCTGAAAGCAGGAGAGCTGGACAAAGCTGAAGCAGAACTGAGACAGGCAGTGCGGTTGGATGCCGGTCTGGGTGCCGCGCACCGCGATCTCGGCCTGGTGCGGCGCGAAAAAGGAGATTCCGAAGAGGCAGTGCAGGAGTTGCGGCGGGCAGCGGCCTTGCTGCCGGACGACAGCGCCGTTCACTATCAACTGAGCCGTGCCCTGCGGCGGGCTGGGAAAACGGAAGAAGCCACGAAGGAAGCAAACCTTAGCCAGCAGCTTGGCCAGAAGGTCAAAGAAGGCCAGCAAGTGATGGCGCTGTCCAGCGAAGGGCTGATGCTGGTGCAGCAGGGACACGCGCAGGAAGGACTGGCCAAGATCAGAGAGGCGCTGCAGCTTGATCCCGAGAACCTGACGGCGCACTTCGACTTTGCTCTGGCGTTGCGCCATCTGGGCCGCTATGACGAGTCGATCGCGCAGCTACAGAAAGTATTGCGCTTGCAGCCCGACATGCCTGCCGCCCACTATCAGCTCGGGTGCGATTACTTCAAGAAAAAGCAATATCAGGACGCAGTGGTTTCTTTCCGTAGAGCGGCTGGGCTTATTCCCGGGACGGCGGTGGTGCACAACGGTCTGGGAGTGGCTTTGGCCAAGTCGGGGGATGCCTCCGGAGCCGCAGCGGAACTCGCGCTGGCTCGAAAGCTGGAACCGAAAACAACGCTTTACGAAAGGAATCTTCATTGTCTGCAAGACCCCACACCCCGGTGCGCACTGACCCCGTGATAGAGTCCGCCGGCTTGACGCAGAGTGAGTGAAGGAATTTGCAGCAAGCGCGCAGCGCGAAGAATTCCTAACGAAAGACTCTAGTGTTTTTGCGCTGCGTTTGATATTGTGCATGACGCGTAGCTCGAGCTTGAGGATAACTGCGCCGGCTTCTATCGTCACGTCTCCTCCCCCAGCGGAGATGGATAGAACCTGTCCCCCTGATTTCCATTCGTGGCATTTCAAACTGTGAATCACGCTGGCCGGCCGCTGGCCGCTGGAGACGTCGCATGAAGGCAACACTCGCCACGAAGATGGCTGGGATTCTGCTCGTCCTGATGAGCGTGGGTGGGGTCGGCTCGCAGGCGCAAACCGCGGTCAACTGGACCGGAGGCACGGGCAATTGGAATCTTGGTTCCAACTGGAGCGGGGGAGTGGTTCCCAATAACGGCGGCGGAAAAACTTACAATGTCACCGTTGGAAGTGGCAGCACTGCGGAAACGGTGACGCTCAATCTTGGCGTAACCATCAGCGACCTGACGTTGGGCACTACCTCGGGAAACGGAGTGACGCTACAAAGTGTGGCCGGCGATTCCCTGACCATCGCCAGCGGAGGATCGCTCAACATCGCCAACAGTGGCACGCTGCTGTTCGACACGGCGGGCAGCAACATAACCGTCGCCAGCGGGGGAACGCTCACCAACAAAGGCTCGCTCGACCTGGAGGCGGCCGGGGAGACTCTAAGCGTAACCGGAACCGCAACGAATGCCTCGGGCGCCGGCATGACCATCGAGGGCGGAAGCTCCGCTACCTTTACCGGCAATGTGAACAATTCCGGAACCTTTGCCACCGGCTTTTCCGGCGGTACGAATACGGTGAATGTCAGCGGAACATTCACGAACGCGGCCGGCGCTTTGATGATCCTGTATGGAACCCACGACACGGTGAACGTGAGTGCGTTAAGTAATTCTGGAACTCTGCAGATCGGAAACACCCCCGGCAGTGGGGCGACAGTCACCATCACCGGCGGAGGTGAGGGGATCACCGACGTAGTTGCGGGATCGACGATTGATCTTTACGGGAGCTTGAATGTCACGAACGGTTCTGCCGTTACCAGTGGTTTAGGAAACCTGACCAGCGTGGAAGGCACGCTGAACCTGGATAACAACCAAACCACATCGATTACGCCCAATGCCGGCACGCTGACCGTCGCCAGTGGTGCCAATCTCGAGGTTTCGGGTAGTTTCGCTTCCACCACGACGCTCTCCATTGCCGGCAACGTGAATAACTCCGGGAGCTTCAGCACGGGCTATGCGGGGGGCACGAATACGCTCACCGTGAGTGGTACGTTCACCAACAACTCCGCCGGCAGCCTTGTGATCTATGGTGGCAGCGGCGACGCCGCAGGCACAGACTCGGTGAGTATGGGCACGTTGAGCAACTCAGGCACGGTGAGCCTGGGAGGCACTGGATCGACGCTGGACATTACCGGCACCGGTACCCTAAGCAACTCTGGCACCTTCAATCTCACTGCCGGAGTTTTGAAGTTCAACAGTTCGAGTGCAACCCTGACCGGCGGCGGCACATTGACACTGGGCAATTCCAGCGGCACTGAAACCGGTGTTATTCAGGTGGGATCCAGCGACACTGGCACCCTCACCAATTCCAGCGGCACGATCACGGGCTATGGGAATGTGGGCAATGGAACGCTGACCCTGGTCAACCAGGGCACGATCAGCGCCAACGGAAATGTCAGCTCGGGCGCCCTGACCGTCCAGCCCGGCAGTGCCGGCATGACCAACTCCGGTACCCTGCAAGCCACGAACCAGGCCACTCTGGTGCTGGAGGGAACGTTCAACAACGCCGGCGGCACGATCGAGGCGCTGGGTGAGAATGATGGAACCGTCAGTGCAACGGTGCAACTGGCTGCGGGAACCGTGATTAACGGCGGGACGCTGACCACGACAACTGCCGGCTCGAATACCGGCGTGATCGAGAACTTGGGTGCGGTCACCTTGAACGGCGTGACCAACACCGGGACTTACACAGATACCATTGGCACGACTACGACGATCGAAGGAACCGTCACCAACTCGGGCAGTATCACGCTGAGCGGAAGCACTCTGTCTCTGGGCAACAGCGTAACTCTGAACGGCAAAGGCACGGTGGTCCTGTCGAACAGCGCGACCAATCTGATTACCGCCGCCACCAGCGGGCTCACGTTGACCAATGCCAACACGATCGAAGGTGCGGGCACGATCCAAAACATGGGAATCGTAAACACCGGCACGATCTCGGCGAACCAGAGCGCTCCACTTATCGTTCTTCCCAGCTCGGCCGGGGTGAATAACAAAGGTACGCTGAGCGTTTGGACGGGTGACACGATGGAGATCGGCACCGCAACCGGTGGCGCGCTGCTGAACTTCTCGGGCACAACTTTGACCGGAGGAACTTACACGGTCAACGGGACTCTGGAATTTGGAGCCAGTGGCACGAGCGTGGTAACCGATGCGGCTAACATCACGCTCAGCGGGTCAGGTGCGAAGATCATCGACTTCGCTGGTCAGAATGTGCTCACTGACTTGGCGACCATCACCTCGGAGGGCAGTTTCGCCATCGGCAGCGGCGCCAACTTCCTCACCGCAGGAAATTTTACGAACGACGGCAAGCTCACTGTGAATAGCGGCAGCACGCTCAAGGTAACCGGTTCACTCAGCAACTTCAACAGCTCCACCAACACGCTTACCGGAGGCACTTACACGGTAGGTGGCAAACTGGAGTTTGCCGGCGCCAATATCGTCACCGACGCGGCCAGTATCACGCTGGATGGTACTGGCGAAGTTGTGAATTCGACCGACAGCAGTAACGGATTGACGAACCTGGCAACCATCACCTCGGCCGGCAGCTTCACGCTGGCGAGCAGAGCAAACTTCGCGACCGCGGGCAACTTGACCAACGATGGCAAGCTGACCGTCAGCAGCGGCAGCACGCTGACGGTAACCGGCCACCTGACGAACTTCAATGGCTCGACCGACACTCTCGCCAGCGGCACTTACACTGTGGGCGGAACGCTGGAGTTCACCGGCGCCGATATCGTGAACAACGCGGCGAATCTGACGATCTCCGGAACTTCCGCGAAAATCCTGAACGGAACCGCGAACGGACTGGCCGACTTCGCAAACAATACCGGCTCTTTCACGGTAACGGCCGACGGGAACTTCACCACGGGTGTGGGCAACTTTACCAACTCGAACAAGGTAACCGTAGCCGCCGGCAGCAGTATGACCGTGGGAGGCGGCTATGCCTACAGCCAGTCTGCGGGAACAACCACAATCGATGGCACGCTAACGGCATCCAGCGGAATCAACGTAACTGGCGGGACGATTGAGGGCGCAGGCACGTTAAGCGGCAATGTCTCGGTCGGCGGCAGCGGAACAACTCCGGCGCTAAACATTGGAGACAGCGGCAAGGCTGGCCTGCTCGTCATCACTGGCGCCTATACGCAACTCGCTACCGCTTCCGTGAACGCCTTCATCGGTGGAACGACCGTGGGAACTGGATACAGCCAATTGCAGGTTAGCGGAACCGCGACTCTGGCGGGAACGCTCACCGTGGCATTGGCGAGCGGATTCACGCCGACTGTTGGTTCGACCTTTACCGTGCTGACCGCGTCGAGCATCAGTGGCTCGTTCTCTAACTCAACGATTGCGATCAACGGCTCGGAGCATTTTAACGTCTCGTATACTTCGACCGGCGTGATTCTGACGGTCGCGTCCGGCGCCGCTCCGTTGTCGAGCCCGTTGCAGCCGCCCCTCGTGCCTGCTAGGCCTCGCAGACAGCCCGTTGTCGCAAGCGGTGGATTGCGGCATTGGATTGGCGGGGCTCCGAACAGCGGGGACCACAGTTTCGCCGGGGAAATGGGAAGCAGTCGAACGCGGTCCCGTATAGTCGTCGCTGGCAGTGAAGGTTTACGCAGGGATGAAGGTCTGGAAGCGGTTTCGGAACTTTCCCACATCCTCGCGCCGGTGGTCGCAACCTGGGAACACAAGCTTCCGGTTGCGCCCGGGATTCGACGGCAGTCTGGTCTCGGCAGTCGGAGTGCGCCAAACAGTAACAATTGGATTGGGCCGGTGCGGGGCGTTTCGTCGCTGCGGATGCCGACGAACGGCGGTCTGATAACGCGCGCACCCGTCAGAATTTTGCCACCGATTTTGCCGAGGTTACAGCGGTAGCGGGATTACGCCAGCTCTAATTCAATCTTCTTTGCAGCCGCATCCAGTTTGACGATTCGGAATTTGCGAATCTGTCCGCTGCGGACCGCTTCCGGCTTCACTGCGCCGGCCGCGGCGCCACCCTTCCAGCGCGCCTGCAGCATCGAGCCTAGGGAAGACAGATCGGGCTTTGCGTTGGGATTCGAGGAGGACGAAGCCGACTCGACCGGCGCGTCTTTTCCGGCCGCCGGACTGGCCGTATCCATGCGGCAATTGGCCTGGATGCCTTCGCCCAGTTCCACGCGGGCGTGTTTGTCCGACACCTCGATCATGCGGCCGGTGACCACATCGCCTTCCTTGTGCTCGGCAATGTATTCATCCAGGCCGCTGGGAACCAGTTGCTTCATGCCCAACCGCAACTGCCGCTTTTCCGTATCGACCGCGAGTACCTGAGCTTTGACCAGCTGTCCGACCTTCAACAATTCTTGCGGATGGTTGATACGCTTCTCGGCGCTCATGTCGCTGATGTGGATCATGCCCTCAACGCCTTCGGAAAGCTGGACGAATGCTCCGAACTTCGTAATGCTAACGACTGGACCTTCGATGACCGAGCCGGCGGCAAACTTCTGCGCTACTTCAACCCACGGATCGCCGAGCGCCTGCTTCAGTCCCAGCGACATTCGGCGTTCGGCCGGGTTCACTCCCAGAATCACCGCATCCACGATCTCGCCGGGCTTTACCAGTGTGCTGGCGCTTCGCAACTTCTTTCCCCACGACATTTCGGAAACATGGATCAGCCCTTCGATTCCGGGCTCGAGTTCTACGAATGCGCCGAACTCGGCGACGCGCGTCACCGTGCCACGCACGCGCTCTCCGATCTTGTACTTTCCAGCGACCGCGTCCCAGGGATGCGGCTGCAGTTGCTTCATGCCGACAGAAATGCGGCGCTTCTCCGCTTCCGTCGAGATCTTGAGCACTTTGACTTCAACCTGCTGGCCGACGGAGAGCACGTCCGCCGCTTTGTTGACGCGGCTCCATGCGATGTCACTTACGTGTAGCAGGGCGTCCACGCCGCCGAGATCGATAAATGCGCCGTAATCGGTGAGAGTGCGGACCGTGCCGCTTACGGTATCGCCTTCCTTCATCTCCGAGTAGCGGCGCTCCTTCACCGAGCGCTCTTCTTCTTCGGCCACGGCGCGGCGGTCGACCACGACGTCTTCGTCGGCCACATCGAGCTTGATGATGCGGCAGAGGATTTCCTGCTCGACCATCTTCTCCATTTCGGCGGCGTCGCGCGCTCCGCTGCGCGAGGCTGGCATGAAGGCGCGCACTCCCACATCGACGCTGAGTCCGCCTTTGATCACGCCGGTTACGGTGCCGACGATGGTCGCCTTTTCGGCGAAGGCCTTCTCGAGTGCCGACCAGTCTTTTGGCCGCTCGACCTTTGCACGCGTGAGTTCGTAGTAGCCCTCGGGATTGCGGCCCTTCACCGAAACCAGCAGCTTGATACCGGGCTTCGCGGTTTCGCCGGCGCTCTCGAAGGCGGAGAGCGGCAGAATGCCTTCGCTCTTGAATCCGATATCGAGGATGACCGAATCGGCGGTAATGGCGATTACCGTGCCTTCCAGTTGTTTGCCGCCGTCTTCGCGCTTATGGGAATGGCTCTTCTCGAACTGCGAGAGCAGGTCGCTGAAGGACTCGGTGGCGGACGGGGATTCAGGAATGCTGTCGTTGGCAATGGTTGGATTGGACATGAAAGGGTTACAGCCTCATCGGGTGTGATTCCCAAGTAGGATAACATCCTGCGCGACCTCGCATTGGTTTCGGGCGCAGGTTGGCGCGCGGGACAAAGCCTGTCGGGATTTTCATGAAGTGTTCACGCGCCATTAACTTGCCCGTTACAACATACTCAGTAAGCTTCCCTTGATTGCTTTCCAGAAATCTCCCCTAAGGACAATTTATGCTTACGAGAAAGCTAAAGGCCGCAAGTATTGGCGCGACTATCGGAATGCTGTTTGCCAGCGTCGGAGGGCAAGCACAGACGCATTCGAAAGCGAAACCCTCCACTACCTATCAACACGTTCTGTTGATTAGCATTGACGGCATGCACGCAGTCGATTTCACCAACTGCGTGAACGGAGTGTCGAACTCAGGCAATCAACCTTATTGTCCGAATCTGGCGTCGCTCTCCAAGACCGGGGTTGTCTACTTGCAGGCGCTCACCCCAAGGCCATCCGATTCCTTCCCCGGTTTGACGGCGCAGATTACCGGTGGCACGCCGCGGTCGGCGGGTATCTTCTACGATGTAAGTTACGATCGGGCGCTTTCGCCGCCGTATGAAACCACTCCCTACGGCATTATTGGCGGCCCGACGCTATGTCCATCCGTGGTTGGAACGCAGGTCGGGTTCGATGAAGAGATCGATTATGACTATCAGAAGCTGAATGCCGGCCGTACCGACGGCAACGAGGGACGAAACGGCATTAACCCGAAGTACCTGCCGCGCGATCCTAAGAACGGATGCGTGCCGGTTTACCCTCACAACTTCATCCGGGTGAATACAATCTTCAACGTGGTGCACAACGCCGGTGGCTACACCGCGTGGTCGGATAAACATCCTTCCTACGATTTCACCAACGGTCCAACGGGAGACGGCGTGGCCGATCTGTGGTCGCCGGAAATAAACTCGATCCCGATTAACTTGCCCCCGGTGCAAGGCTGCAACCCATTGCCCGACCCGAAGGATGCGACGAGCAGCAATGCCTGGACTGACAGTTTCCAGAATATTCAATGCTACGACTCGCTCAAAGTTCAGGCCATTCTCAATGAAATTGACGGGAAGACGCACGATGGCAAAACGTCTGCGCCTGTGCCCGAGCTGTTTGGAATGAACTTCCAGGCGGTCAGCGTTGGGGAGAAACTGGTGGAAGCCAATCCTCCTACGAATCCCAATTACAGTCAGACCGGGGGATACCTGGATCCGCTCGGAACTCCAAGCGCGTCTCTGCAGCAGGAAATCGAGTACGTGGACAGTTCGATTGGAAGCATGGTCAGCGAGCTATCGAAGCAAGGACTGTTGTCGTCCACGCTGATCATCGTGTCGGCCAAGCACGGGCAGTCACCCATCGATCCCAACCGGGTGCTGCGCATTCCGGCGGATAATCCCAACGACGAACCACCTTCCCAGGTCTTGTCTCCGAGCGGTGTGGGGCCGGGCTTGCCGGTTGTGCAGGCAGATGAAGACGACGTTTCCTTGCTCTGGATCGGCGATCAGACCCAGACTACGGCGGATGTTCTGACCCTCGCAGCCAACGAAAGCCTTTACGGCCAAGGCGAAATCTTCGCCGGCCCGATGCTGGATCTGATCTTCAACGATCCTCTGGTCGACTCCCGCACTCCCGATATCGTGGTGGCTCCTAACGTGGGCGTCATTTACACGGGGCATCAAGCCAAGGTCGCCGAACATGGAGGATTTGCTAATGACGACCGCAACGTGATGCTATTGGTTTCGAATCCGGCGCTGGCAGCCTCCACAATCAACGGACAGGTGGAGACTCGCCAAATCGCTCCCACAATCATCCAAGCTCTGGGGCTGGACCCAACCCAACTACAGGCCGTGCAACAGGAAGGAACCGTCGAACTGCCGGGACTTCCGTTCTAACGCCTGGA
>Ga0187871_10002294_pt1 | contig 15720 bp, 15 predicted proteins | sample June2016WEW_16_1_FD_132988 | JGI IMG/M metagenome (GOLD analysis project Ga0187871, IMG submission 132988) | Peatland microbial communities from SPRUCE experiment site at the Marcell Experimental Forest, Minnesota, USA - June2016WEW_16_10 | ecosystem: Environmental > Terrestrial > Soil >... | reverse complement strand
CAAGCTGCTGAACCTCAAGAAGGCCGGGCTCGTCATTTTCGTCTACAGCCTGGTTTTCACTTCGCTGGTCTCCTTCTTCGCGGTGATGATCATTCCCGACGACGTTCGCCAGGGCTTCCTGGAGAATTTGATCGGCGGGCTGGCGATGAGCCTGCAAGGTCCGTTCATCGCGCGCCTGATCTTCCATGGATTCGTGGTTGTGGTTGGCACGCTGATTCTCGCCGGGGCGGTGAATACCGCGATCGTGGGCTCGAATGGAGTGCTGAACCGCGTTTCCGAAGACGGCGTGTTGAGTGAATGGTTCCGGCAGCCGCACCCAAGATTCGGCACCAGCTACCGCATCATCAACATTGTTGTGCTATTGCAGATCGCCACCATCGTGATCAGCCGCGGCGACGTCACTTTTCTCGCGAACCTTTACGCCTTCGGAGTCATCTGGAGTTTCGCCATGAATGGCCTGGCGGTATTGGTGCTGCGTTACACCAATCCCGGTGAGCGCGAATTCCAGGTGCCGCTCAACTTCACGATACGCGGCGTGCAGATCCCGGTGGGACTTGGCCTGATCACGCTGACGCTGTTCCTCATTGCGGTCACGAACTTGTTCACCAAACCGGTCGCCACCATGGCGGGCGGTGCCTTTTCGGTGATGCTGTATATCGTCTTCACCATTTCCGAACGGCGCGGCAAACATCGCGGCGTAGCCCACGTCGAAATGGACCAGTTCAACCTGGAATTGCAGGGCGAGCTGAGCCCCGAGGCGGTGGGCGCGCGCCCTGGAAATATTCTCGTGCCCGTCAGCAATCACTTCAACTTGTATCACCTGGGCAACGTGCTGGATCGCGTGAAGCCCGGGCGGCGTGACGTCGTCATTCTCCACGTGCGCTTGCTGCGCCGCTCGGGTTCCGGTGAAAACGAGCTGGAGGCCGACCAGTTGTTCGGCAGCGTCGAGCAGCATTTATTTTCTCAGGCGCTGTCGATGGCGGAGAAACGGGGCAAATCGATTCGCCTGGCGGTGGTTGCAGCCAACGATCTCTGGGACGGTATTTTGCGCGCTGCCACTTCGCTGCAGTCCAGTACGATCGTCGTGGGGCATTCCGCGAAGGAACTGACCGAAGAGCAAGCGCGGCAGATCGGCGACGCTTGGGAAAAGCTGGGCGACCCCAAGCCGCAATTCAATCTGGAAATTCATATACCCAACGGCGACAAGATCTACAAAGTTCTCGGGCCGCACGCTCCAAACCTCACCGCCAACGAAGTGCATCTGCTGCACCGGCTATGGCTGCGCTTCAGCGAAGTGCTGGCGCGCGAAGAGCTTCATCACCACGACGTTGTGCACTTCGCGCTGGAGGAAGTGCAGAAGGAAATCGACGAGGGACAGGAAGACGCCGTCGTGGGCCGCCTGCGCGCGCACCTGGAAGCGAATCAAAAACAGAAAAAACCGAAGGCGTAGCTTGCACGGCGGGCATTTCGGATTTGATGCACGCGCAAACCGCGACTTGGCTTGAGCTTTACGTGATCACGCGAGCTGCGTGGTGCAGTGGCCGCAGCGCTTTGCCTGAATGGGAATCGTCATCGCGCACTGCGGGCACTCTTTGGTGGTCGGCGGGGCTGGCGGCGCGGGCTTGTTGATCCAGTGACTCACCAACTGGATGATGACGAACACGCAGAACGCCACGATCAGGAAATTGATTATGGTGTTCAGAAAAAGGCCATAGTTTAAGGTAGCCGCGTTGTGCGCTTTCGCGTCAGCCAAAGTGTCGTAAGGCTTGCCGCTCAAATTGATGAACAGGCCGGAAAAATCAACGTGTCCTAGAACCCGCCCGATCGGCGGCATGAGCACATCGTCCACCAGGGACGAGACGATCTTGCCGAAGGCCGCGCCGATGATTACGCCAACCGCCAAATCCAACACGTTGCCGCGCATCACGAATGCTTTGAATTCTTTCAACATGGGGGGATCTCCTCACACAGGGTTAACAGTGGGACGGATTATAGCGGAGGCGAGCGCGAGGTCTATAGGGAAAACCCTGTTGGTCGAGTTCTAACCGATGTCTTAGCGAGGGCGGAGGATCAAAACGGACCCCACCAGTCCGCGCAGAACCAGGACGAGACCCGCCACGGCGAACAACTTCCCTACCCAGACAAAAGGCACACGCGCAATCGAGAGCATGACGATGCCTAGAAGCGTAAGCGACAGCCCGCGCGTCCACCGCTCGCCACGCAACCATGCCGCGCCTGGCCTGAAAAAAGCGTACACGCCCCACAAAATCAGCGCCACGCTCAAGGTCAGCCACAGCGGTGTGCGCCGGTCGAAGAAGATTCGTCCGGTAACACCAAGCCACACCACCAGCGCGCCCAGCAGGACAAAAATCATTTCGATGAAGATGCGAAGTAAGCGCTCAGCCGTTAGCATGGCGTCCCGTGGCACAGCCGACTCTGTTTACCTGAGCTCCGACGGACCTGTATGCCTCAGCCAGGTGCAGTGCTCAGTCCCGTCAAAAATCGCTCTGACGCTAAGAGACCCGTTCGATGCGAACTTTTGTGAGCGTCACTGGAGTCCGCGGGCGATCGTTGGAATCGCGCGGCACCTTCGAGATTTTGTCGGCGATGTCCTGCCCTTCCACGACTTCGCCAAAAATCGAGTGTTTGTTGTCGAGCCACGGCGTCGCGGCAACGGTAAGAAAAAACTGGCTGCCATTCGTGCCGGGCCCCGAGTTGGCCATGGAAAGCTTGCCCGCCTTGCTGTGCTTCAGCGACGGATGGAATTCGTCGGGAAAGGTGTACCCCGGTCCGCCGCGGCCATCGCCACGCGGGCAGCCGCCCTGAATCATGAAGTCCGGAATCACGCGGTGAAAGGTCAGTCCGTCGTAATAATTTTTCTTCTCTTTCTTGCCGGTGCGCTCGTCGGTGAATTCTTTCGTGCCTTCCGCGAGGCCGATAAAATTCGCAACGGTCTTTGGCGCTTTGTCTTCCAGCAAGTGGATGACGATGTTGCCCTGCGACGTTTCAAAAATGGCATACGTACCTGCGGGTCGCGTCATAAGTCTCCTTGGATGGTTCGATTCGATTCATCCTACACGAGGGTCAGGCAGCCGCGCCAGTTTGACGCTCCTAAGCGGCCGAGCGGTTGCGCATCAGGAATGGATTTGCGAATTTATCCTGCCGCCGGAGAGCTTTAGGACTGAGGGGTTGCCGGTGGCGCCGACGCAGACGGAGTTGCGTCGGGTGCAGCACCAGGAGCCGAAACCGTGGCCGGCAGCGGCTTGAAGTCGCTCCACTTGATCACCAGCCGCACCGGGAAATCGCCGTCCTTCAAGTGCAGCGTCTCGTCCGCGCGCTGGTAGTTCGGAAACCAGTATTTCCCATCCACATTTTCCCGGTAGGTTTCAAACATCGTGAACGGCATGGTCGCGAATTTCACGTCGCCGAGTTCGTTCACCCAATGCCCATAGGTCTTCACCACTTCCAGGTATTTCGTATCCACCCACACGAGCCCGTCGAGGTACGCATGCACGCGGTCCAGCGCCTTCGGCGTCACCTTAAAAATGTAGGTGTCGATCTCGTCGATCGTCTCTTGCCCGATATATTTCAGATCGTATTTTGCAAGTTGGCCCGAGTTCAGCGGAAACTGCGGAATCCGCTCCAGTTCCTTAACGTCTTCCGGCTCCAGAGGGAACACGTGCAGCGTCGACTGCGGGTGCTCGACGACCTTGTTGACGATGCGCCCGTCGGGCGCGCGTATGACTTCGGTAACCATCAGGAATTGGCCTGTCGATTTACCCTGGCGGTCGAACTCGTCGATGCGAATGGTCCTGCGAGCGCCGTACGTTGGACGCGCGGCAACGTACTCATCCTCTTTCGCCGCGAATTTCCTGATAATTTCTTCGGGAGGAAGCGAAGGCGGCTCGGGTGGCTCTGGCGTGTTTCCCATCCGCCGCACGTTATGCTCGGGAGGCGGCGGTGCCATCGGCGCCTGCGATTCCTGGGCCGCGGCGATTCGCGCGCCAACCAGCAAGGCGGCCGCAAGGCATGCGGCGCCCACGGTCGGAGAAATGGCACGGCAAAAGCGGACAAACACGTCTCGGTCCATAAATACTAGGATGCGCGCGGCACGCCAGGAAGCAGCCTGAGCTTCGCGCAGTCTTAGAGCTTACCGCAAATCGCCGTGCTCGCACGCATTGGCAAGGTTTCGCGCCGGGCACAGCCGAGCAACCCCTTTAGGGACGCCACTCGAGTCTCTGCTACAATTTCGGAGTTTGTGACGGACGCGAAACAAGCCAGGCGTTACTTTATCTCCGGATTTGTGCAAGGTGTCGGCTTCCGCTATTTCACGCAAGCAGAAGCCAAACGCCTGGATCTGAGCGGCTACGTGCGCAATTTGCGGGATGGCCGCGTGGAAGCGTACGCCATCGGCACGCCCGCGCAACTTGCCAAATTTCGAGCGGCGCTCGAGCGCGGCCCGCGTTTTTCCAGTGTCAGCGAAGTAAAGGAAGAATCCGCGGCCATCGATCCGCAGTACGCGAACGAATTTGTCACCACTCATGAAGATTGACGAGGAGCCCTCCGGATGGATGAGCTGAAGAAATTGATTCGCGAAGTGCCCGATTATCCCAAGCCGGGAATCTTGTTCTACGACCTCACCACGATTTTGAAAGACAAGAAAGGCTTCCACGCACTCGTCGACCAGCTTTGCGACCACTACGACGGCCACACCATCGACCTCGTCGCGGGAATCGAAGCGCGCGGTTTTATTTTTGCGCCCGCGCTGGCCTATCGTCTCGGCGCGGGATTCGTCCCCGTCCGCAAGCCCAAGAAACTCCCCGCCAAAACGCGAAGCGTTTCCTACGCTCTGGAATATGGCTCGGACGCGTTAGAGCTTCACGAAGACGCCGTCAAGCCCGGCGATCGCGTAATCATCTGCGACGATCTGCTCGCCACTGGAGGCACCGCCTCGGCCACCGTAAAGCTAGTCGAAGAACTGGGCGGAAAAGTGGAAGGCTTGGCCTTCGCTGTCGAACTCACGTTCCTCAAAGGCCGCGCCAAACTCCCCGGCTTGGACGTCTTCTCCCTAATCCAATACGACAAGTAACGATGCCGACGGAAAATGTAGGGGCCGGTCTTTAGACCGGCCCCTACGGTCACGGCATTTTCGCAGCGAACGTGCACGACCCGAACAATTCTCACTTCCCTCGCCGCTGCCGCAAAACCTCAAACAAAACCACCCCCGCCGCCACCGACACATTCAGCGATTTCACGGGCCCAGTAGTGGGCAGCGACACCACAAAATCGCACCGCTTCCGCGTCAACTCGTGCAGACCCTTCCCTTCTCCACCCAGCACGATCCCCACGGGCGAACTAAAATCCACTTCCGTATAATTCTTGTCCCCCTGCTCATCCAACCCGACCAGCCAATACCCAGCTTCCTTCAACTCCTCCATCGTCCGCGCCAGATTGGTGACTTTCGCGACCGGCATGTGCGCCAGCGCGCCGGCGGAAGCCCGCGCCACCGTATCCGTCAATCCCGCCGCACGCCGCTCCGGAATCACCACGCCGTGCGCCCCGGCCGCTAACGCGGTGCGAATCACCGCGCCCAGGTTGTGCGGATCTTCCACGCCATCCAGCAAAACGATCAAGCCCTTTTCTCCGCGTCCAGCTCCGGCGTTCGCCGCCGCCAGAATCTCGTCGAGTGTACCGGCCGCGCGTGCCGCAACGAGCGCCACGATTCCCTGGTGATCTTTCGAATCCGCCAACCGATCGAGTTGCGATCGATCCTCAAACCGCAGAGAAATATTTCTCTCACGCGCCAGTTGCACGATCTCCTCGACGCGCGTGTCCTGCCTCCCCTTCGCGATCACAATGCGGTCAAACGCGCGCCCGGCCTCCAGCGCCTCCCGCACCGCATGTATCCCCGTCAGCCTATCCATCGTCAACCCCAGCAACGAATTGTCATCCTGAAGCGATCCGGCGAGGATCGCTGAAGGATCTCAACGCGCACGTCTGCGCGATCACGACGAAAATCACCAAACAATCGATATGCGCCGCAATCCTTCTAGTCCACCGCCGAGCAAAACTCAATCATCCTCTGCCGTACGGTCTTCACTGCAAACCCAGCCTCCGCCGCCGCGTCCAGCAACAAAATCACGCGATCCAGATCGCCCTCTCCCGCGCGCCCGACAAGCGCCAGGCGCAAAGGATGCAGCACTTCCCTTCCCCGCAAATCGAGCCTTTCCTTCAGCGCTGTAACAATCTCCTTAAATCGATCCACGGTGCAAGGCCCGCCCTCCAACACCAGACGCGCCAGCAAACGAATCACATCGCGCGCCGCATACCGGGACATCACCGCATGAGCCTCAACGTTGGCCATCGCGCGTGCGGCGTCGTATTCAAACACCAGGCGCAACAGTTCCGCGAGCGATGCGCGATCTGCCGCCTGTGGCCCAAGCAGAAATGCGGCTCGTTCGCACCACGCAATCTGTTCCGGCGAAATTTCCGGCGAAATCCAGCCGCGCTCGCGCAGGATGCCCGCAACATCCGCGGCGCCGTACGGATTGGCAATCACCACGTCTGAATTTGGAGTTTCTTCCACACCCATCGGAGGGATTCTATCGCACGCTATCGACTAATGCCGTTGCAGCGGCTGTTTTCCGCTTACCCTGATCGGCGAAGGAAAGCCAGCGTTCTCTCTGACGCTGATTTTTTCTTGCACGGCCAAAACAACGCCGCTACCTTGCTGCAATCGTTGCCACAACCCACGCCGCAATCGCTTCCCCGCGCCCGATCGCATCCACGCCCTCATTCGTTTTGGCCTTCAAATGAATCTTCTCCGCAGGCACGCCCAGCGCCCGTCCCAAAGCCTCGCGCATCTTCGGAAAATGCGGCCCCAGCTTGGGCTTTTCCGTAATCACGACCGCATCCACGTGCTCGATCGCAAGTTTCTTCTGATCCAGTAATTTCCGCGCGTGCTCCAGGAAAATCAAACTGTTCGCACCCTTCCACTTCGGATCGGTATCCGGAAAATGGGTTCCAATGTCCCCCAGCCCAGCCGCCCCCAGAAGCGCATCGCACAACGCGTGCGCCACCACATCGCCATCCGAATGCCCCACCGGCCCTTTATCGAACGCCAGTTCGATGCCGCCCACAATCAGCTTGCGCCCCTCCGCCAATCGATGCAGGTCGTACCCAATCCCGCAGCGCACACTCATGGTTTTGCGCGCTCGCGTTCCAGGTAAAACCGCGCCAGGTCCATGTCCGCCGGCTTGGTGATCTTGATATTGCGCTCGGAGCCCAGCACCACGTGAACCCCGTGGCCGATCCGTTCCACCAATCCAGCTTCATCCGACGCGCTTACTTCATCGGCCGCGGCCCGGGCGTACGCTTCCTTCAGCAATTTCGTCGCAAAGACCTGGGGCGTCTGCGCCAGCACCACACGTTCCCGCGGAATCGTGGCGGTAATCAACGCCACATCCTCGGGTAAACTCGCGCGCTTTACTTCTTTCACCGTATCCATCGCCGGAATTCCCAGAATCGCCGCGTGGCACCGCCGCGCCTCTTCAATCACCCGCGTAATCTGCTCCCGAGTCACGAACGGCCGCACCGCGTCGTGCACCAGCACCAATTCGTTGTCGTCCGCCACCGCCTCCAGCGCCCGCGCCACCGACTCCTGACGCGAATCCCCGCCGCGCACCACACGCACGTTCTGCTTGAATTTTTCCCCGCGAATCTGCTGCTCCAGCCGCGCGATGCCGTCCCCGCGCGTAGCCACGATGATGTCGGTAACCAGCTCGCACGAAGCAATCCGCCGCAAGCTCAACATCACAATGGGCACGCCTTCCAGCTCTAAGAATTGCTTAGGCGTCTCGGCGCCCATGCGAGTGCCCAGGCCAGCGGCAGGCAAAATAGCGGTAATTCGGCTCATTTTCTGCAATCAGAACCGCCCACAAACGACCCGCGATTCACGGTTACTTCAGGAGCGATTCGCGAACGTTCGAGTGTACATCAAGCGGCGCGGGGCCGCGAAACTCGACAGTTCCTCTCTACGCGTTGTAGTTCGCGACTACGCGCGCCACTTTTCCGGTCGCGGACAGCTCCATGAACTCCGCCGTGCGCGTTCCTTTTTGATTTGCGTAGCAGAGCACCACGCTGTTCATGCCCGAGAACACATCCTCGAGGCCAAAGTGGAGGTCCGGGTAAGCTTCCAGTCCTCGCTGAAAGTAAGCCCTCAAGTTTTGTTTGCCGATCACTTTGCCGTCCGGTGTCCCCAGGAGCTTGGCGGCAACCGGTGAAGTCAGCTCCACAGCATCCTCATAGTGCGTCAGGATCAAGTCCAGATCGTGAGCATTCCACGCCGCCACCCAATGGTTGGCCAGTTTCCAAGCCTCTTCTCTCGTCATTGCTGTTCTCCCATCGCTGGTCCATCAACAGACTCCAACAATACAGGACTAGCAGAGCGGCTTCACGTCCCTAATCCCGGTCGAGAGATGGCGTGCAGGCAGATCGGTTTCGGCTACCTCAAAAGGCTTAGTTCTTGCCTCCCATGAGTGGTAGCGAAAAACCACTGTATGTCGTGATGTTCTCTGGTCCGTAATTCGGCACACTCTCGTGGAGAGCCGACAAAGGGTGGATACATAGACCGAAAAAGAGCCGACGCTCTGGAGGCAAATTATGTCTAAGAACCGATGGTTAGCCGTTTTGGTGGTGACTTCTTTCTTGATCAGTTTTGCGGCAGCGCACGCCGTAAATAGCGCGGAGGCAAAGGACGAGCAGAGCCTTCACACGCGAAATTCCACGCTGCCATCGGGCGCGAGCCGCCACGCTGGATTCCAAGCCACTTCCCAGGCAAATCCATCGGGATCGGCGAAATAGCCGGAGTAACCTCCCCACGATGCTTCCCGGGCTGACTTTAGCATCGTAGCCCCCGCGGCCACGGCGCGTTGAATGAACGCATCCACTTCTGCTTTCGCGCGGACGTTATAGGCCAATGCCATCGGTGCACGCCCGAACGTCGCGGGATCGGCCTGAAAATCGGCGGCAAGTTGATCCCGCAGGAACAACGCAAAGATCATCCCGCCGGTCTGGAAAAAGATGATCTCTTGGTTCTCAAATACCGGCTTCCAACCGAAGCCATCGACGTAGAATCTCTTCGAAGCCCCAAGGTCTTTCACCCCAAGCGTTACCAGGCTGATGCGCTGGTCCATGGTCCGGGGTTCTCCTTTTGCCGCAGGAAAAAACGACACCGCAGCGTAGCGTGCCAGAAGTTGTCTTCGAGTCAGCATCGCGCCGACGATAGAATGATGGATGCGTCCGTGTCTTGAACAAATCGGACACGCAAAGTTTTCAGAGGTCGGAATCGCCCGCAGCCTGAAGGAGCCCGGATAAGCGCAGAGCGCATCGCGGGGATTGCAGCGACATACTCGGTGGATTGCCCGAGAACCGCTGCACCTCGCGAGTCATGTGCGCTTGATCCGCGTAGTCCGCATCCGCCGCAAACTGCGCAAGGTTGCGCGGGCTGCCTGCCCTGGCGGCAAGATTCAAAAGCCGTTGAAAGCGCAACACGGATTGAAATAGCTTCGGCCCGTAGCCCACCGCCATCGTGAACCGCCGCTGGATCTGCCGGCTACTGAAACCCAGCCACTCGCTGAGCTGCTCAACTCGTCCACGCGGGTGCCGGGCGATCCACTGGATGGCTGCGCGCGTCGCTTTGTCGACCGGAGCCGCGTTTGCCACGCAGCCGAGCAGGGCTGCCTCCATCGCCGACATACGTGCCGAAAGACTCCGTTCCTCGGCAATCCGCGCAAACCGAGCTGTTTCGGCGCGGCCCCACACGTCGCGAAGCGGCACCGACTGATTGCGTAGCTCCGAAGCAGGCATGTCCAGCAGGCTCGACATTAGTCCCGGATGGCACCGCGCCCCGACGATATTCGTACCCGGGGCTAGCGGGGCGACGAATGGTTCGGTCCACGGACCGATCACCATCGGAACCTCGTTCACGAGCAGGATATCGACGCAGCCGTCGGGTACGACCCTCTGTGCGAATGCAACGCGTGAACGGATCGTCTGCGTCCAGAAGCAAAGCACGTATTCCGCGAGCGCCAGTGGCGGACGAAATTCGTGGTAATCGGAACCAGCGCTGGCCGCGTGTTCGTTGCGATTCACGGGCAATCCCCAGTCAGCTCACTTGTAAGTCTCCCCGTAGTGTATCGCTACTTCGAACCGTCAGCGCGATTCGCAAGGTCATAAAAGTGGGTAGGGATGGCTCGATGGGCCTGACGGATTCATTTCCTTCGCCTTATCCGAGACGGAACTTCGTCTGCCTCGTCAACGTATGGTAGAAATAGTCTCCCCGAGAGATTCCTGCCGTCTGGCCAGGAGGATTGTCGATGGGTGCCATGACGCAAAACCTAAAATTTGCAGCGCGCCAGTTGCGGCGCAATCCCGGCTTCACCGTCACCGTGATTCTTACCCTGGCGCTCTCCATCGGCGCAAACACCGCGATTTTTTCCATGGTGAATGCGCTCATGCTCAAGAGCCTGCCCTACGCGCATCCCGAACGGATGGGCACGATTTACACCCGGATCGCCGGCTCCGCGGTCACCGACGAACGCCATAAGCTGAATGGCGAACAATGGGAGCTGCTGCGCGACAACGTCCCCTCCCTGATAGCGGCTCTTTCAAGTCCGCGAACTTCGGGCGTTAATCTCGGATGGGGATCCGAAGGGCAGTATCTCCACGCAGGGCGCGTCTCGGCGCACTACCTCGACGTTCTGGCGGTTCAGCCTATGCTCGGACGCAATTTCTCCGAGGACGAGGACCGCCCGCACGGGCCCAAGACCGCGATCCTCAGTTACAGTTTGTGGCGAAACACCTTCCGTTCCGATCCCAAGATTGTGGGCCAACCCATTCGGTTGAAAGGCGAGCCGTACACAGTCATCGGCGTGCTTCCCGAGGGCGTAGCTACTCCCTTGAACGCCGACCTATATACAGCTCTCCAGCCCAGCCGCGATGGCGAGGGCGGGGGAACGAACTTTGAATCCTTCACCCGGCTGCGCGATGGCGCGACCTGGCAGCAGGCGGATGCCGAGATCAACCGCGCCTGGTCCCTACGCTCCGGCCGCTATGAATTAAACGGCAACCCCGGCGCGCAAGTAACCTATCACTCCGTGCCGCTCCAGAAAGGCGAAACTGCCTCGCTCCGTCCGCAAGTGCTGGCCTTGATGCTGGCCGCCGGCTTCATCCTGCTCATCGCCTGCGGCAATCTGGCCGGGTTGACGCTGGTCCGCATGCTGCGTCGCACCTCGGAAGTAGCGACGCGCCTGGCGCTGGGCGCCTCGCGCTGGCAGATCCAGAAGCAGTTCTGGGTCGAGAACCTGCTCCTGGCGCTTGTGGGCGGAGCGGTTGGCATCGGCGTGGGCTTTCTCGCGCTGCGCGGTTTACTGCTGCTGTTGCCCGAACACTTTCTCCCCGTCGCGCACGTCCCTCTCGACGGCGGCGTAATGGCCTTCACGCTGGTTGTCTCGCTGTTGACCAGCATCCTGTTCGGCATGCTCCCGGCGCTCGCGACTCGAAGTGTGGACCTGCGCGCGTCCATGGCCAGCCGAGCTGTGGCCGGCGGCGGCTTGCGGCTTCGCCAAGGGCTCATCGCTGGCGAGGTCGCCCTCACCGTGGTACTGCTGGCGGCCTCGGGCCTGCTCATCCGCACCCTGGTTCATTTGGAGACGCTGCCGCCAGGGTTTAATCCCAACGGAGTCATGACCGCCAAGGCCTCGCTCGACGACCTGCGCTTCCACGATCTTGCGGCTTTCACAAAGTTGTTGAACCAGAGCACCACCGCCATGCGCCAGATTCCCGGCGTGCAACAGGCCGCTGTCGGCCTAAGCCTGCCGTATGAGCGCTCCTTGAATGACCAGATAGCCCTCAGCGACGGCAAAGAAGCAGGACAACAAGTCCAAACCGACCTGGTATACATCACCCCGGGTTATTTCGAGGCGTTGCAGATCCCGCTCCTGGCAGGGCGCTCCTTCACGGAAGCGGACGGTCCGGATGCGCAGCACGTGGCCATCGTCAACCAGATCTTCGTGCGCAAATTTTTCCACGGGGTAAATCCGGTGGGGCGTTACGTGGATAAGAACATCAGGATTGTCGGGGTGGTGGAAGAGGTGGCTACCGCGCCGGGGTTGGATTCTGCCGCGCCTCTTACCGGCGAAGAGGCGATGTACATTCCTGCCTCGCAAATGGATGCTCAGTTACTCCCGCTGGTTCACGTCTGGTTCCAGCCAAGCTGGATCGTCCGCACCGCCGGCCCGGTGGAAGGATTGCCCGCGCAAATGCAACGCGCCCTGACGAGTGTCGATCCCAGCCTGCCCTTCTCGGGGTTCTACAGCATGCGCGACCTGCTGGCAAAAACCCTGGCGATGCAGCGCATCGAAGTGGCCCTGCTGGGCGCGATGGCATCTCTGGCTTTGCTGCTGAGCGCGGTCGGCATCTTCGCGCTGGTTGCCAATATGGTGGCGCAGAGGACCCGCGAGATCGGTATTCGCATGGCCCTGGGCTCGACCGTAGGTCAGGCCATGGTCCGCATCGGCCGCTCCGGCGCGGGCGCTTCCGTTCTAGGCCTTTTTCTGGGATTAGTCCTTTGCGTGGGAGCGCTGCGAGTGATGAGCAGCGTGCTCTACGGCGTAGGCGTCTACGACGTGCCCACAATCCTCACCGTCGTCTTGACGCTCGCGCTGGTAACGCTTATCGCCACCACGGTGCCAACCCTGCGCATCGCCAGAATCGATCCCGCAAAAACGCTGCGAGATGAATAGGACCACCTAGCTCGTACAGATACTTCCGCGCCGAGCGAGTCCATTGTATTGCGTATGCTGCCTCGGTTCGCGCCAAGCACCAGACCAATTTTCCATTTCGTTCGCCCGTGGCGACACGCATTGCCGTTCTCCCCTATTGACTGTCTATAAGAGCGCTGATAAAGTCTTATAGGCATTCGATAGGAGTTGACATGCCCACCCCTCAATCCGATCTCCTGCAAGGAACACTCGATCTGCTTGTCCTGAAGGCTCTGGCCCTCCAGGAGCTGCATGGGATGGGTGTATCGCGCAGGATCGCTCAAATCACGAACGGAGCTTTTGACGTCAAGCCAGGTTCTCTGTTTCCAGCGTTACACCGCATGGAGCAGGCCGGATGGCTCGCCTCCTTCTGGGGCGAATCGGAAACCAACCGGCGCGCAAAATTCTATTCGTTGACCAAAGCCGGCAAAAAGCAACTGCACACCGAGTCGGAGCAGTGGGAACGAATATCGCTTGCCATGGCGACTGCCTTGCGCACCACGTAGGGAGGCCTTGTGATCAGCAGACTCCGCGCGCTTTGGAACAATGTGTTCCGCAGAAAACAACTCGATCGCGACCTCGATGAGGAACTGCAGGCCTACGTAGAATTGCTATCGGCCGAGAAGATGCAAGCGGGACTAGCCCCCGAAGAGGCGCGCCACCGTGCACGTCGCGAGGTGGGAGGATTCGATCAGGTTCGACAGGGGGTTCGCGATATACGCGCCGGAGTCTCGTTGGACAGGCTCGTGCAGGATGTTCGGTACGGCGTTCGAACGCTCGCAAAAAATCCGGCTTTCTCGCTGGTCGCCGTCGCAACGCTGGCCCTGGGCATAGGCGCGAACACGGCAATGTTCAGCCTGCTGGATCAGGTTGTTCTGCGGCTCTTGCCAGTCCGTGATCCTGCGCAGCTCGTGATCGTCCGGGAGACCGGCAACCATTACGGCAACACTTACGGCGCCAACACCATTTCCTGGCCGATGTTTGAAGATTTGCGTGACAACAATCAAGCCTTCTCCGGGATGTTCTGCCGGTTCCCAGCCACCGTCACCATCGGCTACGACGATCGAACGGCGCAAATTCCCGCGGAGCTGGTCTCCGGCTCATACTTCCCGGTACTGGGCGTCGGGGCGGCATTGGGCCGCACCATCGCTCCGGACGACGACGCGGTTCCCGACAGCAAGCCGGTGGTGGTACTGAGCTACGGCTTCTGGCGGAGCTACTTCGACGGCGACCCCACCATTGTCGGCCGAACGATCGCCCTCAACCGTTACGCGATGACCGTCATCGGAGTCGCGCAGCCAGGTTTCGACGGTGTGGAGATGGGAGTCCCTGCGAAGGTTTTCGTTCCCATCATGATGAAGACGGAGATGACGCCACGCTCGGACGGCCTCAAGGATCGGCCCCGCCGGTTGAGTTGGGTCACCGCGTACGGACGCCTCAAGCCTGGCGTCAGCGTGCAACAGGCTCAGGCATCGCTCCAACCCCTTCTGCACAGCATTCTCGAAATGGAGGCGCAGCAGCCTGAATTCACGAGAAACGCGACAGCTGCGGATCGGCAACTGTTTCTTCGTAATCGCGTTGAACTTTTGCCCGGCTCTGACAACGAGCTCCGCGAGTACATGCAAAAGCCGCTATGGCTTTTGGTCGCCCTCACCGGAGCGGTGCTTCTTCTTGCTTGCGCCAACCTGGCCAATCTGCTGCTCGCGCGCGCCACAGCGCGAGAGCGGGAATTTGCTGTTCGCCTGGCCATCGGCGCCGGCCGGGCGCGCATTGTCCGCCAGCTGCTAACCGAAACTCTGCTCCTCTCAATTGCTGGAGCAGTCGTGGGATTGGCGCTGGCCTTTCTGACGGATCGCGTTCTGTTGCGCATCTATCTGCCTGCGGATGCGGCCGCCGAGTTTGTTGTCTCCCCGATTCCGGATGGACGCGTGCTGGCTTTCGTTGTGGGAGTCATGCTCCTGACCTCATTGGTCTTCGGACTCCTTCCCGCCGTTCGCGGCTCGCGCACTGAAATTACGCTCTTCCTCAAAGACCGGTCCGGCGCGCTCTCAGCCGGCGGTATTTCTCTTCGCAGGATGCTCGTCGGCATTCAGGTAGCGCTCTCGCTCCTGCTGCTGGTCGGTGCGGGGCTTTTCGTTCGTACTTTGCGCAACCTCGAGAGCTTGGGGCCGGGGTTCCCCACCGATCAACTTCTTACATTCAGAATCGACCCTTCGCTCAACGGATACTCCGACCAAGAAACCAAATCATTCTATGAACGGCTGAACGTCAACCTGCAAACCATGCCCGGTGTCGAGTCGGTTGGATTCTCCACCATGCCGCTTCTGAAGGGCTATGCATGGCAGAATGCGATCCTGGGCAAGGATTTCGAAGGAGCGCCGATCGAGGAACAGCCGGTTCTCTGCGAGGTCGGCCCGGACTACTTTGCTACGCTCGGTATTCCTATCGTCGCCGGGCGTGCCATCACCGCCCAGGACGACGGGCCGGTCGAATACAAATCCGCTGTCGTCAATGAGACCTTTGCCAGGAAGTACTTCCCGGGCCGAAGTCCGATCGGGCAGCGCTTCGGACTCGTTGACGAAATGAAACCAGCCAGTCCGGACATTGAAGTCGTCGGCGTGATTCCGGACAAGAAATACAGAGATCTGCGTGAGACGCCTCCGGCGCAGGCATTCTTCCCCTATTTCCAGGGCGCGAAGTTCCGCTTCATGAACGTCTATCTGCGGACGCAGGCCGATCCGCGCCAGTTCGAGAATGAACTTCGCGAACGTATGCGCCAGTTCGACCCGCATGTTCCGGTCGTCGGACTGCAAACCATGAACGAACAGATTGGATTCTCGCTGCGCACCGAGCGACTGGTGGCCAGCCTCGCCGCGGTATTCGGCGGACTTGCCACTTT
>Ga0187871_10002293_pt1 | contig 15723 bp, 14 predicted proteins | sample June2016WEW_16_1_FD_132988 | JGI IMG/M metagenome (GOLD analysis project Ga0187871, IMG submission 132988) | Peatland microbial communities from SPRUCE experiment site at the Marcell Experimental Forest, Minnesota, USA - June2016WEW_16_10 | ecosystem: Environmental > Terrestrial > Soil >... | reverse complement strand
CCACCTCCGCCCCGTCGGCGACAGCGAAGAAATGGTCGTCCAACGCATCGCCGCCGCCCAATGGCGTCTCGACCGCGCCTTTGCCCTCGAAACCGGCATCTACCGCGAAGAATCCGTAATTCTGACCCGCATGGACCTAAAAAGACAGACGGATCACGAATTCTACATGAACCGCGACGGCAAACACACCCCGCCCGATCCCCACGAACCGGACGACCTCCTCGCCCGCGCCTTCATGGCAGATGGCAAGGGCCCCGACAACTTCACCCGCCTCGCCCGCTACGAAACCGCCATCGAGCGTTCGATCGAACGCGGCATGAAGCACCTCAAAGCCCTCCAGGCCGCCCGCAACGCGCAGTGTCCCGCCGCCCCTGAAGCCCCGCTCCCGCCCGAATCCCCCGCCCCTGAACCGCCAAATCCGCCGCCAACCCCTTCGAATTCAATGAATTACGAAGCGAAGCCAGAGCCCGCCACATTTCCCCAATCCTCCCCCAATCCGCCCTGCCCCGTCACTCGCCAGGCGCCCCCAACGACAAATAATGATGAATAATCCGGCTTTTCGGTTTTGGAGGGCGGGCTATTCAGCCCGCAGCCGGCTTTCAGCCGGCCAAAACCGTGCGTCACGGGCGGCGGGTCAATTCCGGCCGTAGGCCGCGCGCGTCTCCCGCAGAGTATTCGCCAGGGATTCGCGCGGCAGTGTCGTGATAATCGGCTGCACCAGCCACCCCAGTCCCGACGGGATTCCGCGCGTCAACGAGATGGCTTCGCACTCCACGTACACGCCGCCGTCGCGCTCCTGAAATCGCCAGTAAGTGTACAAGCGCCACAGAAATCCATCGTCGTGGCCCGGCGGCAGAAGGCGCTCCTCGGGCTTGCCGGCGTCCTCGACCTCCGCAATGCGCGTGCTGTAAGCGCGGCTCCTGCTGCGCCCGCCGCTCATCGGGAAATAACGCACGTCATAATCCGTATCCAGAATGACGGTAATGACTTTCTTCTTCATCAGCCGCAAGTACACTTTGAAGTCGTTTCCGCTGCGGCCGGCCAGGCGCGATGCCAGCACTTCGGGTTTGTAGTTGTCCTGGTTGCGATCGTAATCCTGCACCAATGCCAGGACCTTCTCGAGGCCGGCTCCCGGAATGAACACCGTCCCAATCCAATCGTGGATCAATCCGCCGGGAACCGCCACGGTATCTTTGTTGTTGCGATTGCCGATGGCCACTTGCCCCTGGCGCACCTGAACCAGGCGCTGCGGATCTTCGTCCACCCACAGGAAGGTCGCGCCCGGCAACAGTCTTTGGTCCAGACGGGTCTCCGTGTCGCGGACGTAGCGGTCGAAAGCCTGCACGGTTTCCGGCTTCAGATCCACCGCGGCCGCGCTGGAAACCATGAGACCACCCAGGATCAGCGCGGCGGCCGGTTTCATCGGGATTCTCCGGGGCCGCGCACGTAGACCGTTCGCGTGGGAAATGGCATGTCGATCTTCTCGCGCCGCAGGCGCTTCAGAATCCGCTTGCGGAGTTCGTGGCGTACGCGGAACTGATCGCCGAATTCGCGTACGCTGTACCCGAGCGTAAAGGCCAGGGCCGAATCGCCGAATCCGGGATCGAGGCTGACACCCGGCGCGGGATCGGCCAGCATGCCGGGGACTTCGCGCGCGGCCGTCTGCGCTTCGTCCAGCAAGACCTGCTCCACGCGATCGGGGTCGCTGTCATAAGATACGCCCACCTGGATCGATGCTCCCAGGCGCTTTTCCGGCAGATTGAAATTCGTGACGATGGCCTGCCCCACTTTGTTGTTCGGAATGATAATGATGTTATACGACAGCGCCCTGATGGTGGTGCTGCGCCAGCCGATATCGGTGACATAGCCTTCCTCGCCCGTATTGAGGCGGATATAATCGCCCAGCCGGATTTGCCCCGCTACAGCCACATAGAAGCCCGCGAACAGATTCGAAAGCGTATCCTGTAGCGCCAGGGCCACGGCCAGGCCGCCGACTCCCAAGGCTGTCAGAATAGGCGTGACGGAGATGCCCAACTGGTTCAGCAGCACCAGGAAGCCGAAGATCACCACGCCAAGCTGGGCGAGGGTTTGGGTCAGCGTGGTCACCGGCAGGGCGCCGGGAATGCCTCGGCCGTGGAAGCGAATGAGATCGCCGGCCAGGCGGGAACAGACCACGGTGAGCGATAGAATCCACAGCACCAAAAGCATTCGCCCGATCCACAACGTGGCGCGCTCGGGCAGGTCGGAGGATTGCATAGCCAGGTGCGTGCCCAGAATGAGCACCCAAACCATGAACGGGCCCTGAAACGCGTTCATCACGATCTGGGCATTGGATGTCTTGCTGCGCGCGCCCCAGCCGCGCAACAGCCGCATCATGACGCGCTTTGCCGCATAGCCCACGGCCAGCGTCAGGGCCAGCACGCAGGCTGGACCGATCAGTTGCCTCCAGTGGTGCTCCAGAAACGGTTGCAACTCGGCGATTCCCTTCATCCAGACTCCATCATACCCGTGCGCGCGCTTTTCTCTGCACGCACGGCGGTCCCGCCGCGTCAATCGTTTGTGCGCATATTTCCCCTGCTGCTGGCCCTCGCTTTGGCCACCAGCATGTGGGCCTCGGAGGCCGGCAAGCTTTACCGCGAAGGACGCAGGGCCGAGAAAGCCGGGCACATCGCGCGCGCCTATCTGCTCTACTCGGAGGCCGCGGCGCTGGAGCCGAACAACCACCTCTACTGGTCGCGCAGCCTGGCCCTGCAGACCCGCGCGGCTTTGGAAACCAGGGTGACGCCGCCACTGGCGGCCGCCTCCATAGCCGCGGAGCCGGGCAACGCATCCCCCGACGCATCTCCCGACTCATCCGGGGCGGACGCCGCGCCGGACGCGGACACGCCCGAATTGCCCGCGCCCACCTTGCTCGACATCGCGGAAGCCCACAAACCCCTGCCTCCCACCAAGCTGAACGCCCAACCTGGGCGTAAGGATTTCGATCTCCGCGCCGATGCCAAGAGTCTCTTCGAAACCGTGGCGCGCGCCTTCGGGCTGGATTGTGTCTTCGATGGAGACTATAAAGCCGCCGGCACGCTGCGCTTCCAGATGGACCAGGCCGATTACCGCGACGCTTTGCACGCCCTCGAAGCCGTCACCGGATCGTTTCTGGTGCCCATCTCGGATCGGCTCTTCATGGTGGTGAAAGATACTCCCCAAAAGCGCAAGGAGGAAGAGCCCTATGCGGCGGTGATTATTCCCCTGCCGGAGCCCACCACGCAGCAGGATCTGACTTCCATGGTCACCGCCGTGCAGCAAACCTGCGGGATCCAGAAGATCGCCTGGGATAGCCACGCCAATATCGTGGTGATGCGGGATGCCGTCTCGAAAGTCCTGCCGGCGAAGCAACTCTTCGAGGACCTGCTTCATCCGCGGGCCCAAGTGATGGTGGAAATGGACTTCGTGGAGTTGACCAGGAGCAAGAACCTGAACTACGGCCTGCCTCTGCCGAGTTCCTTCCCGCTGGCCTCGTTCAGCACTTTCATGCAGAACGTGCCGCAACTCGCTCAGAACATTTCGGGTATGCTGCGTTTCGGCGGAGGGGCGGCCCTGATCGGCATCGGCATTGCGAACCTGCAACTGGTCGCATCGCTGTCGCGTTCCGATAGCAAACTCCTGCTGCAGGCCAGCGCGCGCGCCGTCGATGGCCAGCCCGCCACCATCAAAGTGGGGCAAAAGTATCCCATTTTAACCTCGGGATATTTCGGACCGTCCAACTTCAGCGGGCCGGGAGCCTACCAACCGCCGCCATCCTTTACCTTCGAAGACCTCGGCCTTTCCATGAAGGCGACGCCCCACGTGCACGGCACCGGCGATGTGACCTTGACCGTGGAGGCTGAATTCAAGGTTCTGGGGGGCGCGGCTCTCAACGGGATTCCGGTGATCTCCAACCGGTCCCTGAAGTCGGACGTGTCGCTCAAGATGGGGGAATGGGCGGTAGTCGCCGGGTTGATCGACGACGAAGAAGCCCGCAGCCTAGCGGGGATTGCGGGCCTGGCCCGCGTGCCGCTGCTCGGACCGCTGACCAGCAACGTCACCAAAAGCGATAGCGAGGATCGCGTGCTGATCATGCTCCGGCCCACCCTGCTGACGCCGCCGCCGGACCCGTCTATGACTCACGTGCTCCGCATGGGTACCGAAACCCGGCCGCTCACGCCGCTATAGAACAGCTACCGTTTTTGACACTTCGCGCAGTAATGCGTGCCGCGCTGTGCGACCAATGTCCGCCGGATGGGCGCGCCGCACGTCACGCAGGGCTCGCCGGTGCGCTGGTAGACGCGGTGCTCGAATTGGAAGAAGCCTTTCCGCCCGTCCGCATCCACGTAGTCGGAGATCGAGGACCCGCCTTTTTCGATCGCCTGGGTCAAGACTTCCACCACCGCATCGTGCAGCCGCTTCACGCGCTCCGGACGCAATCTGGCCCCGATGGCTAACGGGTGAATGCCCGCGCGGAAGAGCGCTTCATCGGCATAGATGTTACCCACACCGCGCACGAAGTGCTGATCGAGCAGCACGGACTTGATGCGCGCCTTGCGCCGCTTCAGCCGCGCGGCGAACTCCCCAACGGTCACTTCCAGCGGCTCGGGGCCAAGCTTTTCCACCCGCGCCGGCAACCCGTGGCCAGCCTCGATCTTGCCGAACTGGCGCTGGTCTTCGTAGCGCAGCACGCCGCGGTCGAGATTGAAAATGGCGTGCGTATGCCGTCCGGGCGTGCCGCCCAGCAGGAGCTTGCCGGTCATGCCGAGGTGCACTACCAGGAAGTGTCCGGCATCCAGTTCGATCACGATGAACTTGCCGCGCCTGTGCACGCCGCGAATCCGCCGGCCGGCCAGCATGGCGCTCATCTGGTCCGGGTCGCCGCCCAGGATCCGCGCGCAGGTGAACTCCGCCGAGACGATGCGCCTGCCCACAATCCGGGCGATCGAACGCACCACCGTTTCGACTTCGGGAAGCTCAGGCACGTTCCGGCACTTCGAGCAGGATGTCGTCGCCTTCCACCTGCACCGCGTAAACGGGAACCTTCTGGCCGGCGTCGAACGCATTGGCCCCGGTCCGGCAGTCCCATTCCCAGGCATGCCAGGGGCAGACCACGTAATGGCCGTGCAGCGCGCCCTGGCCCAGCGGTCCGCCGCGGTGCAGGCAGGTTCCGCCGATCGCGGAGACGCGCCCGTCCACATTGCAAAGAGCGTATTGATCGCTGCCTACCGTGACTTCGGTGACCGAATCGGCGGGCAGTTGTGAAAGACTGGCGACTTTGACGAATGACATGAGCTCAGACCATTTTACTCAACTGCTGCGCGGCAATCAGAACCGGATCCCACACGGTGGCGAAAGGCGGCGCATAGGCGAGATCCAACTGCTCCACATCCGCGACGCGCATGCCGCCGCTGAGCGCGGTGGCGATTACGTTGACGCGCCCCTCGACGCCATCCTCGCCCCACACGGTTCCGCCCAGCAGGCGGCGCGATCCGGCGTCGGCCACCAGTTCCACCGTGATGGGCTTGCCGTCGAAATAGCCGGCGCGGCTGTGCGCCGTAACGCGCGCCGAAATTGGCGAAAATCCCTCGCGCCCCGCCTGCTCCACGGATAGCCCGCTGAAACCTATGCCCAGGCCGAAGATTCGCAGGATGGCCGTGCCGGCCACGCCGCCCAGGCGTTCGCGCCGGCCCGCGGCATTGGCGCCCGCCACGCGTCCCATTTTGTTGGCGGTGGTTCCCAACGGAATGTATGCCGGCCGTCCCGTGACCAGGTGCAGGGCTTCGGCGCAATCGCCCGCGGCGTAGATGCCAGGCAGGTTGGTCTCCATGTGCTCGTCGACGCGCAGCGCGCCGGTGCGGCCGGCCTCCACTCCGGCCTCGGCGGCGATTTCCACATTCGGCCGCAGCCCCGTGGCCAGGACGACCAGCTCGCGGCCCGCCAGATCCGATATGGGAGCGTCCAATTGCAACTCCACCCGAAAGCGCTCCATCCGCTGGCGCACGGCAGCGGTCAACCCGGCGTCTCCCCGGCCCAGCACGTGCGGGCTCTGCTCGGCCACCGTGACCGCCAGGCCATTGCGCCGCAGCGCATCCGCCGTCTCCAGCCCGATATATCCCGCGCCCACTACCAGGGCGCTCTTCGGCCGCTTATCGCGCAGGTACGCTTTCAGGCGTTTGGCGTCGGTGAGCGTGTGCAGCGCGAAGACGTGCGGAAGATTGGCGCCGGAGAAGTCCGCGGTCCGCGGACGCGCGCCGGTGGCGATTACGAGTTTGTCGTAATGCACGCGCTCGCCGCCATCGAGCGCGACTTCGCGGCGGGGGTGCGAGATCGAAGCCACGCGGGCGCCCGTGCGTACCGTGATGCCGCGCTCTTTCTGGAAATAGTCCGCCGTGTAGACCGCGAGTTGATCGGTCCGCGGCACGCGCCCTTCCAGATAGTACGGCAGACCGCACGCGCCGTAGGATATGTCGGGACCCTTTTCGAGGACCACGATTTCCAGGGCTGGGTCGATGCGGCGCGCGCGCGCAGCGGCGCTCAGGCCGGCGGCCACTCCGCCAATCACCAGCAGCCGCATGCGACCGCTACTCTTCTTTCTTCATCTGCTCGACGAAGCTCAGGATATCGAAGGTCTTGATGGCGCGGTCCGGGAAGAAACTGTTCACGGCGTCCTGTTCATCGGTGAACAGGTCGAACACCGTGGCGAGCTTGGTCATGACCAGAAGCTCGATATTGCGGCGATTCAGGTTCAGCAGCTTGAGGGCGCCGCCGGCCTTGCGCTGCGTGGTGGCGCACATGACCAGCGCGCCCAGACCCGTCGAGTCGATGTAGTCGACGTGGGCCAGGTTCAGGATGATATTCTTCGATCCGGAGGCCGTGACCGCGGCTACTTTTTCGCGCAGATAGCCCGCCTCCGCGCCCACGGTGATGCGGCCTTTGGCGTCCAGAATCACGATGCCCTCGTGTTCGCGCTGCTGAATTTCCAGGCTCATGTCAGACGGGCATCTTGAAGCCGGCCATGGCTTCCACTTCCTCGATGGGAATCATCTCGATGGCGTCCCACGGGCACCCGTCCAGGAAGGCGCCGTCCGGCCCTTTGCTGGTGCATTTCTTGCAGCCGATGCAGAGCACCGGGTCCACCTCGATGTGGCCGAAGGGCACATGGTCTTCGTCCGGCACCCAATACATGCAGTCGGCCACCGGGCAATACGGCACGCAGGCCGGCGACCCAGCGCAGCCGGTGCAGCATTCGGTGACGATCGCGAGCTCCTTGGGCCGCTTCTTGCGGGGGGTGGCGATGCCCTCCGACTTGGGCTCCATCTTGACGACTGCAACGGCGGACATGCAGGAATTATGACATAAAAGCGGAGGCTGCGGGCGAACTGAAGTTCGCCCCAGCGCGCTGAAGCGCGCGCCACGGCGCCGCGGGTCGGCTATCATCGTTGGGTAGCATGCTGGATCCGGACACCACCATGGGCGGCCCGCGCGGCCATTTCCCCTCCACACAGCTTTCGCTGCTGGAGGCCGCAACTTCCGGCGCCACGCTGCCGAACGAGGCCCTGGAACGGGTCAGCGCGCTTTATTGGAAACCGGTCTATCGATTCGTCCGCGTCAAATTCCGCAAGAGCAACGAGGACGCCAAAGATCTCACCCAAAGCTTCTTCGCGACGGCCTTGCAGCGCGACTTTTTCGCGCGTTTCGACCCGGCGAAAGCGTCGTTCCGCACGTATCTCCGCATGGCCGTCGAGCGTTTCGCCGCCACCGAGCACGCCGCCCGGAACCGGCAAAAGCGCGGAGGCGGCGTCGACTTCGAGCCCCTCGGGGAGCAGGCCGTCGCCGCCGAATCGCCCGAAAGGGTCTTCGAGCGCGAGTGGCAGCGCCAGTTGTTCGCGCTGGCTCTCGACGATTTGCGCGCGTATGGCGAACAGTGCGGCAAGCAAGTCCAATTGCAGGTCTTTGCAGCGTACGATCTGGCCGAGGGCAGCCGGCCGTCCTATGCGGAACTAGCCGCGCGTCACGGTATCGCCGAGACAAGCGTGACCAATCACCTGGCGTGGGCCCGCCGCATGCTGCGGCAGTTCGTGACGGAACGGCTGCGCGGCGTGACGGCGGGCGAGCGCGATCTGCGGGACGAGACGCGGCGGATTTGGACTTGAACGATGGAGCTGAACGACGGCGTTCTCGACCATCTGCGTCACGTGGCATCGCTACCCGACCTTTCCGGTACCCGCTACGAACTGGAATCCGAGATCGGGCGCGGCGGGATGGGTGTGGTCTACCGGGCGCGCGACGTTGAACTTGACCGGCGCGTGGCGCTGAAAGTCCTGGATTCCGAGCTGGCTGGTGAAGCGCGCCTGATCGCGCGGCTGGAACATCCCGCGATCGTGCCCATATATGAGAGCGGCACGCTGCCCGACGGCCGCGCGTTCTACGCCATGAAACTGGTGGCCGGGGCGCGCCTCGACCATTACGTGGGACGCGCTCCCTCGCTCGGCGAGCGCCTGCGCGTGATCCGGCGCATCGCGGAAGCGCTGGCCTTTGCCCATACAAGCGCCACGCTGCATCGCGACCTCAAACCGCAGAACGTGATGGTCGGGGAGTTCGGCGAAGTCTACGTCATGGATTGGGGGGTGGAGGGCGTGGCTGGCACCCCCGCGTTTCGGGCGCCGGATGCCTGCCTCGACCAACGGTCCGATATTTACGCGCTGGGCGCGCTCCTCAAATTCACGCTTCCGCAAGGAGCGCCTCCCGCGTTGTGCGCCGTCGCCGCCAAGGCCATGCGCGCGGATCGGGCCGGCCGCTATGCGGACGCCGCGGCGATGCTCGCCGATATCGAGCGCTTCGAGGATGGGCAAGCCGTGGAAGCCTGGTCCGAGCCGCTGGGGCACCGATTGCACCGGTTTGAAACTCGTAACGCCGTGCTGCTGTGGCTGCTGGCAGCCTATGCCGGCGTGAAGTTTCTTCTGCTCTTTCTGCGGAACATTTAAAGGAATTCCGGGCCGCGCGGAATACGATGGTGGGAGGAAGAGACGATGAATAAGATACTGGCCGGATCGCTATTCGGGCTGGCGCTGGGGGCTATCGACGGGGCGACCGCGTGGTTCTACCCGGAAACGCACTCCGTGATCGGCGGCATCCTGGTGGGCTCGTCGATCAAGGGCATGCTGGTGGGCCTGCTCAGCGGATGGTTTGCGCGCAGCGTCGAATCCACGAAACGGGGAATCGTACTGGGCGCGGCGCTGGGGTTGTTGTTCGCCTTTCTGGTGGCGTTGATGCAGCACGAGCATTACCTGGAGATCATGATGCCGGGCTTCGTCACCGGCGCGATCATCGGATTCCTGACGCAAAGAACGGGGACGCCGGCGGCAGCCAAGGCCGGGGCCTAAGCCGGCGACCAGTTCCGCCGCTCGATCACCGTGTCGGGCTCGTAAGTGACGCCGTTCGCCAGACGGCGCTGCTCGCGGCGGCTGGCCCACAGGATCGCCGGGCCGAGCGTCGCGGCTATCCGCGAGAGCGGCCCGAATTCGCGCCCAAGGTCCTTACGCAGCGCGCGCACCTGCACGCTCACGCTCGCGTTGGTCTTGCGCAACTGGTGCTCCATGGCCCACAATAGGCCGCTGGCCGCGGTCTTCAACGATCTGACTTCCCACTCGAAGCGCTGCCGGACGCGCGGGTCCGGATGGCCCTTGTAGCGTTTCCAACCTGCCAGCGTCGTGCGCCAGACGCGGAAGAGGCTCGGTCCGTTTCGCTCAAAATCGCGGCGAAAGGCGAAATCCAGGAACTCCTTGGATTGTTCCCGCGAAATGGCGGCGTGCTGGAAATTGAAATGGTCCTGCCCGTGAATATCGGCCAGATCCACGCCGTTCAGCATGCGGTGCTGGTCCTGCATCTCCTGATAGAGGGGCGTGCCGGGCACCGGCGTATACAGCATGAACTGGTGGAAATCGGTTTCATGCTCCACGGCGTGCTCGATCTCCTGCCGCATGTTCTGCGGCGTGTGATGCTCCAGCCCTACGATCGTCGAGCCCAGCAGCTTAATGCCATTCGCGCGCAATTCCCGGGTGAGCGCGAGGGTGTCGGTGTCCTGCAATTTGGCATAGGTGGATAGCGGCGATTCGAGGCCCATCCAGATCCATGAGACGCCGAGGTCCACCAATTCCTTGATGGTATACTTGCGGATCGCGTTGGCCGAAGAGAACACGTAGAAGGCCCAGGATTTGCCCTTTTCCTTCATGCGATCGAGCAATTCCATGGCGCGCTTCTTATAAAGCAGGAAGTTCTCGTCCATGATGAAGAACGAGCGTACGTTCAGGGAACTTTCCATCTCGCACATGGTTTCGAAGAGTTCGTCGCCGGTTTCGTAGAAATTCAGAAACTTGCCCTTGCCGCCGAAGAAAGCGGAGGTGGTACAGAAGTTGCAGCCCATGGGACATCCCACGGATGGAATAATGGTTGCGGCGGCTTGGCCGGGGGCGTCGGGGATGCGCATCCCCATGGTCCGCAGGCCGTATCCCGAGACGATGTGCGGGTGCTTGATGGGCGCGTTTTCGTCCGCGCCCAGATAGCGGCGCATCCAGGAGATACCATCGCCGCGCACGATGTGATCGGCGTCAACGATCTTGTCCAGCCCAGGAATCGCGGCCACGTGGCCGCCCACTATGATGGTGGAATTGGGCGACAGACGCCGCGTGATGCGGCACATCTCACGGACCTTGCCCACGTTGACGATGATTGACGAGATACCCACCACGTCATAGGCATTTTCTTTAAGCTCGCGCTCGAAAGCCTCACGCGTGGGGAAGTCCAGCACGGTGCAGGGCGCCGGAATATTCTCCTGGATCATCATGATGCCCCATGAGCGGTGAAACATCCGCAGTGAGAAGGGCCCCTGTTCGCGGGTCACCTGATTGTGATACAGCTCCATGGGGTTGATGGCGCGGCTGCCGAACCGGTCGTTTTGTGCATAAGGGCCGAAAACGGCGGACAACAAGATACGGGCTTCGGCGCCTTTGGGGTGTGTTTGCATTTTAGGAGTTTAGGTACTTCTTCACCTCTATTAGTAACGCGGTGCGCGCGGCCGGATCGTAATATTTGTGTAATTTCGGGCGGGCTCCCGGCACAGGATAGAATGGTCTGATGTTCAGGTTTCGCTTTGCCCTTGCAGCGCTATGGGTTACGGCCGCCTTCGGCGCCGATTCGCATCTCGGCAACTATCGCCAGTTAACGCATGGGGGCCAGAACGCCGAAGCGTATTGGGCGCCGGACGGCAAACGCCTGATCTTCCAATCCACGCGCCCGCCCTACGAGTGCGACCAGATGTTCATCATGAATGCGGACGGCTCGGACCAGCACCTGGTCTCGACCGGCAAGGGGCGCACCACCTGCGGCTATTTCCTGGCCGACAACAAGCACATCATCTACGCGTCGACGCACGGCGCGGGCGACGCCTGCCCACCGCCGCCCGATCGCAGCCACGGATATGTGTGGGGCGTTTTCGCGGGCTACGATATCTACCTGGCTACGGACGCCGGAAAGATCCTGAAGCGGCTTACCGAGACACCAGGATACGATGCCGAGGGCACCATCAATTGGAAGACGGGCAACATGGTGTACACTTCGCTGGCCTCGGGCGACCTGGATTTGTGGACCATGAAGACGGATGGCTCGCACAAGAAGCAGATCACCCGCAAAGTGGGATACGATGGCGGCGCAGTATTCTCGCGCGACGGAAAGAAGCTGGTGTGGCGCGCCGGTTATCCGAAAACGCCCGAAGATATGACCCGCTACAAAGCGCTGCTGGCGGAGAATGTGACCGCGCCCATGAAAATGGAAATCGTGGTGGCGGATGCGGACGGCAGCCACGCGGCTACGGTCACGGATTTCGGATGCGCGAGTTTCGCGCCCACCTTCACGCCGGATGGCAAGAAGATCCTGTTCGCGTCCAACAAGCACGCCTGCGATACGCGCCGTTTTGAACTCTACATGATGAACCTGGATGGCAGCGGGCTGGAGCAGGTGACGGATTTCGGCGGCTTTACCTCCTTTCCCGAATTCTCGCCGGATGGCAAGACGCTGGTGTTCTGTTCAGACCGCGACGCCAAGGAAAAGTACGAGTTCAACATCTTCACCGCGGATTGGAAATAGGCGCGCTACATCGCCAGCAAGGCGGCCAGCAGATCGATGCCGTCCCATAGGTTCTCCAGCCGGATGTTCTCGTCGAAGCTGTGCTGGTTGTTGTCGTGATTCGCGATGGGGACGGTGATGGTGGGCGCGTGCAGCGTCGCTTCGATCATGTATAGCGGCACGCTGCCGCCCATAGTGGGCAGTTTCACCACGGGTCCGCGGGCGGATTCGGCCGTGCGCAGCACAAGCTGCGAGACAGGTAGATCCATGGAGGTGCGCGCCGCGTCATAGCCGCCGGGCTCCACAGTGACTTGGGCGACCTTGGCGTGCGCCATGCGCATCGTGGAATCCGGTTCGTGGTCGACCACGAAGTAACCCTGCTTGCGGATGTGCGCGATGACGCGGCCGGCGGCGGTATCGTGATCGATGCCTTTCACCAGCCGGATATCGATGGACGCCGTGGCGGAAGCGGGGATGACATTGCTGGCCTGCGCGCCCGTGCGGGCGGCGCGCATCCCGCGGATATTCAGCGACGGCAGGTTCAACAACTCCACCAGCTTCCGGCCGCCGCCTTCCGTGCCGCCCAGCCACAGCTCGCGCATGAGATCGCGATCCACGTCCGGAGCTTCGGCCACCGCGCGGCGCTCGGTCTCGCTGAGGGGCGCGATGCCCTCGTAGAAACGATCGATGGTGACGCGGCCGTCGTCGTCTTTCATGGATGCCAGCAGGCGGGCCAGCATCATGGCAGGATTAGGCGCCCAGTTGCCGTAATGGCCGCTGTGGAGCTCGTGCTTAGGGCCGTAGATGGTGATATCGAGCGTGGTGATGCCGCGCGCGCCAAACACAATCTGCGGGCGGCGGCTCTGGTGCACTGGACCGTCGCAGATCAGCCAGACATCGGCGGCCAGCAGTTCTTTGTATTCTGTGAGGATGGCGGCCAGGTGCGGCGATCCGGCCTCTTCTTCTCCCTCAAAGACGAACTTGATGTTGGCGCGAAGCGGGATGGCGGAAGCATGCAGCGCATCGAGCGCCGTGGCCAAGGCGACGATGGGAGCCTTATCGTCGGAGGACGAACGCGCGTAGATGCGGCCATCGCGCAGCACGGGTTGCCACGGCGGCGTGGCCCATTCTTTCGGATCGAGCGGCTGGCCGTCGTAATGCGCGTAGAAGACAACGGTGCGTGCGGCTCCCGATGTATCGATTTCACCCAATACGACGGGCGGTGCGTCCGGCACTTCGAGCAGGCGGGTTCTTACGCCACGTTTTGCGAGGAGCGCCGATACGGCCGCCGCATTACGGCGGATGTTGGGCGGGTCGCTCGCCAGATTCGGAATGGCCAGCAGGCCCATGAACTCGGCGAGGATGGCTTGCCCGTGGGTCGCACGCCAGCGATGCGCGGCCGCGGCGGCGGGGTTCGGCTGGGCGTGTACTAGAGCCGCGATCGCGACGGATAGAAGGGCAGCCCTCAACTCAACTGCCCTTTGATGGGCAACTCGCGGATGCGCTTTCCAGTGGCCGCGAAGATGGCGTTGCAGATCGCGGGGGCCATGGGCGGCACACCGGGTTCGCCTACGCCGGCCGGCGGCGCATCGCTAGAGACAATGTGGACGTGCGTTTCGAAAGGCGCCTCATTCATGCGCGCGACGCGATAACCATCGAAATTCGATTGCTGGATGCGGCCTCCCGCGGCGGTGATTTCGCCCATTAACGCGATGCTGGTCCCGAACACGGCCGCGCCCTCGAACTGGGAGCGCACGCGGTCGGGATTGATGACCCGTCCGGGGTCCACCGCGATATCCACACGCGGAATGCGGACTTTGCCGTCGTGGACTTCCACCGCGACCACAGTCGCCACATAAGTGAGGAAACTGCGATGCACGGCGATGCCCAGCGCGCTGCCGGCAGCGGGCTTCTTGTTCGCCCAGCCGGATTTCTGCGCGGCCAGCTCGAGAACATTCCGCAGGCGCGCGGTATCGAATGGGAATTTGGGATTGCCCTTATCCGACGGCATGCCTTCCTTCGTGAAATCGATGACACGCGGCGGCCCGATCAATTCGAGCAGGTATGCGACGCGGTCGCGTCCGGCCGCGGAAGCCAACTCGTCGGTGAAGGTCTGCACGCCGAAGGCATGATAGATGTTGGATACCGAACGTAGCCAGCCGATGCGCACCTGGGCCTTGGCCGGGCCATTTTCCACGCGCAGGTTGGGGATCGGATAAGGAATATCGGTCCATCCCATGCCGAGCTGGCCGGCGCCATACTCGTCCTTCGGATTCCACAACATGCCGATCGGCGGGAAGACACTGCGCTGCAGCCAGGCGGTGGGATGACCCTTGCCGTCCAGCGCCGCCTTCATGTACAGCGCGGCCGGCGAATGGAAGTAGTCGAAGTGTACGTCGTCCTCGCGGCTCCAGACGATCTTTACGGGTTTGCCCACCTGCTTCGAGAGCAGGGCCGCTTCAGCCACGTAATCGGGCTTCGACTTGCGCCCGAAGCCGCCACCGAGCAGAGTGACATGGCACTCCACGTCTTCCTTCTTGATGCCCAGCGCCTGCGCCACGGTGTCCTGTACGGCCTGCGGATCCTGCGTGCAGGCCCAGGTGACCACCTTGCCGTCTTTGAACTCGGCCACGGCGGCGACCGGTTCCATGGCAGCATGCGCCAACATGGGCGTGTAGTAGGACGCCTCCAGGGTTTTGCCGCCTTTGGCGAACTCGGTGTCCACATTGCCCAACTCGCGCGCGACATGGCCCGGCTGGCGGGCGGTGTCGAGCATCTCTTGTTTGTAGGCGGGCGAGTCGTATGCGCCGTGCTCGCCCAAGTCCCATTCGATTTTCAGCTTTTTGCGTGCCTGCAGCGCAGTCCAACTATTGTTGGCGATGACGGCCGCGCCACCCAGCGGCTTGAACGCGTAGGGCGGTTTAGCCAGATCCAGCATGACCACCCGCTCGACGCCTTTCACCTGTTTGGCGGCGGCATCGTCACAGGACTTCAACGCGGCGCCCATTACCGGCGGACGTTCAATCGACGCATAGACCATGCCAGGCATGCGCGCGTCGATGCCGAATACGGCTTTGCCCGTGACGATGGGCTTGAGATCGACAATGGGAATGTCTTTGCCGATGTAGCGGAACTGATCTGGGGTCTTCAGGCGGACCGCGCCCTGTTGGGGCGCCGTGGCCGCGGAAGCCAGCGAAGCGAGTTCGCCGTAAGCCAGCTTGCGGCCGGTCTTGGGATGTACGACGAAGTGATTCTGCGCGCGGCACTCCGTCTCGGGCACACCCCATTTGGTGGCCGCGGCATTCTCGAGCATGGTGCGCGCGGTGGCGCCGGCAGTCCGCAGGGTATCGTAGAAATCGCGCACGGAACAGGAGCCGTCGGTGTCTTGCGATCCGTACTTGGGATCGCCCAGCGCCTGGACTACCTGGACGCGCGCCCAATCGGCTTCCAGTTCGTCGGACACGATCATGGGCAGGCCGGTACGGCAGCCGGTGCCCATTTCGGAGCGATGCGCCACGATCTTAACCGTGCCATCCGGCTCGATGCCCAGATACACGCTGGGCTGCCAGGTTCCGGCGGCCT
>Ga0187871_10002292_pt1 | contig 15730 bp, 10 predicted proteins | sample June2016WEW_16_1_FD_132988 | JGI IMG/M metagenome (GOLD analysis project Ga0187871, IMG submission 132988) | Peatland microbial communities from SPRUCE experiment site at the Marcell Experimental Forest, Minnesota, USA - June2016WEW_16_10 | ecosystem: Environmental > Terrestrial > Soil >... | reverse complement strand
TGGCGATGTGGACGGACCGGCTGCTGTTGCCCTTTCTGCCGACCGATTCGCCCGAGTTGGCGCTAACATCGAATCCGGATTTGCGGGTTTTGCTATTTACCGTCGCGGTTGCTTTTTTGACAGGGATTGTTTTCGGTCTTGCGCCGGCGCTCCAGAGCACGCGGCCGGATCTGGCTCCCACGTTGAAGGACCAAGTGGCGGGAATTGTGGGCGCGGGCACACAGGTGAATTTCCGCAAGGTGCTGGTTGCCGCCGAGGTAACGGTCTCGTTGCTGTTGCTGGTGGGCGCGGGTTTGTTCATTCGCAGCCTTCACAACCTAACAGAACTCGGCCCGGGCTTCCCCACCGAAAACCTCACTGCTTTCTCCATCGACACCAGCTTGAACGGTTACGACGGAAACAAAGCCAAGATTTTCTATCGCCAGTTGACGGATGAGATCAAAAATATTCCCGGGGTTCGCGATACGGGCCTGGCTGCCGTACGAATTCTGACCGGCAACGAATCGGACAGCGCGGTAAAAGTGGAGGGGCATTCTTTCAAGCCCGGGGAAGCCGCGCATCCCTACATGAATTTCATCAGTCCCGGTTATTTCGCGGCGCTCGGCGTACCGATTCTGGCCGGGCGCGACTTCCGGGGGAACGACACCGCGACCATCCATCATCCTCAATTCGACGTACCTACCGTCGTAATGGTCAACGAGAAATTTGCGAAAACCTATTTCGAGGATGGAAATGCCGTTGGGCATCACGTGGGCTTCGGCGCGGATCCGGATACAAAGACGGACATGGAAATTATCGGCGTGGTGAAGGACATCAAGTACACCACACTGCGCGATGAAATCCCGGTGCAAATGTTTGTCCCTTTTATGGCCACCCCATTTGTGAATGAGATGACGATGTACGTCAAGTCAGCTCTGCCTCCCGACCAAGTGTTTTCCGCGCTGCGCGCCAAGGTGCGGGAGCTGGATGCGAATCTGCCGCTCTACAACATTCGAACGCTGGATCAGCAGATCTCGGCATCGCTCCTGACGGAACGCCTGATCGCGAGCTTATCCACGGTGTTCGGATTCCTGGCCACGCTGCTGGCCACCATTGGTCTCTATGGAGTGATGGCGTACACGGTGGCGCGGCGCACGCGCGAGATCGGAGTAAGGATGGCGCTGGGCGCGTTCCAGAAGGATGTCATCTGGCTGGTGATGCGCGAAGTGCTGGTGCTGGTGGCGATCGGACTGGTAGCGGGATTGGGCGCATCTTTAGCGCTCACCCGCTTCGTCCACTCGCAGCTCTACGGGGTCACCGCGTATGACCCGGCGACGCTCGCGCTGGCAACCCTGGGACTCGCGGCCGTAGCCTGCGCGGCCGGATATATCCCGGCCTTGCGCGCCAGCCGCGTGGATGCGATGGAGGCTTTGAGATATGAGTAACGATCTTCGCTTCGCGCTGCGGACGCTCTGGAAATCGCCGGTTTTCACTGCCGTGGCCGTTCTCTCGCTGGCGCTCGGAATCGGAGCCAACACCGCCATCTTCACGTTCCTCGATCAGATCCTGTTGCGCTTGCTTCCCGTGAAAAATCCCCAGCAACTGGTGCTGCTCACAGCGAAAGGCTTTCACTACGGCGGCAACTGGGCCGACAATGCGCTCTCCTACCCGATGTACCGCGATTTTAGAGAGCACAATTCCGTTTTCACCGACATGTTCTGCCGCTACCAAGAGCATGTGAGTTTGGGCTACCAAGGCCACACGGAGCGCGTCATCTCAGAGTTGGTATCGGGCAGCTATTTCCCGGTGCTGGGGGTGGGCGCCGCTGTGGGACGCACCCTCACGCCTGATGATGACCGCGTTCCGAACGGGCATCCCGTTTTGATGTTGAGCTACTCGTATTGGAAAAGCCACTTCGCGGGCGATCCCTCCATCACTGGCAAGATCGTGGTCATGAACGGCCACAATTACAAAGTAATCGGCGTGGCTCAAAAAGACTTCGACGGAATGGAGCTGGGCTACTCCACGCAAGTTTTTTTGCCGATCATGATGCGCGAGGACGCGATGCCGATGTTGGAGGAGCCCAATTTCACGAATCGCCGCTTGCGCTGGGTCCACGCTTACGGGCGCCTGAAACCGGGCGTGACTCGCCGGCAGGCTGAAGCGTCGCTGCAGCCGTTTTTCCATGCAATGCTCGAAATGGAAGTGAAAGAGGCGGCGTTCAACAATGCGTCGGCCGAAGTTCGCAAGCGATTTTTGAAGAGTGTCATCGAAGTGTGGCCGGGTTCGCAGGGCCGATCCGATTTGCGCCAGGAGCTGAACACGCCGCTGTGGGCCTTGATGGCGATTACCGGCGGCGTTTTGTTAATCGCGTGCGCCAATGTGGCCAGTTTGCTGATTGCGCGCGCTACTTCGCGGCAGAAAGAGATTGCGATTCGATTGGCGCTGGGCGCGGGACGCGTCCGCATCATGCGCCAGCTTGGAGTGGAGAGCCTGCTGCTATCGAGCATTGGCGGCGGCCTGGGATTGCTGCTGGCGCTCTGGACCGATCGGCTGCTGATGGCGCTGCTTCCATCCGATACCATATCGCTTCAACTTTCTACCACTCCCGATCTGCGTGTTTTGGGATTCACCATTGGTGTTTCGTTGCTCACGGGCATACTTTTCGGGCTATTTCCCGCGCTGCAGGGCACGCAGCCCGATGTCGCGCCTACGCTGAAAGATCAGGTGGGTGGGATCGTGGGCAGCGGTGCACAAGTGCGGTTTCGGAAGGGGCTTGTAGTGGCCCAGGTGTCGCTATCGCTGTTGCTGCTGGTGGGCGCTGGTTTGTTTGTTGGCAGCCTGCGTAACCTACGGGAACTTGGTCCCGGCTTCTCCACCAGCAATCTGGTTTCATTCAATCTGGATCCCAGCACGAACGGCTACAGCACCGAGAACGCCAAAGCGTTCTACCGACGATTGGTGGAAGAGGTGAACTCGGTGCCCGGCGTGCAATCTACAGGATTGGCTGGGAAGCGGATTTTGGATGGCGACGGGTGGGATTTCTGGATAACCGTCGAAGGGCACCGTCTGAAGCCGAATGAGGTACCGGATGCCTACGCGAACTCAATTAGCCCCGGATATCTGGCGACACTCGGTGTGCCGATGCTGGCGGGTCGCGATTTTACCGCCAAAGACACGGACACGGTACTGCATGAACCTCCGAATGGTAAGGTGGCCGCCGCCATTCTGGTGAACGAGAGACTCGCAAAGGGATATTTCGGCTCGGCGGGCAACGCCATAGGCCGCCACGTTGGGCTTGGCATCGATCCGAATACGAAGACCGATATGGAAATCGTGGGCGTGTTTAAGGACATCAAGTACACCAGCCTCCGAGACCAAGTTCCTGCGGAGATATGCGTTCCCTACATGACGGAACCTCATGTAGGCGCGATGACTGTGTATGTGAGGACCACGCTCGCGCCTGCGCAATTTTTTGGGGCGGTACGCGCCGAGGTTCGTGCGCTGGATTCCAATCTGCCGATGTACGCCATGACAACCCTGGATGAGCAGGTTTCGAATTCGCTGCTGGTGGAGCGCCTGATCGCGAGTCTATCCATGGTCTTTGGATTCCTGGCGACGCTGCTGGCTGTAGTCGGATTGTACGGCGTGATGGCGTACACCGTAACCCGGCGCACGCGCGAGATCGGGATTCGGATGGCGCTGGGTGCGTTCCAAAAGCATGTGATCTGGATCGTGATGCGCGAAGTGCTGACGCTGGTGGCGATTGGGATCGCTTTGGGGTTGGGAGCGGCGATTGCGTTGACTCGCCTGGTGCAGGCACAGCTTTACGGAATTACAGCGTCGGATCCCGCGACGCTGGTCGTAGCGACACTCGGCTTGGCGACCGTCGCCTGTGTCGCCGGATATATCCCGGCGTTCCGGGCCAGTCGCGTGGATGCGATGGAAGCTTTGCGTTATGAGTGAAGTTGGGTAGTACGAATTAGCTGGATTTTTCCTGAGAAGCTTCGGCCCATCGGCCCACTATTGCTTCGTGGGAATAGTCCCAGTTGGAATACGTGGGATCTCCGCGCGCGTGCTAGAGTGGCGTGCTGCCTGGACGTCTGACCCCGTTAAGCGCCTGCGGTTCCTACAACGTGCGCGCGCCAGCCCGGAACGTGACACGGGGAAATTTTCGCTAATAGCGATCGCCATAGCACTGGTGGGCCTCGCATTTCTGGGACTCACCTGGGCCAGCGCTTCACTAGTACAACCGGCCGGAAGCAGGGCGCCGTCCCGCGTGCCACATTTTGCGGCCTCCTCTCCTCTCCCATCGCCGAAACTCGATAGCCTTCCAGGGCGTGTTTGGCAGGTGGAAGCGAACGATCGTTTTGAGTTATACAGCAATGGACTTCGCGTGGAGAACCAATTTGTAACCAATACCCAGCCCAGGGCTTACCTATCTCTTTCTCGCGAGGCCCTTTCCCGCGAAGGCATGGAGACGCGCCCGGCCAGGTTGCGATTAGACCCGGCCGGGATCGTTTTCCATACCACCGAGAGCCACATGGCTCCCTTCGAAGAGGACCAGAACGGAACTTTGCGGCGAGCAGGCGAGGGTCTGCTTGAGTATGTGCGCCGCAAACACGCCTATCACTTCGTAATCGATCGATTCGGACGGGTTTTCCGCGTGGTGCGGGAGGGCGATTATGCCAATCATGCCGGCCATTCCGTTTGGGCCGATCAGACCTGGGTCTATCTCAATCTCAACCAGAGTTTCTTCGGCGTGGCGTTCGAAGCCACCAGCCGGCCCGGGGACGGGCCGCCCGTGAATGCTGCCCAAGTGCACGCCGGGCGGATCTTAGTGGAAATGTTGCGGGTGCGTTACATGATCGCGGCGGGAAACTGCGTGGCGCACGCACAGGTTTCCATCAATCCGTCGAATCGGCGCGCTGGTTATCACACCGACTGGGCCGCGAATCTGCCGTTCCACGACCTGGGGCTGAGCGACAACTACCAGCGTCCGCTGCCTAGCCTAGTCTTGTTCGGTTTCACTGCCGACGACGAACTGCGCTCCAGCGGTGCGCTTGGCCCGGCTGTTCAGGCGGCCGAGGACCTGATCGGGCGGGATGCGGCCGCTCGCAGCATACCGCTGGCACGTTACCGGGAAATTCTTCAAAGAAGATACAAAGACGCCATCGCGTCAGTGGGGAGACAAACAAATGTCAAATACCAGCAGTAAGTCGAACACTTCCGCCGTCGGGCTCGACGTTGGCACCAGTCGCATCGTCACCGCCCAACGCCTGGACAAGACCACGCAATACCAGGCTCAACTCAACGCCTTCGTAACGCTTCCGTTTTCGAAATTAACTCAGGGTGTTCTTAAGAAAGAGCGCATCCCGCATCTGGTGCAAGGCTCTGAGCTCACCGTGTACGGCGACGAATCGGAGCGCTTCGCCAATCTGTTCCACAGAGAAACGCGCCGGCCCATGTTGCGCGGCGTCTTGAATCCGGAGGAATCCAACAGCCTGAAACTGGTGCGGGAGATCGTGGTGCTGCTCACCGCTGAGTCGCCCGGGCAGGGCCAAAAGCTCTGTTTCAGCGTTCCAGCGGCTCCCTTGGGCGCGACTCAGGAAGTGAACGCGCACGAAGCCGATTTGAAACGGATGCTGGACGATCTAGGCTACGAAGCCACCAGCATCGAGGAAGGCCTGGCGGTGGTCTACGGCGAGATGGAAAACTCCAACTATACCGGTATCGGCGTCAGTTGCGGAGGAGGATTGTGCAACGTGTGTCTGGCGTACTTGTCGGTCCCGGTGTTCAGCTTTTCCATCGGCAAAGCCGGCGATTTCATTGACGCTAGCGTTGCCAATCAACGCGGCGAGCCGGCCACGCGTATCCGAACCATCAAGGAAGAATCGTTCCACCTGAACGGCCACTTCGCGAACAAGATCCATCAGGCCCTCAATACGTACTACGAAGATATGCTGCAGGCGCTGGTCGCGGCCATCCGCGACGCATTCGCCGGCGCTCACAACATGCCCAAGCTTACACGGCCCATCCCGCTGGTCTTGAGCGGCGGCAGCGTGCTCGCGGCCGGCTTCCGCGACCGATTCGAAAAGATCCTGCGCGAAACTGAGCTGCCGGTGGCGATTTCGGAGGTGCGTTTGGGAGCAAGCCCGCAACATTCGACGGCCCGGGGCGCGTTGGTGGCGGCGTTGAGTGAGATGTAGAGCAGTTTATTCGACTAACTGCGGCACGGTATACCCGGCGTTCATGCGTTTTTCCTTGCTCCAGTCGTGATAAACGTGGCACTCAAAGCAGCGCGCCTCGGCCGCATTCCCGCCGCTGCGGTGACACTCGCGGCACACCTGGATGCCCGGTATCAGCACGTCCGAAGTTTCCTGGCTGTTGTTCGCTCGCGTATGGCAGGACGCGCAGGCCAGCAGTTGGTGCGCTTCGTGATCAAAGGTTGCGTGCGGCAACCAACGCGCAGTGATGGCGGCCTTCGCAACTACCGGAAGCGAATCGGGGCCGGCTGGATAGCTCAGCGCGTGGCATTCCTTGCAGGCTTTGCGCCACAGCAACAACTGCGCGTCGGCCAATCGCTGAGCAATCCATTCCTCGGCATTACGTGGAATAGGAGGCACTGGACGCGCCGGCAGGCGTTTATCCGGTTCGTCGACGGTATGAATTTGATCCGGATGCGCGGCGATAAATTCCGTCAGCTTATCCACCACAAATTCGTAAACCACCTTGGGCTCTTTATGGGGCACGGATTCCCGAAAGCGCCGGTCGAACTGCAACGTGTGGCAGGCCGAGCAGTGCTTCCTATAATTCACTGGCGACATGTACGCACGGCTGGGCAACGTTAAGTTCAGCCCGGGCGTGAAAGTAGCTGGAGTCACTTCCGCCTCGCCATACGGCCATGCTTCTTCCGTTCCCGGCGCTCGATGGCAATCCGCGCACTTTAGCTGGACGGTGCCGCGCGGTCCACGCAATTCTTTCTTGAGATGCACCTGATGGTTGAACTTGATGGTGCCCGGATCTTTTTGGCCGCTCCGCAGCGGCGCAAATTCCGGATGGTTGCGATCGAAATCGGTGATTTCGGCCACGAATCTCGGCGGAGCGTTCTTGTCCTTGGCGGCGAGATCGGCATGGCACTGCGCACAAGCGCGGTCGCTGGTGCTGGCCAGGCGCAGCACGCCTTTGTGCTCCACGTGGCAGTCCGAACAAGCCGGCGCAAACGTCTGCTCTCCATGATGGATGGGCCCGTCGTGGCAAGCCAGGCAAGCCTGATCGGTCACAGTCCGCTGGAATCCGGCGGTGGAGACGTGGCAGGCGGAGCATTTGTGCCCGAGCAAGGCGTGCGAGTGCGCCACGGGTCCGGCATTGTAGGGTGTGGGACTCCCGCGCAAACCATGCCAGCCTAACCAGCCCAGACCAACCACGGTAAGCACAACCGAGAGGATTCGGCGCCAGCGTGGAATTCCACCGAGCGTCTTGAAGTAATCAAGATTGATTCGCTGCGCCAGCTTTTTGGTGGTGCGTGTTCGTCCCGACATGCTCCCTCAGTAACGCAATGCCATCACAGCGTGTACCGCTCCTAAAGCCAGCAGTGCGATTGAAAGCGGAACATGTACCAGCAGCCAGGCGTGCAGCCAACGATAGATGCGGATCTGGCTGCTCAGTTGATGCTCTTCGTCGCAGATGTTTTCGAGATCGTTCAGCACGGGATGCACGGAAGTCACCAGCAGCCTGCGCAGCGATTCGAAAACATCCGCGGCGCGGCGGGGATCGGCAAGCTCCATTTGCTTCGCGTCCGGATCAGAGAGAAACGGCCGAACTTTGGTCAGGTATATTTCACGAAACCGCGCGCGGTCCTCCTGCTCGATCTCCACCAACAAGCTCACCGCGGCGGCGGATGGTTCACCCGGAAAAAGCTGCTCGGCGAGGGCCTGGCCCTCGAGAAGCTGGGCGGCGGGAACCTGGCCAATGGGCCCACATACCGTCGCCACCAGTTGATCCGCTTCTTCGCGAAGCTGCGCGCGCACGTTCGGAATCTCCTCGTAGATGGTTTCCATCGGCACGCGCGAAGTCATCATCCGGGGAACATAATGCTGCACCAAAGCACCCGCCACGCCGCTCGCGATCACGATAAAGAATAGCCACATCAGAACGGCCGTCAGCGGACCGCGAAACGCGAAGCCGCCGTGGAACAGGATGAGAGGCAGGCTGAGCAGGCCCAGCCAGATGTGGCCCCGCATCCAGGTTTGGGCCCGGCCGAGGCGCCAGACCGGCACTTTCTTGCGAGCGCCCAGAAGCCCCGCGTATAGCATCAGCGCGTAGCCCGCGATGCCGAACGTGAGCCCCAGCGCGCTGCCTCCACGTGGTCCGCCGGGGGCGCGGACGGCGAAGAGGATGTACATCACCAAGCTCGCGGCGAGCACGGCCAGCGTCCAAAGCATCCACGGCCGGTGGGTTTTATCGATTCGCATGATGCGCCGCTACTGCCTCGCCTCCGTCTCGAGCGGCGTCCCCAGCCAGCGGAAAAACTCGTTCGGTTCCACGCGATGTGCGGCGTCGTGCGGACAAGCGTACACACAGCTCGGTTCGGCATGCTCGGTGCACAAATCGCAGGACGTGGCTTTCTGTTTCTTAACGGCGATCTCGCGGCCAGGCGCACTGGGGTCGCTCTGCAGCACCTCGAACGGATGCATGTTGATATTTCCGTACGGGCAGTTCTTGGCGCACAGGCCGCATCCAATGCACCAGTTTTCGATGATCACTTCGAGCGAATTGCGGCGCCGGATGGCGCCCACCGGACAGCCCACCATGCACAACGGGTCGCGGCACTGCCGGCAGGAAGTGGCCACCAGATATTTCTCGAAGCGTAGGCCTTCGCGGATCAACCTAGTCACGCCGTCGTGCGCGTCGGCACAGGCGCGCACGCAGGCGTCGCAGCGCGTGCAGCGCTCCAGATCCAATACCAGGAGGCTCTGTGCCTCCATCAAACCTTGCGCCAGAAAATGATCTAGCGGCATGCTGGTGGCCGTCGAAAGGCGCTGCCGGTTTTGCTCCTGACGCTCGCGAGCCAGGCTCTCCAGGCTCCGGCGAACCTCCGGGAACTGATCCACCATTTGATGGAATTCTTCGGCGTGTATGCGAACCAGCTCCACATGATCGAGCGCGGTGCAAGTGGCCGTGCGGCGGCCTTCACCCAGCAGCCCGATCTCGCCGAAATATCCGCCGCGGCCGAGATACGCCAGCACCAGCTCTCCGCCCGGATGCGGTTCCGCGACCTTCACGAACCCGAGACGAACCAGATAAAAGCTGTCCGCGATATCGCCCTGGTTGCAGATAATATCGCCCTTGCCGTAGCGCACGAGTTCAACTTTTGTCCGCAGCAGATCGATGAAATCGGGCGTCAGGGACGCGAACATCGGAACGCTACGCAAGTGGTCGTCGAGGGCGCGCCTCTTATAGCCCGCATCCAATTGCGCCTTGAGCGTTTTGTTGCGCTGGATGATGTCCAGCACGTTGCGCAGCATTTCCAGCATCACGCAATCCGTCAGCGCGCGCACCGTGGCCGAGCGCGGATAAAGGCTCATGCACGTCATTTCGCCGAACAGATCGCCCGGGTTCAACGTCGCCACGGGACTGTCGTAGGGCAAATCCACGGGCCCGTCGATGGGGATACTGGGCCGCTGGCCTTCTCCTTCGCGCCGCTCCTCACGGCGGCCCGCCAGGCGACTGGTGAGTTTGCTGAAAAAGCCCAGCGCGCCACCTTCGGATTTTACGTGCGCCATCGGGGTCGAGAGATAAACTTCGGCGCTGCCTTCTAGAATGTAGAACGCCGTTGAACCGTACTCGCCTTCCCGGCAAACAATCTCGCCTTTCTTGAAATGACGGCGAACCACCGCGCTCTTGTTCAATTCCAAGAACGTTCCGGAGACTTTCTGGAAATAAGGCAGATCCAGCAGCTCTTCGACATTCACCGGCTCGCCCGGCAGCACGGTTTTCACGACACTCTTGTTGGTGAGCGCGCCGGTGGGGCAGGAGACCATGCACTCCCCGCACGAGACGCAAGAGGAGTTGCCCATGGGCAGGTTGTAATCGAACGCGATGCCGGCCAGGAAGCCTTTACCCCGGCGGCCCAGCACATCGTTGTGGCGGATTTCGTCGCATCCTCGAATGCAGCGGTCGCACAGGATGCAAGCTTCATGATCGACGGCGATCACCAGCGACGAATTGTCCTGGCCGCGCGGCGAGAGCCGGCGGGGAAAGCGCGGCTCGGATATACCCTCCAGGCGCGCCAGCGTTTCCAGCTCGCAATCGCCCGAATTCCGCTGGCGGGCGCAGGGGCTGGGATGATCCGCCATCAGCAATTCAATCAGCGTGCGCCGCGCGCGCAGAACCTTTGGGGAATTGGTGGACACCACCATTTTGTTTTCCGCCGGCCGCACGCAGGACGCCGGAAACACCCGCGCGCCTTGCACATCCACCACGCACACGCGGCACACCCCCACTGGCGTCTCGTTTTGCTGGTGGCACAATGTGGGAATCGCGATCCCCTGCATGCGGGCGGCATCGAAGACGCTGGTGCCTTGGGGAACTGTGACAGGGATGCCGTCGATGGTGAGTTGGACGTCGCTCATGCGTTTGCGACGCTCCCTTCCGGTCGCGGCTCGGAATGCATCGGGCAAACACCTTCGGGACACTGCTTTTGCAAAATATGCGCTTCGATCTCCGGACGAAAATGCAGCAGCACGGAACTCAACGGCGCATGCGCGAACTGGCCCAGGCCGCAGATGGACGTCAGCTTCAGCGCGTCGGTGAGCTCGTCAATCAATTCCATATCGGAGCGCGACCCTTTTCCATGCGTCCAGCCCGTGAGAATGTCCACCATCTTTTGCGATCCCATGCGGCATGGCACGCATTTCCCGCAGGATTCATTGCGGAAGAATTTCACCGCGTTCAGCGCCATGTCCAGCATGCAGCGGCCTTCCGCGCATACGACAATGGCACCCGATCCCAACATGGAGCCGGCTGCGGCGAGCGACTTGAAATCCAGCCGGACGTCCACCATGGATGCGGGCAGATAGCCTGACGACGGGCCGGAGGGCGCGAAGGCTTTCAAAGCTTTTCCATCGACGATTCCGCCGGCGCGATTATAAATCACTTCCGACATCATGAGTCCCATGGGGATCTCGAAAACTCCCGGATTGCGCACGTCCCCGCTGACGCCGACAAACTTCAAGCCCGCCGCTCCGCCCTGCCCTTGCGCTTTATACCAATCGACGCCATTCATCAAGATCTGTGGGACGTTTGCGAATGTTTCCACATTGTTCAGCGCGGTGGGCTTGTTGAATAATCCGCTTATTACCGGAAACGGCGGCTTATTACGCGGCTCAGCCCGTTTCCCTTCGATTGCTTCGATCAATGCGCTCTCTTCGCCGCAAATGTAACCGCCGGGACTCACGAAGATCTCAAGTTCAAAATCGAGATCCGTTCCTAGAATCCCGCTGCCCAAGAGACGCTCCTCGTAGCATCTCTCGATCTCGTGTTGCAGGATATGCTCCTGCGCCTGATACTCGTAACGGATGTAGAGAAAACCTTTTTGCGCGCCGGTTACCAAGCCTGCGATGATCATTCCCTCAATAACCAAGTTCGGCAGATTCTCCAGAATGAAGCGGTCTTTGATAGTGCCCGGCTCGCTCTCGTCGGCATTGCACACTACATATTTTTCCGGGCCCGGCGCCTTCCGCACCAGTTCCCACTTCAACCCGGTCACGAAGCCCGCGCCACCCAGGCCAGGCAATCCGCTAGCCTTTAACAGCCCGATCACGCCGTCCCAATCGCGCGTTTGAGCCAGCCGCCGCAGTGCGCCATAGCGTTCCACGCCCTGGTAAGGATCGGACGCCAGACCGTGGACAGTCTCGCTCGCTCCCAGTTGCGGCAGTTCGCTGCCGCCCAACGCCGTCAGCACCAATGCTTCCGCTTGGGCCGGTGTCGCACCGCGATAGATGTGATCGTTAATGGAAATCGCGGGCGCGCCGTCGCATTGTCCCAAACAGGAGCATACGCCAACGAAAACATCGTTGGCGCTCAGTCCCTGGAATCGTTGTTTCAAGCCGGTCTCGAGCGTATCGGCGCCGCGCAGATGGCAGGACATGTCGGAGCAGACTCGCAGACTCACCTTGGGCGGCGGCTTGAGATGGAAGTGCGGGTAAAAATCAGCGACGCCGTGAATGCGGTACAGAGGGATCTGGGTGCGCTTCGACATCTCCTCCAACTGCTCGCCCGGAAGGTAACCATATTGGCTTTGAATCGCTCTGAGATCGTCGAAAATCAACCGCCCTCCAGCCGCATCGTCGCGTGAGGTTTCATTATAGACAAGCACGTGCCCGCGCGACTAGCGATGCTACTCCCGATTATGGTGAAATTGACAACTAGTAATGCAAATTCGTTTTGCGTACGCCCTCGGCTTCGCGGCAATTACCGGATTGCTGCTTGGCGCCGATGCCCCCGAACCATCGAAATATACGGGACCGGGGTCGTGCAGTTCGCCCGCTTGTCACGGCAGCGTGCAAGCTCGCGAGGAAACGTCGGTGCTGCAAAACGAGTACAGCACCTGGGTGGTGCGCGACAAACACGCGCACGCGTTCATCAATCTCACCAATCCCATTGGCACTCGGATGGCGAAAATCATGGGCCTGCCGAAGCCCGACACAGCAGCCAGGTGCCTCTCCTGCCACGCTCTCGATGTCCCGGTGGACATGCGCGCCCGCACCTTCGATCTCACCGACGGCGTGGGCTGCGAGAATTGCCATGGACCAGCGTCCGCATGGCTCGGGCCACACACCACGCGCGATTGGAAGTACGACAAGTCGCTCGATCTCGGCATGTACAACACGCGGGATCTGATCAAGCGCAGTGAGAAGTGCCTCTCCTGCCACCTGGGAACATCGGAAAAATTCGTGGATCATGAATTGATCGCGGCTGGGCATCCGGATCTCTATTTTGAGCTGGATTCCTTCATGTCCGTGATGCCGCCGCATTGGAAAGATTTCGACAAAGATCCGTGGCTGGGAGTTCGATCGCTCGGCGTGGGACAAGCGGTGCAATTGCGCGAACAACTGAAGCGTGTCGCGCGGGAATCGCAATCCGGCATCTGGCCCGAATACGCGGAGCTGGATTGTTTCGCCTGCCACCACAACCTCACTGCCGCGAAGGACAGTTGGAGGCAGGAGCGCGGATACCCCGGGCGCCGTCCTGGCAATCCGCCCTGGAATCTCTCGCGCTATGTTGTTTTCCGCCGCGTAATTCAGGAAGCAGACCCGCAAGCGTCCGACCAATTGCGCTCCTCGGTGGACAGCGTCTATGCGTTGGTTACCGCTCTCGGCTCCGATCGAAAACAGATTGCAGCGCAGGCTGCGAGCGCAGCGCAAGTGGCGGACGGTCTGGCACAACGGTTGGCCGCTATGCATTTCGACCAACCCACGACTTTGCGCCTGTTGAAAGGCATTTCCTTCGACGCCAATGACATTGCCGAGCAAGGCGAACGATCGGCCGAGCAAGTCACCATGGCGCTGGATTCTTTGTTCATCGCCTACACGGCGAATGATCATCTGGCGAACGACGCGCAGATCCGGGCGGCCATCCATGGCCTTTTCCAGCAAGTGGAGGACCCCTCCGCATACAATGGCTTAAAGTTCGCACAGGCGATGAAGAGCTTGAACGCCCTTTTCTAATGATCGGCAAGCAACCCAAGATCGCGTTGGCCGGAGTGGGCGCGGTTGTCGCGCTGTTTTCCGTTGGATCGAGGGGCGCTTCCACGGCTTTACCCACGCTGAGCGAGAGCGATGTCCAGACGGTGGTGGAGCATACCGCGGCAGCCGTGAACGTGCCCATGGTGATTGCTGTCACCGACCGGCAGGGAGACATCCTGGCGGTGTACCGCAAGCCTGGAGCACCTGCCACGACGCTCGCGAATTTCGGTGCGCAAGCTGACACGAACGAGGTTGCAGTCGCGCTGGCGCGCACCGCGAGCTTCTTCAGCAATAGCCAGGCGCCGCTTTCTTCACGCACCGTGCGCTATATCAGCGGCATCCATTTTCCTCCGGGCATCCCTTTTACTGGGAACGCCGCGCTCTACGGAATCGAAAACACCAATCGAGGGTGCGGTTTTAATACGGAATTCCTGCCCGGCCAGTCAGTGCCGCCTGCGCGCTCCATCGACGGAACGAAACCGGGATTAGGAATCCTCACCGGCAAAGCCAATCTCAACGATAGCGACCCCACGGCCGTAAATCCTGGCGGAGTTCCATTGTTCAAGAGCGGGATTCTGGTGGGAGGCGTCGGCGTGGCCGGCGTGGATCCCAATGTCGCGGAGTTCGCGGCGTTTTCCGGCGAAACGGGATTCGGCCCCGTCGTGCCTTCGCCCGGCGTAGTTTTCATCGACGGTATCGCGCTGCCATTCGTCAACCAAACGACCATGCCTAGCGGATATCAGGCAGGTTCGGCCAATGGCAGTTACATCGTGAAGCCCGAGAGTAGCCCTGGTCCAGCGCCCGAAGGCGATTTGATTGCGCCGCAGGCGGGTAAGATCGGTGGACTTACCCTCGAAGAAGTCGAGAGCATCGTGAATTTGACGGTCGCGACGGGCAACCTGACTCGCGCGATCATTCGATTGCCGCTGGGATCGCGTGCCCGTTTCGCCATCGCCGTGGCGGATCTGGACGGCACTCTGCTGGCCTTGCATCGCATGCCGGACGCTACCGTTTTCAGTCTGGATGTTGCGGTCGCCAAATCGCGCAACGTAATCTACTTCAGCGGGCCGCATCGCACGCCCGGCGATCTGCCCGGAGTTCCCATGGGCACCGCGGTGACCAACCGGACCATCGGCTTCGGGGCGCAGCCGTTCTTTCCGCCGGGAATCGATTATTCGACGCCCGGGCCGTTCTTCGATCTCTACCAATACGACACGCTGCATCCATGTACGCAGGGATCGCAAGCGTCCAACAAAAATCAAAACGGAATTGTCTTCTTCCCCGGAGCGCTGCCGCTGTATAAGAACGGTGTCCTAGTGGGCGGACTCGGCGTGAGCGGCGACGGCGTGGACCAAGACGATTTTGCTACGGCCGGCGGCGCTGCAAATTTTCAAGCACCTGCAGCGATACGCGCCGATCAGGTATTCGATCAGGGTGTGCGGTTGCCGTACATCAAATTCCCGCGCAATCCAACGGATTAGAGGGGCTGCTGTTTCGGGTTGCTGCGCTCCAGGTCATCCAGGCGGTTTTCGTGTGATCTTGCAATGCGGGCAAGCTCGTTGATGAACCCGTCCGTTTGCTGGAAGAGGTCGGCTGTTTGCCTGAACTTCTTGTCGGTTTCCTGGAAGCGCTTCTCGGTTTCCTTAGAGCGCCTATCAGTTTCTTCCTGCGCGATTCGCAGCAGTTCGACGGACTGTGTCAAGGCTTCGTGACGCTCCGTCAGCTTTTCCAACCGCTCGTCGATCGTCATCCAATCTCCTAGGACCATTGTACGCCGCTGCGCGAAACCGAGCCGCGGCCGGGAGCCAAAGACCATCCCCGTAACGCTCCGTTGAAGACACCCGTGGCGCACGCACTCTGGCGTGCTGCATCGACACTCATGTCGATGTCCGCCCGACGCCGAGACGAGTCTCGGCGCAGCACGCAAGAGTGCGTGCGCCACGGCGTCTTCATGGACTTTGGTGGGCCAGCAGGCCCATGGAAACTCCCTTCCGGTCGCGGCT
>Ga0187871_10002291_pt1 | contig 15737 bp, 18 predicted proteins | sample June2016WEW_16_1_FD_132988 | JGI IMG/M metagenome (GOLD analysis project Ga0187871, IMG submission 132988) | Peatland microbial communities from SPRUCE experiment site at the Marcell Experimental Forest, Minnesota, USA - June2016WEW_16_10 | ecosystem: Environmental > Terrestrial > Soil >... | reverse complement strand
CGAAGCGGCGCTCGATGCCGTCAAAAAGCAGGCCGAACGGGCCAATCTCGGCAAGTCGCGTTTCCTCGCCGCCGCCAGCCACGATCTGCGCCAGCCGCTTCAGACCATGACCCTGCTGCAAGGGATCCTGGCCACCACGGTGAAGGACGCCGACGCCTTGAAGCTCGTCGCGAGGCTCGGTGATTCATTGGACGCGATGGGGGCGATGCTGAACAAGCTGCTCGACATAAACCAGCTCGAGGCCGGGGTCGTCAAACCCGAGCCGCAGTATTTTGCGATCAACGACCTGTTGGAGCGCTTCAGGGACGAGTTCGCCGATCACGCCAAGAGCAAGGGACTCGGCTGCCGCGTGGTTTCGAGCCGTCAGACCGTGCGCAGCGATCCCGCCTTGCTCGAACAGATGGTCCGGAACCTGATATCGAACGCGCTCAAATACACCGGCCACGGCAAGATTCTGCTCGGTTGCCGGCGGCAGGGCGGCAATCTGCGCATCGAGGTCTGGGACACCGGCCCCGGCATCCCCGAAGGGCAGCTCAAGGCGGTGTTCGAGGAATTTCATCAGCTCGACAATCCGGCGCGCGAACGCGCCCGCGGCCTCGGCCTCGGTCTTTCGATCGTGCAACGCCTGGCGGATCTTTTGGGCCACGAGATCGACGTGCGCTCCCGCCTCGGCAAGGGCTCGGTATTTTCGATCACGGTGCCCTGCGCCGGCGTGGAGCGGCGCGCGGTGGCGCGAACCGGCCCGCCGCTTGCGGTGGTGCAGCCGGCCAAGGGCAAATCGATCCTGATCATCGAGGATGACCCGGCGATCCGCGAGACGTTGCAGCTGCTTTTCAATATCGAAGGCTATCGCACGGCGGCGGCGCCGGACGGCAAAAGCGCGTTGGAGATGGTCGCGCTCGGCGCCATGCGGCCGGATATCGTCGTCGCCGACTATAATCTGCCCAATGGGCTGAGCGGGCTCGATGTGGCCTCGCGCCTGCGCGGAACGCTCGATAGCGCGCTGCCGGTGTTGATCGTGACCGGCGACATCTCGACCGAGACATTGCGCGCGATATCGCTGGCGGGCTGCGTCCAGCTGAACAAGCCGATCAAGGCGGAAGACCTCACGCGCCTGGTGCGCGCCCAGCTTACCGCCCCGCGGCAAAAGCCTGAACCGGCGCCGAAGCGGCAACCGGTTGCGCCAGCCGCCGCCGGGGAGCTTGTCCCGACCGTATTCCTGATCGACGACGACGATGCCTTGCGCGAGACCATGCGCGAGCTGATCGAACGCGAGGGGCGGCCGGTCGAGGCCTTCGCGAGCGGCGAGGCGTTTCTCGAAGCCTATCACCCGGGCCGCAAGGGATGCCTGCTGGTCGACGCCCGCCTGCCCGGGCTGAGCGGCATCGCGCTGTTGCAGCGGCTCAAGGAAGAGAATCACGCCCTGCCGTCGATCATGATCACCGGCCATGGCGATGTGGCCATGGCGGTGGAGGCCATGAAGGCCGGCGCCATCGATTTCATCGAGAAGCCGGCCAGCCGCGAAGCGCTGCTCGCCGGCATCGACCGCGCCATCGAATTGACGCAGAATTCGACGGCGCTGTCGGCCTGGCGCGAGGATGCGGCAAAGCGCATCGCCGGGCTGACGCCGCGCGAGCGCCAGATCATGGATCTGGTCATTATCGGCCAGCCGAACAAGATCATCGCCGCGGATCTGGGCGTCAGCCAACGCACGGTCGAAAACCATCGCGCCGCCGTGATGAAGAAGACCCGCTCGAAATCCCTGTCCGATCTGGTCCGGCTCTCCATCGCGGCGGTTTGAGGCGAGGCACGGGGAAAGCCCGGCCGGCATCCGAAAGCCGCCCTCGGCGGCGCTTAACCGCCGGCGCCGGCGCTCCCCGCCGCGAGCCCAGCCGCCGTTATCGTTGCCGATACAGCCCATGAGTATTTTCCGATGCCTGACGCCGGCGAAAGACGGTTCTAGGGTGCGCGACCTTCAGTTTCGCCGTTCCTTAGCGGCGATACCGATCTTTGCAGCCAAATCCAGAAAGGGAACCACCATGTCGTCTTTCGCCAACCCGATTGCCATTTCCTCCCCCTTGGTGCGCTCGCTCGCCATCGCGACGCTGATGGGAGCCACCATGCTCGCCGGCCCGCTGATGTCCGATGCCCGCGCCGACGGCGCCACCAGCATCGCCATCCAGCTGGCGCAGGCAACCACGCCGCAACCCCAGGCCGCCGACGCCCCCGCCGCGACCAAGGCGGAGACCGTCGAGACCCGGATCGCCGACCTGCACGAATCGTTGCAGATCACGCCCGCCCAGGACGCCAAATGGAACAACGTCGCGCAGGCGATGCGCGAGAACGCCACCAACATGGACAAGCTGGTCGCGCAAACCCGGCTGACGCCGCCGCAAAACATGACCGCGGTGGAAGATTTGAAGACCTACGAGAAATTCGCCCAGGCGCATGTCAAGGGACTGAAGAACCTGATTTCGTCCTTCAGCAAGCTTTACGCCGCGATGCCCGCCGCCCAGCAGAAGAACGCCGACGCGGTGTTCCAGAACTTCGGCCACGAACAATCTCCGGCGCATAGCTAGCACGGTCAACGATCGCGTTCCGCGACCGTGACACACGCTTTTCAGAGGAGGTCGCAATGACCTGCATCATCGACACCAAATCGAAACGCCGCCTGCCGGCGAAGCTCGCGGCAGGGCTCGCAATCTCGGCCTTGCTCGTGCTCGGGACGTTTGTCGCGTCCGCCAGCGCGGACGATCACCGGGGCGATCGCGGCGACTACCGCGGCGATCGCGGGCATGGCAGCTGCTGCTATGGCGGCGGTTATTATGCCGCGCCGCCGGTGGTCTACGCGCCGTACTACGCGCCGCCGCCGGTGGTTTACGGCCCGGGCGTTTACCTGCCCGGTCTCAATATCAACATTCGCTAAGCAAGCGTCGGCCCGGGTCGAAAGACCCGGGCCGATTCCTTTAATCCAAACCGCGCCTTGCCCGATTTACCGGCCCTGGTGGGGGCCTGGCGCTTTCACGATTTTCACGGCGTGCATTCGCTGACCCGCATGGCGCCGGCATCGGTGCGCGCGGCGCCGGGCGCGGAATAGCTCGCCTCCCGCCAATCGAGCTTCTGGCGCATGTCCGGAATGAGCGCGGTCACTTGTCCGCCGTCATGGGCGATCACCGCCGCGAATTCCTCGCGATAGGTCTGCGCCAGGCTGACGCCGGAATCGCTGACATCCACGATCTTGAAACCGCCGGGCGTGTCGCGCAGCCGCCAATCGACCCGCGCCACCAGCGCGCCGCTGGGATAAGCGAACGTCGTCATGACCACGGTGCTGTGCTGACCCTCGGCGCGCGTGCCCGTCACGGTCATGGTATCGCCGCTGTATTCGGCGAGCCGGGCGCTCAGCGACTGGATGACGTAATCCTCGAAGACGCGGCTGAATTCCCGCCGGAAAGAATCGCCCGATTTCTGCCAATTATTTCCGAGGACGAAGCAGGATATGCTCGGGAAGTCGGCGCGTTGGTCGAGAACGCCGCGGAAACGCGACCGGCGTTCAGGGACCGAAAGGCTGCCGTCGGCGAAGATCCGGTGAATCTGCGCATTGAACGACGTGACGAGCGCCGACGGATCGGCGGGCGCGGCAAGCGGCGCGGGGCAGAGCGCCAGCAGAATTGCGGCGGTGAGCAGGCACGGGAACGAATGGCGAATGCGCATGGCTGATTTCCTGTGACAATTTCCGTTTGCGGCGGCGGCACGTGAATTGGCGCGGCGCGGGTTGAGCCTGGGATTTCGGCGGCGAGAGCGGCGCGCCCCGCGCGGCGAAGGCTTGGCGCGGTTTACTGGCCCTTGCGGGGGCCCTTCGGCGCCTGATCGGCGAAGCGGCCGAATTGCGCGCCGCCGCGCTGGGTCGATTCCTTGCCGTGATGGGCGCCGTCTTGCGCGTGGCCGTGCGGGGCCTGCGCCTGATGCGCCGCGTGTCCGAAATCGCTCGGCTGGAAGTGCTTGAGCTTCTTTACGCCCTTGCGCTGGGTGGCCATGTCACGAGGACCTTCCGGCCAGCGCCGGGGAATGGGTCCCGCGCCGCCGCGTTTTATTGGCGGCGTCCGCGAGGATTTTCGCCGCCTTCATGGCCGCGGTTTGCCGCGCCTTGCGCTGCCAGAGCTTGGCGCGCGTGGCGGCCGTGGCGATCTGGGCCGGCGTCATCAGCGCGCAAACCCGGTCATAGCCGGCCTGCGCCCGTTCGAAATGGAAGCCGTTGAGGCTGGTTTTCGCCAGGATGAACCACTGGCACGCCTTGATGTGGTGGAGGGCCGCGTCGGGCCCTTCGGTGTAAAGCTCGGCCAGCCGGGTTTGGGCGCGCGGCAGTCCTTGCTCGGCCGCGGCGAGTAGCCACTTCATGGCTTCCGCGCGGTTGCTGTCGATGTCATAGCCGTTGTCGTCGCTGGGGCGGACGGCGTTGCCGTGATCGTCGATGCGGTTGTCGTACATGACGCCGAGATTGAACTGGGCGTCGGCATCGCCTTGCGCGGCGGCAAGGAGCAGGCGTTTCATGCGACTCTCCTTTGCGTCGGGGGAAAGGTGCGGCGGGGAAGAGGCCGTCCGATCGCGTATCGGACAAGTCTCGTTGCCCGCATAATACACCAAATAACCGGCCGGTGACGGCTTAATCGGGTCAAAACGAATAATAAACCCGTTGTAATCGCTGAATTAATACCAATCTATCCCGTATCCCTCTTTCGCCCGATTCGCCGAGATTTGCACGCCGGGCTATTTCATTCTCGAGTTCCCGCCGTTCCTGTTCGTGACCTTGGCGGGATTGCGGCCGATCGCCGCCATCAATCATAGGCGACGCCGTGGCGCCGGGAGATCCGGCAACTCCGGCCCAATCCCGGTTCATCAATGGGATTTGGCGGCGGGCGGCGCGGCGAAATCGGCGCTCGAAGGCGGCGATTCATCGCTCGCCGGCGCCGGCGGCATCTGCCCCGGCGAGGCGGGTGCCACCACCATCCGTTGCGTCTCGACATGGCGGGGCAGCGCCGTGACCAGGCCGGGCGCGGCCCATACCAGGATCAGCGCGGCGATGCTGATGGCGATGAACGGAATGATGCCCCAGTAGAGATCGGTGGTCTTGACGTCGGGCGGCGCCACGCTGCGCACGAACAGGATCGCGAGCCCGAAAGGCGGATGGAGGAAGGCGGTCTGGAGATTGATCGCCGTCAGCACCGTGAGCCAGACCGGATCGGCGCCGAGAAACAGGAGCGGCGGCATGGCGATCGGCACCACCAGGAAGATGATCTCGATCGCATCGAGGAAAAACCCCAACAAGAACACCACCGCCATCACCGCGAGCACCGCGCCCGTGCTGCCGCCGGGCACCGCGGCGAGAATGCGCCCGACCAGCAGATCGCCGTCGAGCCCGCGGAACACGAGCGAAAACGTGGTGGCCCCGATCAGAAGCAGGAAGACCATCGCCGTGAGCCTGGCGACCTGTTGCACCGTCTCGGTCATCCTTTGCCAGTTGAGTTGGCGGCGCGCGAACGCGTAGATCGTCGCGCCGATGGCGCCGGTCGCCGCCGCCTCGACCGTGTAGGCGAGGCCGCTGATGATCAGGCCGAGCATGAAGAGGATGAGCGCCATCGGCGTGAACAGCGTGAAGGCGAGCCGGCGGTAATCCGGCCGCGCCTCGGCCCCGGGCGGCGGCGGACAACGCTCCGGATGCCGCCAGGCGACGAACACGACATAAGCCAGATAGGCCGCGAGCAACACCCCGACCGGCCCGACGCTGCCGAGATAAATGTCCTCGACCGTCAGCGGCTGCGTGACCAGCTGGCCGCGGGCGAGCTGCGCCTCGATCGCGGCGCCTTGCATGGTGGTGCCGAGCAGGATCAGCACGATCGAGGGCGGCAGCACCGTGCCGAGCGTGCCGGCGGCGCAGACGACGCCCGAGGCGAGCCGCTTGTCGTAGTTGGCCTTGAGCATCGTGGGCAGCGACATAAGCCCGACCGTGAGCACGGTCGCGCCGATGGCGCCGGTGGTCGGCGCGAGCATCGCGCTGACGACGATGGTGGCGACCGCGAGCCCGCCGGCGCGGCGGCCGAACAGCTCGCCGAGGCCGTTCAGGAGGTCCGCGGCCAGCGTCGTGCGTTGCAGGATCACGCCCAGATAGAGGAAAAGCGGAATCGCCTGGAGCAGGTCGTTGTTCATGATGCCGGTGACGCGCAGCGGCAGGGCGGCAAGCAGGTGGAGATCGAAGATCCCGCGCGCCGCGCCGATTCCCGCGAACAGCATCGCGGTGCCCATCAGCGTGAAGCCGACCGGGTACCCGAACATCAGCAGCGCGAACACCGCCACGAACATCGCGAAACTCATCGCCTCGGGCGTCAGCAAGAAGCTCATCGCCGCCTCAGCGCCGACACCGCCCGGATGACGATGGCGATGGACTGCAGCCCGACCAGCGCATCGAAGACGACCAGGTTCGTCTGGAGCAGGAAATACCCCGGCGTCCAGGTGTCGGGGTACGCCTCGAGCTCGCTCCAGGACTCGATGACGACCGGCCACGCATACCACCCGAACATCACGAGCCACGGCCAGAGAAACAACACCGTGCCAACGAGTTCGACGACGGCGCGGGCGCGCGGGCTCATCCACCGATGGAAGACGTCGACCCGCACATGCTGGTCCCATCGCATCGCATAGGCGGTGGCGATCATGAACAGCGTGGCGTGGAAGGTCTGACCGGTGTCGTTGACCTGCAAGTAGTAGTTGTGGACGACCTCGCGCAGCGGGATTTGCAGGAACAGGCAGGCGATCACCGGCAATGCGAGCCACGCCACCGCCCGGCCGATGGTGTCGTTGAGCCGGTCGATCCACCCGGCCAAGCGCTCGAACGCCGTCAATCCGACATTCCCCCGATGACCAGGAACCCGCGTGAACGATAGCATTCCGCCGGGGTGCCGGAAAGCCGCAAGCCGGAAACCACCGCCTTTTCCACTCCCATCGGTCTCCGCCGGGCCTGGGAATTTGGCCTTGGGCTTGGCCCCTGATCGTGTATGATTAAAGGTAAGCTCGGCCGAGCGGCAAAAAGCCGGGGCCGAAGCAAGAATCAAACCGGGGAGGATCCATCCATGAATCGACGCAAGTTTTTGGCCGCCGGCGGCGCGGGATTGGCCGCCAGCACCATCGCAGCGCCGGCGATCGCGCAATCATCGCCGACGATCAACTGGCGCATGGCGACCAGCTGGCCCAAGAGTCTCGACACCATCTTCGGCGGCGCCGAATATTTCGCCAATCGCATGGCCGAGATGACCGACCAGAAGTTTCAGGTCCGCGTCTTCGCCGGTGGCGAGATCGTGCCGCCGCTCCAGGTGCTGGACGCGGTGCAGAACGGCACGGTCGAGATGGGCCACACCGCCAGCTACTATTACGTCGGCAAGGACCCGACCTTCACCTTCGACGCCACCGTGCCCTTCGGCATGAATTACCGCATCATGACCTCGTGGCTGCGCGAGGCCGGCGGGCAGGACGCGATCAACGACTTCTTCAAGGATTACAACATCCTTCCCATGCCGGCCGGCAACACCGGGACCCAGGCGGGCGGCTGGTGGCGCAAGGAGATCAAGACGGTCGAAGACATGAAGGGCGTCAAGTTCCGCATCGGCGGCTGGGGCGGCGCGGTTCTGACCAAGCTCGGCGTGGTGCCGCAGCAATTGGGCGGCGCCGACATCTATCCCGCGCTCGAGAAGGGCACGATCGACGGCGCCGAGTGGGTCGGCCCCTATGACGACGAGAAGCTCGGATTCTACAAGGTCGCGAAATACTACTATGCGCCGGGCTGGTGGGAGGGTCAGACCAACCTCTCGCTCTACATCAACCTCCAGCAATGGAACACGCTGCCGAAGACCTACCAGGCGATGGTCCGGACCGCCGCGGCCGACGCCAACACCCGGGTGCTCGCCGCCTACGACTTCCTCAATCCGCAGGCGCTGAAGCGGCTGATCGCCGGCGGCACGCAGTTGCGCTATTGGTCGAAGCCGATCATGGACGCCTCCTACAAGGCGACCCGCGAGCTTTACGCGGAAGAATCGGCGCGCAACCCGAAGTTCAAGAAGATCTACGGTCCGTGGTCGGACTACCTCAACGCGCAGGACGAATGGATGCGGGTCGAGGAGCAGCAGTTCGACAACTACATGTACGCGCGCAAGTCGGTCTGAACCGGCGGGCGGAGACGGAAACGGGGAAGCCCCGCCTGTCCAGGCGGGGCTTTTTCGTTGCCGCAGAGGGCTTCCGGCCTCCTTGCCCTTTGATGGAAAATCCGATAGATTGCCCTTACAGTTTTGGCCGGGTCCGGCCTGCTTTTGGATTGCCCCTGGGTCATACCCCCGGTGAATCCGATCCTGCACCCCGTTCCCATCGACAACTGATCCGTCGCGCGATTGTGCGGGACGGTGCTTTTTTCGGAGATCTCAAGCAATGGCTATCGGCACGGTTAAGTGGTTCAACGCCCAAAAGGGCTTCGGTTTCATCCAGCCCGAAAGCGGCGGCAAGGACGTCTTCGTCCATATTTCGGCGGTCGAACGCGCCGGCATCGCCAGCCTGAACGAGGGCCAGAAGGTCAGCTTCGACCTCGAGCAAGGCCAGCAAGGCAAGACCTCGGCGGCCAATCTGAAGCTCGTCTAACGACGAGGCCCGGGCGCACGCGCCCGGGATATACGACGCTCCCGGACATCTCGGGTCCGGGCCAATACCGTTCAAGTTGCGCGGCGGGACGTTTTCACGTCCCCCCTCGCGGCCTGTCTTGGAGATTCGATTCGCAATGACCAAAGAGGCCTTGATCGAGGTCGACGGCACGGTGCTCGAGCTTTTGCCCGACACGCGGTTCCGCGTCCGCCTCGACAATGAGCACGAGATCCTCGCCTACGCCTCGGGCAAAATGCGCAAGGCGCGCATCCGCATGCTGGCGGGCGACCGGGTCACCGTCGAATTGACGCCTTACGATTTGACCAAGGGGCGCATCAATTTCCGCCACAAGGACGAGAAGGCCATGCCCTCCATGGGCACGCGGCCCTTCAAGCGCCGGCGGTGATCGAGGAGATGAAATTTGCAAGTACTCGTCAGGGATAACGACGTCGGCCAGGCGCTGCGCGTCCTGAAGAAGAAGATGCAGCGCGAAGGCGTATTCCGCGAAATGAAGCGGCGACGCACCTACGAGAAACCGTCCGAGCGCCGGGTGCGCGAGAAGGCCGAAGCCGTCCGGCGGCACCGCAAGACGATGCGCAAGCGCATGGAGCGCGAAGGTTACTAGCCTGGAGTTCGGCGATGCAGGCCGTCGCGGCTGAATACATCGGTCGGAGCGAGCAAGTCCTCCACGAGTCTCCGGAGCGACAGTTATGGTGCGCCGTCATCAGCCGCGCGCTTGCCGACGCAATGGACGACGTGGCGACGGTTTCCAACCTGCTCCAGCGCGAGCAGCTACGGCAGGACGCGCGCAGCTGGTTCATCCGCAACGGCGCGGATTTCCAGGCCGCGTGCAACGCCGCCGGGTACGACCCGGGCGTGTTGCGCCCGCGGGTGTTGCGCATGATCGGCACGGAAACCTTGCGCGCCGTGACTACGGGATCGGAAGGAGATTGTTGATGGGAAATTCGGAACGGGACGCCGCGGCACGGAGCCGCGCGCAAGCCCTGTGGGGCAAGGAAAAGAAGAAGGGCGAGGAAGTCCTGAAGGCCCGGGACAAGGAACGCCAGGAGGAAGCGGCGAAGGTGGCGCGGTTGCGCGGACTTCGCCTCGCCAAGGAAGCGGCGGACAAGATAGCGGCCGATGCCGCGCCTGCCCCGCGCCGCAAGTCGACGCTCAAGACCGTATAGAGACCGGGATCATGGCCTACAACCGCACCTCGTTCAAAGCCGCCCCGGAATACGACACCGGCGAGCGTTGGGTGATATTTTGGGAAACGCGCCGGCCGGCATCGGGGACTTGGAGCCAGGCGGTCGAGAAATCCCAGGCCGCGGCGGTCGAGCGCGCCCGGCATTTGCTGAAGCTGGGCTTCATCGTCTTCCAGATCACCGGCCCCGCCGGCGTGTTCCTGGAGGAAGAGGAGATCGCGCGGCGGCTGCAACCGCCGCCGCCGGCGGCGAAAAAGCCGCGCCTGCCGGAGGAACCGCCGCCGGACGCGATTCCGTAAGCGACAGTCCCGCCCGCCCATTCAACCCCCGCTCCTCGGCGGGGGTTTTTCATTGCGCGTTGGTGTTGGAACCGCCCGGCGCGGGCTACTTGAAGTTGGCCGGCGGGCTCGTGTCTTCCTCGGAAGGCGGCGCCTCGAAATGGATGGTGTTGGGATTGATCCCGGTTCCCTTGTCGAGCACGCCCGTGACCATGCGCGGGAAAGCGATGACCAATCCCACCATGACGATCTGGATCAGCACGAAGGGAATGACGCCCCAATAGATCTGGCCGGTGGTGAGCGGCGCCATGCGCTTGCCGGTGACGCGGTCGGTGTATTCCTCGGAGGGCGCGACGCTGCGCAAATAGAACAGCGCGTAGCCGAAGGGCGGGTGCATGAACGAGGTCTGCATGTTGACGCCCAGCAGCACGCCGAACCAGATCAGGTCGATGCCGAGCTTCTCCGCCACCGGGCCCAGCAGCGGCACGATGATGAAGGCGAGCTCGAAGAAATCGAGGAAGAAGGCCAGGAAGAAGGCGAGCGCGTTGACCACGATCAGGAACCCCACCTGGCCGCCCGGCAGGCTGGTCAAGAGATGCTCGACCCAGAGATCGCCGTTGACGCCGCGGAACACCAGGCTGAACACGGTCGAGCCGATCAGGATGAACATGACGAAGGAGCTGAGCTTCGCGGTCGTGTCCATCGCCTGCTTCATCAGCTTCAGGTCGAGCCGGCGGTTGGCGAAGGCCAGAATGAGCGCGCCGGTCGACCCCATGGCGCCGCCTTCGGTCGGCGTGGCGATGCCGAGGAAGATGGTGCCGAGCACGAGGAAGATGAGCGCCAAGGGCGGCATCATGACGATGACGACCTGACGCGAGAGCAGGCTGAGGACGTTCAGCTTGAGATACTTGTCGGTGAGCGCCAGGGCGTAGGCCACGGCGCCCACCAGGGCGCAGGCCCAAATCGGATGCATGATGTCGTAATCGGAGAGGAAATAGGCCACGGCCACGCAGATCCCCACCACCACCCCGAGCGAGGGGTAGCCCATCTTGCCCGAGGACTCGCGCACGGTGATGGCGTCGAGCGGCAAAGCGGGAACCAATTTCGGCTTCACGACCGAGACGATGAAGACATAGACCGCGTAAAGCGCGGCCAGGCTCAGGCCGGGGATGAAGGCGCCCTGATACATGTCGCCGACCGACTTGCCGAGCTGATCGGCCATCACGATCAGCACCAGACTCGGTGGAATGATCTGCGCCAGCGTGCCCGAGGCCGCGATCACGCCGGCGGCGACGCGCCGGTCGTAGCCGTAACGCAGCATGATGGGGAGCGAAATGAGGCCCATCGAGATCACCGAGGCCGCCACCACCCCGGTCGTCGCCGCCAGCAGCGCGCCGACGAAGACCACGGCATAGGCCAGGCCGCCGCGGATCGGCCCGAACATCTGGCCGATGGTGTCGAGCAGATCCTCGGCCATGCCGCTGCGTTCCAGGATCAGGCCCATGAAGGTGAAGAACGGTATGGCCAGGAGCGTGTCGTTCGACATGATGCCGAAGATGCGTTGCGGCAGCGCCTGGATCAGATCCGGACCCAACAGCCCGAAATGGATGGCGATGGCGCCGAACAGCAACCCGTTGGCGGCGAGCGAGAAGGCGACCGGATAGCCGATCATCAGCAGGACGATCAGCATCGCGAACATGAGCGGCGCGATGTTGGCGATGAACAGCGCGCTCATGGCTCACCCTCTTGCTTCATGACCATGTCATCCGCGATCGCGGCTTCGGAGCCGGTGTCGCCATGGGCGTGCCGCGGCGTCGGATCGGGGATGAGGCCCATCAGGAAGGCCGCGCGTTTGATGATCTCGGAAACGCCCTGGATCGCCAGCAGGAAGAACCCGACCGGGATCATGAGCTTCACCGGCCAGCGCAGCAGTCCGTTGGCGTTGGGCGAAGTCTCGTGGAGCGCAAAGGATGCGGTGAACACCGGCCAGGCGAGCACCATGATGATGAGCGCCATGGGCAGGAGGAAGAAGATCCCGCCCAGCAGGTCGATCCAGGCGCGCGTGCGCGGCGGAAAACGGCTGATGATGATGTCGATGCGGACATGTTCGTTGCGCAGGAGCGTGTAGCCCGCGCCGACCAGGAAGAAGCCGGTGTAGAGATACCACTGCAGCTCGAGCCAGCCATTGGAGCTGTAATTGAAGAGATAGCGCACCACGGCGTTGCCGGAACTCACCAGCACCGCGGCCAAGACCAGCCAATAGACCGTGCGGCCGACTTTCTCGTTGAGGAAATCGATCCAGCGGCTCAAAAACAGCAGGAAACCCAAGCCCGCAACCTCCCCCATTCCCGAAAACGGGCCGTTTCACCGGCCCGGTATTATTTGCGCGCGGTTACTATGACATGGGGTTTTGGCCGATGCCAGTTCCCAAAGGGGCGCCGGTTTGGTCAGCCCTTCAGCCTTTTGGTCCAGGATGCGAGTGCCGCCATGAGATCGGCGATGAATTTGCGCGTCGGTTCGTCGGTGAGCTTGCCTTGCGCATCGAACTTGTTCTGCGCCTGGGCGATCATCACCTCGGGCTTGTTGAGCGGGAACATGTTGAGGAAGACGCAGGTCTGGCGCAGGTGATGTTGCGCGCGCGTGGTGCCGAACAGGCCCATGCTGGCGCCCATCATCGCCACCGGCTTGCCGTCGAAGGGCTGATCGGGCGGGCGCGAAGCCCAGTCGATCGCGTTCTTGAGCACGCCCGGCATGGAATAATTGTATTCCGGCGTGACGAACAGCAGCGCGTCCGCCGCCTTGATCTTGGCGCGCAGCTCGGCCACGACAGGCGGAAAGCCCTTGGCCTTCACGTCCTCGTTAAAGAGCGGGATCTCGGCCATCCCGCCGAAGACCTCGAGCGTCATGCCCGGGGCCAGGTTTTCCTCCGCCACCTTGAGCGCCATGCGGTTGTAGGACCCCTGGCGCAAAGAGCCGCAAATCGCCAGAACTTTTATGGTATCGGCCATATCCGGAACCCCATTGCTGCTGTGCCGGACCGGAGTGTGCCCGCCGCGCCGGCGGGATTCCACCCCTAGCAAAGGATGGGGGCTATGTCCGGCCGGAGGGCCTGGCCCCGGGGCGGTTTAACGGCGGCGCTACAGCCCGAAGGTAAAGCGGAAGCCGGCGTAGCTGTCCTGGCCCTGCTGGCCGTAGAACTCCTTGGTGCGGCTGAGCAAGCCCAGATCGATGCGGACGTCGTCCTTCCAGAACATCTCGACGCCGGCGGTCAGGTCGCCGACCAGCGGCTTCTTATTGACGCTGCGGCTGTTCACGAAAGTATTGCCGTCGAGGAAAATATTCCGCGCCATCGCCCGTCCCTCGCCGCCGGCGAAGAAATAATAACCGAAATCTCCGTTGCGCCGCCGGGCATCGACCCAATCCGTGCCCGAGGGACCCGGCCGGATGCGCGGCGGGCCGTAATCGGTATCGAGAGTATTGCCGATGCGGATGATGCCGCCGGCGGCGCCGTAGGTAAACACGTTGCCGGCGGTGACATCGGCCTCGGGCACGAAATCGACGCCGACTCCGCCGATCCTGACGATGTCGAGCCGCCAATGCTTGTCGTAGGAGATGGCGAGGGCCGGCTCGTTCTTGAGCTGGTCTTTCCATCCGGCGCCGCCCGGGATGCCGACGACGAATTGGTGCCAATCGTTCTGGACCTGCTCGCCCAGCGCCGCCGGCCCGACCACGCCGAGCAGCACCTCGAATCCCGTCAGGCTGTTGCCGCCATTCTCCTGGAGAAATTCGCCGCCGGTATAAAGCCAGCCGGCATAGGGCCGGTCGACCGCGCTGGGCGGATTCAATTTGAGGTTCGCCGGCGTGTAGATGCTCTGGCCGAGCGGGATCCAGTCGAAGCGGCGCTGTTGATCGGCCGAATTCGGGAAAAGCGGCCCGAGGAAATCGAACACGTCGGAGCGCCAGCCCGCGGAAAGCGGCGCCGACAGATAATCGGCGCGGGCGCCCTGGGTGTAATGCTTGTCGCTTTTGGAGAAGAGTGAGTCGTTCTCTTCGATGAAGGACAGCTCGCCAGTTCCGGCGGGTGGAACCGGCGCCTGGGCGATTTGTCCTTGAGGGGCGGTTTCCTGGGCCTGGGCGGGAAAGACGCCCAGCCATGCGCAAGCGAGCAGCCACGCCGCCGCGCGGGTTTTGGTCATCGCCATCTTGTAGTTGGTATCCGGCGTCTTGTCATGGGACTTAGGGCGCGGGCGGCTTGACGGAAGCCGATTCCTTGTCCGGCGATGCCAGCGCGGGCTGGTCCCACCAGCCGCCGCCCATGGCGAGGAAGAGCTGCGCGGTATCGATGTAGCGTTGCGCCTGGGCGCGGACATAACCGAGACGCGCGCGTTGCGCGAGGCGTTCGGCGTCGAGCACCTGGAGCAGCGCCACGTCGCCGGCGATATAGGATTTGCGCGTGAGAGCGAGCGAGGATTGGGCGGACTGGAGCGCCGCATGCTCGGCACCCAGGAGGTCGGCGTCGCTGGCGAGCGCGTCGAGCACGTCGGCCACCTGGGCGAAGGAGGCGAGCACGGTTTGCTGGTAATTCGCGGCGGCGGCCGTGAACTCGTCCTCGGCCTCGCGCTTCTGCGCCTGGAGCGCGCCGCCGTGGAACAACGGCAAGGCGATGCCCGTGCCGATATTCCACACATTGCTCGCCGGCGCCCCGAGCGTGCCGGCGGTGAGCGCGGTCTGCGAAATCGCGGCGGTGAGATTGATGTCGGGATAGAGCTGGGCGGTGGCCACGCCCACCGAAGCCGAGGCGGCATGGAGTTCGGATTCCGCCGACAAGATGTCGGGCCGCTGATGCACCAGCGCCGAGGGCAGGCTGACCGGAAGATTCGCCGGCAGCGCCAGGGAATCGAGCGTGAAATCGAGGGCCACGAAATCGGCGGGCGCCCGGCCGACCAGAATCGCGAGCGCATGGCGGGCGGCGTTCGCTTGCTGTTGCAGCGGCGGCAATTGGGTGAGGTCGGAGGCCAACTGGCTCCGGGCGCTTTCGAGGTCGAGATTGGATGATTCCCCGGCCGCGACCCGTTTGCCGACCAGCGCCAGGAGATTCCGGTCCTCGGCGATGATGTCATTGGCCGCCTTGAGCTGGGCCTGGAGCGAAGCGACGGTCAGCGCCTGGCTGACGGCGTTGCCGGTCAAAGCGAGATAGGCGGCGTCGAGCTCATATCGCTGGCGCTCGGCCAGCGCCTCCTGCTGTTCGACCAGACGGCGGTTCTTGCCGAAGAGATCGAGCGAATAGCTCACCGTCGGCCCGACCGAGAGCACGTTGAAGATCGCCGGCGGCATATTGAGGCCGAAGGCGGCGTAGCTGATGCGCTCGCGCGTCGCCGAGGCGGCCGCGTCGAGGCGGGGATAAAGCCCGCCGCGCGCGGCATTGGCCGCCTCTTCCGAGGCCGCGAGATGGGCGCGCGCCGCTTCGAGGTCCTTGTTCCCCGCGATCGCGTCCTTGAGCAGTTGGTCGAGCGCGGGCGAACGGTAGAAATTCCACCAATCGCCCGAAATCTTCTCGCCGACCGCCAGGCTCTGCTCGCTT